>Ga0114932_10005322_pt1 | contig 11476 bp, 9 predicted proteins | sample 2SBtaG_2_FD_87286 | JGI IMG/M metagenome (GOLD analysis project Ga0114932, IMG submission 87286) | Deep subsurface microbial communities from Kolumbo volcano to uncover new lineages of life (NeLLi) - 2SBTROV12_ACTIVE470 metaG | ecosystem: Environmental > Aquatic > Marine > Volcanic ... | reverse complement strand
CCTACGCCGCCGATGGGGTGCCATCCCGGCCGAAAGTGCGCCGGGCCGACACCTACGGCGCCGATGGGGTGCCATCCCGGCCGAAAGTGCGCCGGGCCGACACCTACGCCGCCGATGGGGTGCTGTGCGCCATGGACAACGAGGACAACTCCGGCGCGACGTCGGGCGGTGCGGTGCGGTGCTCCGCAGCGCCTTCACGGAGTTGCCCTCCGTTGCCCACAGCCCCGACTACCCCGACTACGACGACGAGAAGGAGGGAAGGACAGGGTCTGGCTCAGCCGCTGAAGGTCCACGCTGCCGTCACCGCCGACGTCAGTCTGTGCCCGCCTCACCTTCCATCAGCTCCTTCATTGTCTCGCCGTCGTCGGGCCTGTGGAGTCGTGGGCAGGTGCTCCGGTGACCCGGCCCAACCCACTGACCTGGCCCGCACCTGTCCATGTCTCCATGGGCCGCCCGGCCACCCCATGCCCCCAGATCCGCACGTCCTGAGACCGGCCCCAGACCGCCCAACGCGACAACCCAACCCAATGTCATGCCCCAGGGTCAGAACCGACCCAAAACCCGATCCATCCCCGCACGGATAATGCTTAACAAAAGGTTCCTGACCCCTGTTTTCCCCTGTTTTCCGGCTTTTCGGCTCCCTCCGTCTCGGATTGTCCATCCCGGAGTCATGCCCTTGACTCAGTTCACGGCGCCTGCCCTACTCGTTCAGCGCGTCGCAGCTCTCACCGCAGTCCCAGCAGTAGGCGTTCTCGCTGCCGTTGTCTGAGATGGTGGCGTCGTCGAACTCGAGCTCGGAGTAGGTGCAGTACAGGCCGCCGCCACCCCACTCGGCGTCGTTGTTGACGATCCACTCGCCCTCGAGCAGCGCCGAGGTCTCGTAGAAGTCCGCACCCCCGCCGTAGTAGACGCTGGTGTTGTCGGACAGCGTGTTGCCCTGGAGCAACGCGTCGTCGACAAAGGAGAAGCTGTAGCCGGCGCCGTAGCCCGCGTTGTTGTCGTTGAGCGTGTTGTTGCGGAGGGTCAGACCGTCCACGTCGTAGGCCTTGAGCCCGCCGCCGTCGTAGGTGGCGTCGTTGTCGCTCATGGTGTTGTTCTGCACGACCACGTCGTCTGACTCGGACAGGTGCAGGGCACCGCCCTCGCTGGCGTTGCCGCCGTTGCCGGTGAAGGCGCTGTCTGTGATGGTGATGGCGATGCCGCCGGTCACGCCGATGGCCCCGGCCCAGCCGCTGGCCTGGTTGTCCCGGGCGGTCAGGTTCTCCAAGGTCACGGTCTCGCTGTCCGCCATGTAGATGGCGCCCCCGTAGGTGGCGCCCCCATCCTCGAAGGACACGTCCTCGATGGTGCTGGCGTCCGCGTACTGCAGGTACATCGAGCCGCCCGAGACCTCGGCCTGGGTGCCCTCGAAGGCCATGTCGCTCAGGGCTGCATCCTCGGCGATGTAGATCAGCAGACCGCCGCCGAACTGGGCGTCGTCGCCGGAGAAGGTGTCCCCGGACATGGTCAGGCCGGTCACGTCATAGGCCCCGAAGCCGCCACCCAGGTAGCTCTCGTTGCTGGAGTAGGTGTTGCCCTGGGTGACGCCGTCCCGGACGCTCATGAAGGCCATGCCGCCGCCGAAGCCTTCGCCGTGGTTGCCCTCGTTGCGCTGGAAGGTGTTGTCGGTGACGCTGGGGCGCTTGGATGCGTAGACGAACACGCCCCCGGCGTCCATGCCCGCCAGGTTGTCCTTGAAGGTGTTGCCGTCGACCTTGGCGTCGTCGCTCGCGTTCACGATGGCGATGGCGCCGCCGCTCTGGAGCACGGTCTCGTTGTCCCGGAAGGTGCTGTTGGCGATGCGCACGCCGCTGGACTCGAACACCGCGATGGCGCCGCCGAAGCCGTCGCCTTCGCTGATGTTGTCCTCGAAGATCATGTCCTCGACGACGGTGTCGTCGCTCCCGTCGATGAGCAGGCCCGCGCCGTGGTTGCGGACCTCGCCGTGGGTGACCGTGAAGCCGCGCAGCAGGGTGCCTGGGGCGCCTGAGACCGAGATGGCCCGGCCGGTGCCGCCCCCGTCGATGACGGTCGTGGCTGCGCCGTCGGTGGCCAGCAGCGTCAGGGGCACCGTGATGGCCAGCTCGCCGTCCCAGGTGCCGGGACCCACGCAGAGGGTGTCGCCGCTGGCCGCGTCCCGTACCGCACTGCGCAGCTCGGTCCCGCCGCCGGTGACGGTGACGGTGCAGCTGCTGCCGATGCTCGTGTCGGTGTCCGTGTCGGTGTCGGTGTCGGTGTCGGAGTCACTGTCCGAGTCGGCGTCGGTGTCCGAGTCCGTGTCGGTGTCTGCGTCGGCGTCGTGGGTGTCGGTGACGGTGTCCCCGTCGGTCGTGTCCGACGTGTCCCCACCGGGCAAGGTGGGGGTGCAGGCGACCAGGAGGAGGGAGAAGGGGAGCAGGCGCGTAAGCATGGTGACCTCGATTGACGGCCGCCATTTAGGATCCCGGCGGCCCGCGGTCCCCGAACAGCGTGCAACGGGATGTTTCGGGGTCTGTCACGCGCTACAGCGCCGCATGGACAGCGCATCGAGAGAGGAGCTCGTCGCCGCTCTGCTGGCGGCGACGACGGTCTTGGAACAGGTGGTCGAGGATCGCGGAGTGCTCGCGGCCTTGGACAGCGACCAGCGGCGGGCGCTGCTGACCGCTGCAGGCCGCATCTCTCGCCCCACGAAACGGGAGCGACGAACCCTGACCCGTGCCCACCGCAAACAGGACAAGCTCGACCGACGCGCCAGCGACGAGGCCGTGCTCGACCGCACCGGCATCCGACAGCTTCGCGAGAACCCGATCTTCCAGACCCCCCGTCGCGCCCAGCCCCAGGCGCCCCAGCTTCCCTCCCCATCCTTGGGCCAGACCAGTGAGGAGCGGGTCTGCTACGTGTGCCGCACGCGCTACACCCGCATTCACCACTTCTACGACCAGCTCTGCCTGGCCTGTGGCGACTTCAACCACGCCAAGCGCGCACAGATGGCGGACCTCACAGGAAGGGTCGCTCTGGTCACCGGGGCCCGGGTCAAGATCGGCTACCAGGCCGCCATCCTGCTCCTGCGGTCCCGGGCCCGAGTGATCGTCCTGACCCGCTTCCCGCGGGACGCAGCCCGGCGCTATGCCCAAGAGCCGGACTTCCGCGAGTGGGGTTGTCGTCTGGAGATCCACGGCATCGACCTACGGCACAGTCCCAGCGTCGAGCTGTTGTGCCAGGACCTGCTCCGGCAACACGACCGGCTGGACTTCCTCATCAACAACGCCTGCCAGACGGTCCGGCGCCCCCCGGGCTTCTACGAGCACATGATGGCGCTGGAGACCCAGACGGGCGAGGGCTTGGACCCCACGGCCAGGGCGCTGGTCGCCACCACCCGCGGCCCCCAGGGCTCCCGGCTGTCGTCGGCGGAGCTCAGTCAGGTTCCGCTGCTCCCCGAGGACCACGCCGACGCCACCGCGCTGTTCCCCGCGGGCCAGCTCGACGCCGACCAGCAACAGGTCGACCTGCGCCAGGTCAATTCCTGGCGCCTGCGCACGGACCAGGTCAGCACCTTGGAGCTGCTCGAGGTGCACTTGGTCAACGCGGTGGCGCCCTACATCCTCAACGCCCGGCTGAAGCCCCTGATGCTGGCCGTGCCCACCGCCGACAAGCACATCGTGAACGTCTCGGCCATGGAAGGGCAATTCTACCGGACCTTCAAGAGCGACCGGCATCCCCACACCAACATGGCCAAGGCGTCGCTGAACATGATGACCCGCACCAGTGCGCTGGACTACATCCAGGACGGCATCCACATGAACAGCGTGGACACCGGCTGGGTGACCGACGAGGACCCGGTCGAGCACGCCCGGATCAAGCGCGAGATGCACCGCTTCCATCCGCCCTTGGACATCGTCGACGGCGCCGCGCGGATCGTGGACCCCATCCTGGACGGGCTCAACACCGGCCAGCACGTGTGGGGCCAGTTCCTCAAGGACTACAAGCCCACGGACTGGTGAGCGCTGTCAGGCCTTGCCGCTGCCACCCCCCCGCCGTCGTCGCCGGCGTCGGCGTCGCTTGCGTGGGGCACTTCCGCCTTCCTGGGGGGGCTTGCCGGGCGTGGGCTTGGCCGCCCGCTCCTGGGCCTGGGCCTTCTTGTGGGCCTGGCGCTCGCGCTCGCGCTCGGCCTCGGCCAGGGCTTCCTGGCGCTTCTTCTCCTTCTTGGCGGCGTAGCTGCTCTGGGGCCGGGCGGCGTGGGCCTCGGCGGCGGCCGCCGCGATCTCCTCGAGCACCGCGGCGGTGTCGGACTTGCGGGACTTGCGGTCGAAGCGGCCGGTCAGCTCGCTGTCGGGAAACAGCGCACCGCGCTCGTACAGGGCCCACATCTCAGGCCCGAAGCGGGTGCGGCGCAGCCTGGGCGCGAAGCGACCCAGGTACATCGCCAGGTTCTTCAGGTCGCGCTTGAGCAGCCGCGCTGCGTTGCGATTCTGGGCCGCGTCACAGGCCTGGGGCAGGTCGATGACCACCGGGCCCGTCCCGGACATCAGGATGTTGTACTCGGACAGATCCCCGTGGACCATGCCCTCGCAGAGCATCAGCACGACCTGGCGGATCAGGGTCTCGTGGAGCGCCAGGGCCTCGTCGTGGGAGGGGCGGATGTCGTAGAGCCGAGGCGCGGGCTCGCCCTGGGCATCGGTCACCAGCTCCATCACCAGCACGTCGTCCGAGAAGTGGTGCGGCACGGGCACGCGCACGCCGGCATTGTGGAGTCGGAAGAGCCACTCGACCTCGGCGTTCTGCCAGGCCGCCTCGAGGAGCTGCTTGCCGTACTTGCTGCCCTTGGCCATGGCGCGCCGCTGCCGGCTGTTGCGCACGGTCCGGCCCTCGCTGTACTGGGAGCGCTGGCGGAAGCTGCGCTCGGTGGCGCTCTTGTAGACCTTGGCGCAGCGGAGCTCGTCCTGGGCGCGCACCAGGTAGACCGACGCTTCTTTGCCGGCCATCAGCGGCCGCACGACGTCCGTGATGACGCCGGCCTCGAACAGGGGGAGGAGGGGCTCGGGGATCTTCATGGTGTCGCCAGGCGGCGAGGCGGGCTCAGCGCGGCCTGTGGTTCGGTCCTCCGATGCGGGTCCAGTCTATCCCAGGGCCGCGGGACTCAAGCCAGGTCGCGCAGGGTCTCCAGCGTCTCCGGGTCGACGAAGTTGGCCTTGAGGTAGTCGCGCTCGTCGCCCTTGCGCAACACCATGGTCATCAGCTGGACCTGGTCCTTGTCGGGCAGCTCCATGACCAGGTCCACCACGTCGCCGACCTCGAGGTGCTCGCAGCCCCCCAGGACCACGCACACCCCGGAGTCGTCGAGCTCCAGGGCCTTGGCGAGGGCTTGGTAGCTGGGGAAGATGGCCAGCAGGCCGGCGGGCGGACCCGGGATGTAGAGGGGGGTCACGAGCAGCGACTCGGGCACCCCCTTGCGCAGGGTGGGTGGGGTCCGGCGCACGCGCTTCAGCAGCGCTTCGCGCCGGTCGCCGATCTTGGGATTGCGACGGCTGACGCTGACCGAGTCCTCCCGATGCTTGCGGGCCATCACCCGCACCACCCGGGCCCGGCCGCTGCGACGGGCCATGCCACTGGTGTCCGCGGACACCGGCTCCGAAGTGGTTCCGCGGGGCCCCGACGACTCGGTGAACGAGCCCGCGTGGCCGGTGCTGCCCAGCTCGTGGGTCAGCACCTGAGAGTCGTCGGGATCCATCTCCCGGTAGACCCCGTGGTGGAGCCAGCCCCACTTGTAGACGGTGTCCTGTCCGGACTGGACCCGCTCCACCCGGAGCTCCACGTCGACCTGACTCTCTCCGCCGTCGAGGGTGATGCGCATCCGGTGGACCGCGCCGGGCACGAGCTGCTTATTGGACAGCACCTGGAGCCGGTGCTCGTCCATCATGATCACCTTGGCCTTGGTAGGACCGTGATCGGCGATCAACGTCGCGCGCAGCGGCGCCCGAATGTTCGACGTGCTGCCCGATCTCAGCCCGCTGGTCATGTCGTCCTTGCCCATCCTGGCCAGGGATTCCCCCGCCATCATAGGCTGAGCAGTCGATTCGAGCCCGCGGATCACCCCCGGCGGGACCACCGGACCATGCCTTCGATGGCGGCCTTGACCACCTGGCCAGCGGTCGCGTCGGCGCCCTTGGTGAGCATGGCGAACTTGATCCGGCCCACGTCGTCCTTTTGGGGCGCCGAGCTCAGGGCATAGCCCACCACGTCGGGCTTGAGCAGCCAGGCCCCGACGTTGTAGGCGCTGCGAGCGCCCCGTCGCTTGTCCAGCCGCCCGGTCTCGGTGTCGAGCTGGTGCCAGGCACACACCCGGAAGCCGTCGCGCTCCCCGTGGTCCGTGAGCACCAGGTCCATCTGGATCTCGCCCAGGGCGGGCACCTTGATGCGCTGGTAGAAGCGGACCTGGGCCGGGGCGACGAAGCGGCTGTCCGAGATGCTGCGGCACTCGACCACGTGGTCCACGTTGCCCACGTAGTGGTCCACGTCCATGATCCGCGCCGCCAGTGCGTTCACGTCGATGCCCGACGAGGGGAGCATTCCGAAGCCCTCGGAGGTGGGCCGGCCCGCTTGTCGCCAGTTGTCGAACTGGAACCGAGCGACCCGGCCCCGGGGGACGTGTTGGAAGACGCGATCGAGGAAGGCGTTGGCGCTCATGGGGACGGTGGCTCCGGGGCCTGCGGGGCGGGAATCCTATCCCGCGGTCCCCGTCCGGCGGACCGGATGGGCGATGATGCCGCGTCGTCAACCTGGGAATGCTGCCGTGCAGACCATCGATCTGGCCTTGGCCAAGGTGTTCGGCGAAGCCCTGGCCATCGGGCTCTTCATCGGGGTGGAGCGCTACAAGAGCCGCAAGCCGGGCGACGCCAAGTCCGCTGGTGTGCGCACGTTTCCGGTGGTGGCACTGCTCGGCGCCGTGGCGGCACTGCTGGGCGAGACCCTCTTCACCAGCCTGATCTTCGCCGCGCTGGTGGTCATGATGGCCATCGGCTACCACCGCCAGACCGAGCGCAGCCTGGGCCTGACCACCGAGCTGACCGCCCTGCTGACCTTCTGGCTCGGCTTCCTGGTGGCGACCCACGAGACCCTGGTGATCGCTGTGGCGATTGTGGTCGTGATCCTGTTGGCGTCCAAGGACGCACTGCACGGGTTCGTGCGCGGCTCGATCACCGAGGTCGAGTTCTACGACACGTTGAAGTTCCTGGCGGTCGTGTTCGTGGTCTTTCCGCTGCTGCCCAACGAGCCCATCGGCCCCGATGGGCTGTTCAACCCGACCCAGGCCTGGTTCCTGGTCATCCTGGTCTCGACGATCAGCTACTCGGGCTACCTGCTCGTCCGCGTGCTCGGGCCCCGACGGGGCCTGCAGGTCGGCTCGCTGGTCGGCGGGCTGGTGTCCACGGTGGCGGTCACCGTGTCCCTGGCCGACCGGGCGCGGGAGGCGCCGGAGTCGTCCCGGTTGCTGGGGGCGACCGCGGTGATGGCGAACGCCGTGCAGTACCCCCGGCTGCTGGTGCTCGTGTGGGCGGTCCAGCCCAGCCTGGCCCAGGAACTGGCGATCCCCTTCCTGGCGGCCACGATCGTGGGCATCGTGGGGCCACTGCTGGTCGAGCGGGTCCAGCGCGGCGACGACGCCGATCCGGAGTCGCCCCTGACCCTGGCGAATCCCTACTCGTTCTGGCCGGCGTTCAAGTTCGCCTTGTTGTTCGTGGCGGTGCTGGCGGGCGCTCACTTCGCGGAGCAGTGGCTCGGGGCCCAGGGGGTGTGGCTGGTGAGCGCCGCTGCAGGACTTGCAGACGCCAGCGCCATCTCGCTGTCCGTGGCCGAGCTGGTGCGGAGCGGCGGGCTCTCGCTGGACGTCGCGGCGTGGGCGGTGGTGATCGCCGTGTCCACCAACGCGCTGGTCAAGAGCACGCTGGCCATGACCCACGGCACCCGGTCCCTGGCGCTGTGGCTGGCCGCGGGTCTGGGCGCCATGCTCGCCGTGGCCGCTGGGCTGCTCGTCGCGCTCTGAGTGCGCGACGAGGCCGTGATAGCGTGGGCCTGTGACAGCGCGTGAACAGGGCCAGCGTGGCTTGGGCCGGGGCACCCTCCTGGCGGTCCTGGCTGCGGTGATCGCGGCGGGTGCATGGGCGCTCCAGGGCGGCGCTGCGGTGTCCCCCGAGCCGGGGCCCCTGGCCCACGTGACGGCGCCCGTCCAGGCCGTCGCCGCCCAGGGAGCGCTCGACGACTTCCGGTTGATCGACCATCGCGGAGACTCCCACGGACTGGGCTACTACGCCGACCAGGGCATCGTGACCCTGGTCGGGGCTTCGCGGGACTGTGCCCGCCTCGACGAGGTGATGGGTCGCGTGTCCGAGGTCCAGGGGCTGCGCTTCCTGGTGGCCGCAGACCCCGACGAGGACCGCGAGGCGTGGGGGGCCCTGGTCGAGGCCGCTGGGCTGGACGTGCGGGTCCTGATGGACGCGACCACCACGGTGGCCCCCACCGTCGGTCTGGGCCACGCCGGCGACGTGGTCCGGGTCGATCTGGAGGCCTTCACCTGGGAGCGCGTCCAGGACGGCTTCCCCGACTGCCCGCTGCCCCGGGCCGACGGCCAGGGGCTGTCCTACACCGAAGACGTGGTGCCCGTCATCGAAGACCTGTGCTTGGAGTGCCACAGCGACCGGCGCAAGATCCCCATGTTCTCGGACTACGACACCCTGATGGGCTGGTCGGCCATGATCCGCCGCACCGTGCGGACCCAGCGGATGCCCCCGGGCGGGCACGACGCGTACTACGGCGCGGTCCGCCACGGCTTCACCCAGGACCAGCTCGCCACGTTGGTGTCCTGGATCGACGCCGGGCTGCCCCGCGGGTCCGAGCCCGACCCACTGCCCGGGCTGAACGCGGCGATCACGAGCACGTCGAAGCGAGAGCGGTGGGGCAAGCCGGACCGGGTGTTCCGAATGTCCGAGGTCCACGAGCTGCCGGCGGCGGGCCCGGACCAGTACAAGTACGCCCAGGTCAGCGAGCCGCTGGAGGAAGACCTGTGGATCCGCGGGATCCGGCTGAAGCTGAACCTGGAAGTCACCCACCATGTCAACGTGATCCTGTTGGACAAGCCGCTGGCAGAGGCCACGGACGACTGGTTCCGCCGGGGGAGCAGCGACATGTTGCGGCTGCGCAAGACCAAGGGCGACCACCACCACTACGAGGCCGACGAGCGCGACGAGCGCTTCCTGTGGGCCCGCGAGCTGAGCGAGGAGCGGGTGTTGATGACCTATGGCCGCTCCAAGCGCACGGTGGACTTCACCCCCGGCATGGCGCTGAAGGTGCCCGCGGGCTCGGTGCTGGTGCTGGAGATCCACTACGGCCTGACCGGCAAGGAGGAGACCAGCGAGATCAAAGTGCTGATGTACGAGCACGACGACGCCTTGCCCCGGACCGAGGTCAAGCGGGCGAGCTTCTACCGGACCGGGTTCAAGATCCCCCCGGGCAAGAAGAACCACCGGGTGCGCACCGGGATCGAGCTGGACCGGGACATCACCCTGCTCGAGGTGGTGCCCCACATGCACCGTCGCGGTCGCAGCGCTCGCTACATCGCGGTGTACCCGGATGGCCGCGAGGAGGTGCTCGTCTCGGTGCCCTTCTTCCAGTACAAGTTCCAGCCCCACTGGGTGCTCGCCGAGCCCAAGCCGCTGCCGGCCGGCACCCGGCTGGTCACGGAGATGATCTACGACAACTCGGCCCAGAACCCGATCAACCCAGACCCCGACGCTTGGGTCGAGAACGGCAACCAGCGCATCGAGGAGATGCACCTGCCCCGGTTCTACTTCCTGGAGGGGCTGCACGGGGGCTCTGGGTGATCGGGCTGTGGCTGATGGCCTGTGGCCAGCCGGTGGCCGTGGCGCCGCCGGATCCGTCGCCGGTCGATGCGCCTGCCTCGGTGGCGGTCCCGCTGTCGTCCTGGGCCCGGCCGGGGGTCGACGGGCAGACCGTGGCTCTGGCACACCATGCGGACAGCCCGGCGATCGTGCTGATCGCCCAGGGCAATGCGTGTCCTGTGTTCCAGCAGTACGCCCCGACGATCGCCGCCGTGGCCGCGGACCTGGTCCCGCGGGGTGTGCCGTTGATGCTGATCAATGCCAGCCCCCAGGACGACGCCGCGACCATCGCGGCGGATCTCGCGGCCTACGGTCTGACGGGGCTGCCGGTCTTCGTCGACCGGGATCAACAGATGGCCCGGTCCCTGGAGATCGTCTCGACCACGGAGACCCTGGTCATCGACCCGCGGACCTGGACCATCGTGTACCGCGGCGCCATCGACGACCAGATCTCCTACGACGGGCGCAAGGACGCGCCGACCCGCAACTACCTGCGGGACGCCGTGGCCGACGTGTTCGCTGGCACGCCGGTACGCACGCCGAAGACCCGCAGCTACGGGTGTGCGATCAGCTATCGGCGCTGAGTGGGCCAGACAGCGACGATTTCAAGCCCCCGTTGATCCGCCTTGAGCATCCCGCCGTAGCCACCGCTGCACTCAAGGAGGAAGCTCATGAAGCTCCGGAAGATCAGCACCTCGGCCGCACTGGCTGGGCTCATCACACTCACCCTCGGCGCGAACGTGTTCGCGGCGGATCACGCTGAAGCGCCAATCGCGGGAGCCGATCCGGCCGCCGACATCGCGGACCTGTTCGCGTGGCACGACGAGGGCACCCTGACCACCATCCTGACGGTGGCCGGTCTGGGCATGCCCGGCGACGCTGCGGTCTACGACGCCGATGTGGCCTACGCCATCCACATCGACAACGACGGCGACAACGAGTCCGACATCGACATCATCGTCAAGTTCGGGACGGACAGCCAGGGCGAGTGGGGCGTTCAGGTCTCGAACCTGCCGGGCACCGGCGCCGCGGTTGTCGGTCCGGTCGAGCAAGTCGTCCAGGCCGCTGGCGGCAAGGTCTGGGTCGGTCTTCGGGACGATCCCTTCTTCTTCGACCTCGAGGGCTACCAGAACACCCTCGCCACGGGCGCCCTGGACTTCGACAGCACCCGCGACTCCCTGGCTGGTACCAACGTGACCACCATCGCTCTCGAAATGGACCTCGGGGTCGCGCTGGACGGCGCGGACACGATCCAGGTCTGGGCCACCAGCGGCCGCATCTAAGGAGACGGACACCATGAAGCTCAACACACTCTTCGCGATCTCCCTCTTCGCTCCTCTGGCCCTGATGGGCTGCGAAGGACCCGCTGGCTCCGATGGCTCCGATGGCGCTGATGGGGTCGATGGCATCGACGGCATGGATGGCGCCGACGGCGCTGATGGTGCCAATGGCGCTGACGGCAACGACGGCAACGACGGCAACGACGGCAACGCTGGCAATGACGGCAACGACGGGGCTGACGGCAACGACGGCAACGACGGCATCGACGGCGACGACGGCATCGACGG
>Ga0114932_10005320_pt1 | contig 11478 bp, 9 predicted proteins | sample 2SBtaG_2_FD_87286 | JGI IMG/M metagenome (GOLD analysis project Ga0114932, IMG submission 87286) | Deep subsurface microbial communities from Kolumbo volcano to uncover new lineages of life (NeLLi) - 2SBTROV12_ACTIVE470 metaG | ecosystem: Environmental > Aquatic > Marine > Volcanic ... | reverse complement strand
GAATACCGCTTGGTATCGTCGTAAGTGGCAAGTGCTATTCTGATGGGGGGGATTTTATACCATATGGTAATGATTTGGGAGTGGAAAAGCCCCCGAATTTGAATTGACATTCTCGAATGTAATGCTTGGATTCAAGCTAAGAGGATATCGCGCTAGGCTTAATACCCATCCAGATCAAATTTTTGGCATGTTATTCCGGAGCAAAGACTCCCGCTTTTCCATTATGAGAAACGGAATGATTAGCTGGGTCATGTGCTAAACTGATGCGCAATTCTGACTCGGACGGTTATAAATGTCCTAGTCTCGCAAGGATGAATGAAATGGCTACTTCTGTTCGACCTATTGATAGAACAATTAACGTTAACGGCATGAATTTGCACTATCTTGATTGGGGTACGGTAGGCAAACCCAAGGTATTGTTACTTCATGGTCTTAGGGGCCATAGTCACTCCTGGGACGATGTCTCTGCAGAGTTCTATAAGGACTACCATATCTTCGCATTGGATCAACGGGGGAGGGGAGAGAGCCAATGGGCGCCGGGCGGTGATTATTCCAGTGAGTCCTTTGTCGCCGACCTGGAAGGATTCTGCTATGAGGTTGGACTGGAAAAGTTCATACTAGTCGGCCATTCCATGGGTGGTCGCAACGCTATGGCCTTCGCAGGTCGTAACGCCGAAAAACTAGAAAAGATGGTAATTATAGACATCGGACCTGACTTGAACCCCATTGGTTCGGGCCGCATTACCCAGGAGTTGAAAGACGTTCCTGAAGAGTTCGAGTCCTTTGAGGACGTGGTGGCCTACCAAAGCAAACAAAATCGGTTCTGTTCCGATCCGATTCTGCGTCGTCGCCTGGCCTATGCAACAAAGCAGCTACCCAACGGCAAGTTTGCCTGGCGTTATGACCTTGAGGTCCGTGAACAACGACGAAACGGCACCGGAGCCAAGCAGCCCAACCTTTGGCTGACTCTACCAAAAATCAAATGTCCAGTGATGATAGTTAGAGGGTCAGAGACCGACACTTTAGGTCTGGATACCGCCGAGAGGATGGTGAATGAATTAACGGACGGACGGTTGGTCCATGTTGACCGCGCAGCCCACATGGTCTTCGAAGACAATCCAGAAGGCTTCATCAGAGTAATGCATGATTTTCTGGACTAAGAAATCGAATTTAGAGTCGAACGTTTTGACGGAAAGTTTACTTAACGTTTTGATGGAAGTTTAGTGATGGCAGAGGACCAACAGGAATCAAACGAAGAGTTGATGCGTATCGAGGATGTCTCAGGCATAGATCTCCCCGAAGGTGATGTTGGTGAAGGACTACGGTTCAAAACTAGTCGAGGTAACTTCAACGCCATACTGCATCGTGCTCCGGACACCGATAGGGCAGTGATCTGGGTCTGTGGCGCAAGAGGCGGTTTTGGTGGTCCTGGACCGGGTACATATGCTCGAATGTCAGAGAAGTTCGTTTGCGAAGGAATAACCTCTCTCAGATCCGATTACCGGCATCCCAACGACGTGTTTGAGTGCGCGATGGACTTACTAGCAGGGGTGGCCTATCTGAAGAGCGCCGGACACCAACCGCTGGTTGTCGTCGGGCATTCCTTTGGTGGTGCAGTTGTCATCGCAGCCGGAGCCAACAGCCCACATATCAAGGGTGTAGTAGCCCTTTCTCCCCAGACATACGGTGCTGGAATGGCCGGTCAAGTTTCCCCGCGAAAACTGCTGGTGGTACACGGCAAAGCCGATACACGGCTTCCATTTGCCTGTGGCCAGCAGATATATGATTTGGCAAACGAACCCAAAGAGCTCGTCCTTTATGAAGGCGCAGAACACCGGCTTGAAGAGTGCCGTGACGATCTGGAAGAACTGCTTGGTAAGTGGATTCCCGAGACATTGGCGGCAGAGATTACATAGTCTAAAGCCTAATGTTTTTGCATGTTTAACCTAAGATTGCCATCAGTCCTTGCAAAAGATTATCCCACTCCTCGCCAGATTGACACTCCCAATTGGCCGCACTAAACTCCACCTAGTCCAAGCCTAACCCACCCTAGGAGCAGCTTTGATATGACATCTAAACCAGAATATGTGAACCTTCTGAATGACATCCGACTCCAGGAAAACCGGGCGGGTGTCTATCTGGAAGCATGGGCTAATAAGACCGACAACATCAGTCTAAAAGAATGTTTGTTATTTGTGGCGGCTCGGGAATACAGTCACGGTGATATATTTGACCGCCGCGTACAGGAATTGGGTTTTCAAACTGAAGAGATAGAAGATGCGGAGTTTGACGAGAAGGTTAGAGTAGTAACATCAGAGATTTCTGATGCTGAAAAGATTTCTTGGCTAAAAGAGGCGAGACTCCGACAACCAAAACCGAGCGTGAGGGAGCGTTACGAAGAGGCTACTGAAGATGAATCGGTTGATGCGCTGACCCGGTCATTGTTACGGTGGTTCACTGACGTGGAGAACGATTCTGTAGTTCGTATGGGAGAAGTTTACTCTCAGATCGAAGAGGGCGGATGAATCCAAGGAATCTTTCTCATTTTGAACAGGCCGGTGACTTTCAACTGAATGATTAATAGGACTGAGATAAGAAAATCCAGATCCTGTGGGCTTTTGGTTCCACAACCAGCCCTGTGAAAAGGCCACATTAACCTCCGCAAACAAAATCTAAATTCCAATACATTTTAAACCGTACTGACGGTTAACCAACCAGAGTGCGGAAAGGGCAACTCAACATGGCAACATTGGACGTACTCACATATGGCTTTGGTCTGGCCACGGACCAGGGATCGGTCGGTTATTCCACCAACTCATTACTAAGAGTAGGAAATCACAACATACTTATTGACACTGGCCCCTCTTCGCGCCGTGGTTTCTTAGTCAATGCACTTAAAGATAAAGGTCTCGAAATTGACGACATCGATATCGTGATCCTGACGCACATGCATTGGGACCACTGTCAGAACACCGACCTGTTCACAAACGCCCGGGTGCTGGTAAATCCCACCGAGATTGACTACGCCCGTGCTCCCAATAAATGGGATTTGGCAGTAGCGGCTGGAATGGCCGATATGATGCGTAATATGAAAGTGGAAACTGTTTCGGAGGGTGACAAAATCGTGGACGGTGTTTCCATCATTGAGACCCCCGGACATACAAAGGGTCATATGAGCATATTGGCCGAGATTAACGGCGAGAATGTTCTGTTGGCCGGCGATGCCATGCCCGAAAGCGGTAGCATAGCCCGTGGACTGCCATATAACGTATTCTGGGACGTGGCTGACGCCCAAGAAAGTGTTGAAAAAATGGTTGCGGCTTCCAACGTATTCTATCCGGGACATGACCGTCCCTTCCGCGTCGAAGGCGACGAGATAAATTACCTTGAAGGCCCCGGAAATATCGAAGTCAGGAGCAGCACTGATGGCGGCGGCTCAGCTTCTTTAACTTTTTCCGTTTCAGCTAAGCGGGCTGTCAACATAGACATAGTACAAAAATAATTGCGCTAAGACTTGGCAATACGGCCTGGGGAAATAACAACCCCGGGCCGTTCTTTTTGATTACCACAGTAGTAGCCTTAAAACCATCTAATCTGATTGGAGAAACGGCTTAACATGCCTAATACCAAGACCTCAGTCGATCCAGCCCACACTCTGGCCGCCCATGTGATCAATACTTCTATAGGTGATGTTCCTTTTGCTAGTCTGACCGCCGCACGCTTGGATATCCTTGACACTTTCGGCGCAATGCTCGGGGGTAGCGGTGCACCAGGAATCGATCAACTAGTGAGAGTGACTAGGCGTTGGGGCGGTCTTGAAGAGGTTACATTGGCGGTGATTGGCGAAAAAATGCCAGCTCATCACGCGGCTCTAATAAATGCAGCCATGGGCCACGCCCTCGACTTCGATGACACTTATGACGAGGGTGGGAACGTACACCCCGGCACATCAGTACTTGCCGCCGGTTTGGCAATCAGCGGGTCAGTCGGTGGTATCTCAGGGGAGCAATTAGTCCTAGCGGTGACTTTGGGATTGGACGTCTCTTGTCGTCTAGGATTGGCCGCCCATGACGACCGCGGCTGGCACCGCACCGCCAGTTTTGGCATATTTGGCGCCACGGCTGCTGCCGGGAAACTCATCGGCCTCTCGGTCGAGCAAATGGTCCACGCCTTTGGTATTGCTTATAGCCAGGCGGCTGGGAACCGGCAATGTATAGTGGACGGCGCTTTGACCAAACGGTTCCAGGCAGGCCAGGCAGCTCACGGTGCGGTGCTGTCAGCGGTTCTGGCCAAAGAGGGTTTCACTGGTTCCGAAAACGTGTTCGCTGGCCGCTTTGGGTTCTTCCCTATGTACCAGCCTGATGGCTATGACCTTTCGATTATCGATAGAGACTTGGGAGAAGATTTTTTCGGTGACCGAATCAGCTTTAAACCTTATCCTTGTGTACGTCCCTCTCACGCTTACATCGATGCGGCCATTAAACTACACAGCGAACTTGACCTGAGACAGACACCAATGGAATCCGTGACGATTCGGATGAACCCTGAAACATTGGCTTCCAGATACAATATCTTTGAAGGCGTAACCAAACCTACCCAGCAGGTTGAAGCTCAATTTAGCGTGCCTTATCTGATCGGCTGTGCGCTGGCCTTGGGTAGAGTGGGAATTGCCCAGATCAATTGTTTTGACGACCCAAGCGTTCTGGCGGCTGCGGCTTTGGTAAATGCAGAAGACTGCCAAGGAGCTAAAAAAGGGTGGGCCGAGATTGAAGTCGTTTGTGTTGACGGACGGTTCGCCTCGGTGGAACTGGGTCCGGCTTCCGGTTCTCCGGAGAACCCACTGTCAATTGAACAATTAAATGATAAATTTAGGGATTGCGCCGCCCATGCTGCACACTCTGTTGATAAAACGGCCATAGAAAAAATGATGGCACTGATATTGAATTCAGATGGACTGGTCGATGCCGCGGATTTGATAAAGCTTTCTCTGTCATCAAACCCATTAAATTAAATGGGCACGAATTTTTAAAAATCCAACATTAATGATAATCACAACTTATAAGAGGTAAATTTGTCTACCGAACAAACCATCAAAGATGCGATCGATACACTGTTAAGAGCCCGTCCCGGATTCTGGAATCGATCCGCTTGCGGAGTAACTCGGTCGATGGGTCAGATTCCAGCTTTGATTGACCGAAACGCCTATTCGACTGAGACTTCTCGAATTAGGATCTTGTTGGTAGGTGGGCTGTCCGGAATAGAGGCCGATGTGGACATGGCGCTCCACGCCCTAGAACTATTCGCCGGTGGCGGTGACGCCCTATCCTTACGAATCGCATTGAGCGCAGTTCCGTGCGCCAACCCGGACGGCCTTCGTCTGGGCGTCGCCCCTAGCAATGGGTCTGGAGGGAACCCTTCTGGTGTCTACCCCCCAGATGGGAAGTTCTACTATGACCCTGAAGACCCTGAGAAGCGTTATCTTTGGCGCTGGATTTGCTTCCAGGCGCCAGATCTTGTTCTAGAGCTTGAATCTGGCGAATCGGTGGAATGGGAGATAAACCAGGCGGCTCAATCCTTAGCTCCCGGATTGGCTGCTAAAACAATCTCCGGACAGCAGAGTCTCCTTTCCGCTCTGGGGACGGGCCAGCCAGACGGACTGGGTACGATTCCAGGTATTAAACTAACTGCCAGCGATGAGCAATTACCTCGGGAATTGAGTCGGTTATTCAGTATGCTAAGGCAGCTCGATGTGCTGACATCGTCACATGCACGTCACGCACTAGACGCCCGTCGAAATCGCTCCAAAACAGAAATCGCCTCAGTACTGGCCAATGTGTATGGACGGACTTTTGAACCGGTTGTTTACACCCAAGGAGTACCTATTAGTGGCCGACTTAGACTCCATCAACTGGAGCCAGGTAGTGAAAATCCAGCAACGGATATCGTCCAGTTGGTCAAAGGTTTTACCGCAGGGGGTGTTCCCCCGGAAATAGTGCCATCTGCATTAGCCTCCCTGGTCTGGGCCGATGAGTTGTCTGAGGCCACCGGAGACTCGCGCTACAGCAGCTTGGTGATTGAAGCCGCGGACCGATTCGAATCGAGGGGAGATGGCAGCGCCCCCAAGCCGTGTGACCCTGATTTCCGAACAGAAGATATGTTCATGAGCAGTTCGATATTGGGTCGGGCTTTTAAACTGACCGGAGATACAAAATATGCCGATATTCTGGCTAATTTCATAATCAGCGGCAAGATTCAGCAGACTCATGGGCCCTTTTGGCATTGCCGTCAGGCAGCCTACTATTGGGGCCGAGGAAACGGGTTTGCCGCCATGGGCTTAGCCGAGACCTTAACTTACCTACAACCTGACCACTCGGACCGGCGTACTATCACCACTATGTATGTGCGACTTATGGACTCGCTGCGCAAGTTACAGCATCAATCCGGCATGCTGAATAACGTACTGGATATCCAAGGTTCCTACCTGGAGTTTACCGCCACTTGCATGATGGGGTACTCGATGGCTCGCGGAGTCCGTCTGGGCTTCCTATCCGACGATTTCAGGCCTGCAGTTGACTTGGCCTGGAATGGAGTCGCAGAAAGGTTGGATGACTTGGGCAATGTGGTCGATGGGTGCGCCAGTACCGGAGTACAGAAGAACGTTCGTGAGTATTTAGACCGACCAGCCATTTTTGGCTTTGATGACCGTAGCGGGGGCATGGCTCTATGGTTTGCGGTTGAAATGGAGCGGTTAGATCGGGGAATCTGATTTGGGGAATTTGGTCGTTTAAAATGAGTTTGCTCTAAGACTATGGAGGCGCGCCGTGGCTCAGCCATTAACCTATAACTTCAACAGTGTGGCCCAAGAAGTAGTCTGTGCACCGGACGCCATAAGTGGTCTATCTGATGTACTTGATCGGCTTGGCTCGACAAGGGCTATGGTTACCTGTGGTCCGTCCATACTGGAAAAGTCTGATGTTATCAAAAGAGTGAGAGCTGCCCTAGGGGATAGGTTTGTCGGCCTGTTCTCTGGAGTTTTGCCACATTCTCCGGTACATACTCTGGATGAAGCAATGCTACTGGCTGAGGATATAAAACCAGACGTGCTGGTTAGCGCGGGGGGAGGTAGCACTCATGACACCACAAAGGGTATCGCCACGTTACTCGGAGAAGGTGGTTCAATCCACGATCACCAGGTGATTTTTGAGCCTCCGGACAAAATTACCCATCCGAAACTTTCCAAAAAACGAGTACCAATAATCGCTATCCCAACCACTATGGGAGGAGCGGAACTGAGCCGTGGAGCGGGGTTTGTCGATAAAGATCTGGGGCGAAAGGTTCTGGTCGCCGATCCATCAACCATCCCTAGTGCAATCGTGATTGACGGGCAGGCTCTTGCAACCACTCCAATGGATATTCTGTTGTCGACGGCCATGGGTCAGATGCGAATTGCGGTGGAGACTATCTACTCCACCAGGCACAATCCCATATCGGATTCTATGGCATTGCATGCCATTTCCATGTTGATGGAATATCTTCCTAATTGTCCTGGTCTTGATTCGGACTGCTTGTTGAACACCAAAACAGCTGCGTCGCTAGCGTCACTGGCGGGTGTTGGAGGGCTGGGTCTCAATACCGCCACTGCCCACCACGTGGGAGGACTTTATGATGTGCCTCACGGCGACGCGAATGCGATCATGCTGCCACACACCATGCGCTTTAATGCTGAGGTGTCTGCGGATCGTCAGGCGTTGATTGCTGAGGCAATGGGAGTTAAGACACATGGGATGACCGATCTAGACGCAGCCTTAGCTGCAGCCGATGCTGTGGCGAGATTACGGGAGACCTTGGGACTTCCTGGTCGACTGCGCGACGTGGGTGTCCCGGAGGATGGTTTGGAACTGATAGCCGCCGCCACTCTGCATGACCGCGCGCTGGCAACCAACCCAACACCGGTGACAGATGCCGGTCCTATAATGACTGTGCTTCGGAGGTCATGGTAATCCCTATTCTTCAGACGGGTTCTGTTTTAAAACGACTAGACCTCCACAAATACGAAGGCGCTTACGATTGTATAGGATATGGATCCGCGTATCATCGCGTACGGTCTTCGTGTAAACGTGAGACGGGCCTGCTGTGTCACAGTGGTATCGTTTTACATCTATCCATAGGTGGCCGGTTATAGTTTTACAATGCCAATAGTTCGTCCAAACGTTTGTTGACCTTAATGGTTGGTCTAAACTGGATACACTTGCCATCGGGCTAATTGGCTGACTCGGAAGTCTCGCCAGCTTCGTCTGGGCGGTGTTGTTGATAAACGGTTACTCGGAGCGTTATTTCTAAGCGAAGAAATTTTTAATCAGACCGACGAATTCGTCAGTTTGTTCCATTTCGGGATGGTGTCCGCAGTTTGCGATTGTCTCGAGTTTCGCACCATTGATCGCCTGCTGATACAATTTTACGGTACTGGCCGGTACCACCGCATCCTGCTCACCCCAAACCAATAACGTCGGCAAATCTTGAAGCCTACCTAGCAGGTGGGGCAGCGCCGCATGGTACATGTAAGGACGCCAAGTGAGCCGCGCGGACTCCTCTCGGGCCACCTCCCACAGTTCTGCCATCTCAGGAGTAGGTTCATCCGGGCAGGTGGTCGCGTATTCGGGCGTCGCATCGCTGTTTAAGAAACCTTCTTCCAAATACTCCTTGGCGATAACCAAGAACATGTCGAAAATCTCACCGGACTCAGGCCTAATCCCTGTTGGTGCAACCAAGGCCATCTTGTTGAAGGTCTTAGGTGATTGACAAGCCATCTCTGCGGCGAGCCATCCTCCCAATGAGAATCCTAGGACGTTGACTCGTTCCAGGTTTAGTTCATCTAAAACCCGTAGGTACCAACTTGCCAAATCACGGACGCTCATCACCCAATCTATTCGGTCGCTTATTCCGAATCCGGGTAGGGCTGGCATTTGGAGACTGAAATCTTGAGCCAAGGCTTCTGCGTATTTGAGTGGTTCAGTACGACCCATTTCGTCGTGTAGTACCAAAATAGGTTCGCCGCTGCCACCATTACGAATATGCAACGTGGCGTCGCCGATTTGAATCGTTTCGTCATGCCATGTAAGTGAGCCGGTGGACATTGCGTTGCTCCTACTTGTTCGTGTCTTTAGAGACTATCTGGTTTGCCAACCAATCTCTTGGTCAGATCACATGCACTTTTATTGTTAGATTATTTAGGCCAATAAATTATCATCCGGCAACGTGTGACCCGTCAACGCGTGCTCCGTACTAAATATCTAAGTTCATTTGATTGGATTTTTCTAGGACTGCTTGGTTAAGCATTTCAACGTCGAGGACTTCCTTCCAATTTGACGACCAATTGAAAAAATATAATCTTGATGGCAGAATGGCCAAGCTCGACGCAGGAGATGTTGTTGGAAACGACTAAATTTCAATTCAGGAGGCCTCAAATGGCATCTATTAGACCAAACAAAGCAAAGCAGAAATTGCAGAACGGCGAAGTGGTTACCGTGATATCCGGGCTTCAGAGCAGCGACATCATAGATTTCTTGGGCCCGATTGGATTTGATGCCGCATGGATAGAATGCGAGCACGGTTCAGTGGACTGGGATTCCCTAGGAGATATGACCAGGGCCTGTGATCTATGGGAAATGGCATCGATTACCCGAGTGAATTCCAACGACCCTGGCCTAATCACCCGCACTCTGGATCGAGGTTCAATGGGCATTGTGGTGCCTCACGTCAATTCTAAGGAATCCGCAGAGCAGGCCGCCCAATCCACCAAATACTCACCTTTGGGGTATCGTGGAATGTTCGGTGGACGTCAGTCGTTTGGGGTTGGAGATTATTTTCACCAGGCCAACGACCAAACAATGGTAATCGTGCTTCTCGAAGAAATAGAGGCCCTGGCGAATCTGGACGAAATTCTGACTGTTCCGGACATAGATGTCTTCTTCGTAGCTCCCTCAGACCTTTCCCAGACTATGGGGCACATTGGAAATGCCGGTCACCCTGACGTTCTCAAGGCTGTTGACGAGGCAATCTCCAAAATCACAGGTGCAGGAAAAGTTGCAGGCACTTTGGTCAACGACGGTAATGTTGAAGCGTATGCCCAGAAGGGAGTCCAGTTTCTGATGACTTCATGGAATTCCTGGGTTGCACAGGGCGCAACGGAGTTTGTTAAGAAAGCCGGAAACCCCAGGAAATAATCAAAGCTGTCTGGCTAATTAAACTAAATTGGGGTGTTTAAACTAAGTCGAGGGCGGAGGGTTTTCTTTATTAGAATGAAGCTCTCGCCCTGTTGTCTTTACGGGCATTAGAAGAACTGCACCTAGTATGAAGAACACAGCGGCTCCGATAATCAAAACTTGGTAGCCAAAGTCGTCTGGTTGGTCAGGAATTTGGTTTAGCGCATCGATGCCAGGCCCCAGGAGCTTTGCTAATGCAGCACCGGAAATTGTCGCCAGGTTCACTATGCCGATGTGCAGTCCTGCTTGGCTTTCATCAGCAAGCTCATTGGCCAACGCCCAGTTCGCGCTCAACAAAACCCCAACGGATGCTCCAGTGACACTTGCGATGATTAGAACTTCGGTGGAGTCATTGGCAAAAAGTATCCACACCGAACTGAGTGCGGCTCCAATGGCCCCAGCCATCACCATTGGTTTCCTACCAACGCGATCTGAGAACCACCCGGAGATGTATACGGCCAAGCCCAGTGCGCCTGCAATCACCAGAACCATGCGGCCCATTGCTTCCGCCGGGTTGTCCAAACCGACTGAGTCCCTGAGGAAGAATAGTCCGTAGGTTTGGAAGGACGCGATGGCTGTAATCATTACCAAGCGAGAGATTAAAAACAGTCCAAGCCGTGGGGTTAGTACTGATTTAAATGAAGACTCAATGTCGATTTGCTGGGTGTTTGATGGCACTCGAAGCTCGCGGACTGAAACCTGGACGGAGGTGATGGAGATTGCGAGAATCATGAGGAATGCAAGGATTCCAAGGGCGATCCACTGCCAGTCTAACGAACTACTAGTCTTACCTATCAGAGCGCCCGTGACGCCTATCATAACTGCTGCGCCGGCCGCGTCTGACATAATCTTGACCGATGAAGCCGTGCCAATGCGGTTTAATGGGATGCAGTCTCTAATAAGAGCCAACCCGGGGCCATAGGCAATGTTTATATTTGCTTGGATGAAGACCCAAACAGCGAACAGTACAGCATAATTGGGCGCTAAGCGCACGCCAATCAGACCCAACGCAGCGAAGACTGTCCCCCATAGTATGAACGGGACTCTTCGGCCGAGAGGAGACTGTGTGCGGTCGCTGATGCGGCCGATAATTGGCTGAACCAAGGCAGCCATAACCAAGCCGCTGATTCCCAAGATGGCTAGGTAAGTATTTTTTAGATCATCCGGTGCGACCGTAAGTACGAAAACAGGAAGGACTACAGTGTCCATTGCCAGG
>Ga0114932_10005316_pt1 | contig 11481 bp, 17 predicted proteins | sample 2SBtaG_2_FD_87286 | JGI IMG/M metagenome (GOLD analysis project Ga0114932, IMG submission 87286) | Deep subsurface microbial communities from Kolumbo volcano to uncover new lineages of life (NeLLi) - 2SBTROV12_ACTIVE470 metaG | ecosystem: Environmental > Aquatic > Marine > Volcanic ... | reverse complement strand
TATTCCAAAGTCACCAAAGGCTTCCCCAGGGCGGTAGTCATTGATTTGAACAAGATGTTCGGTAAACACAGGGCTAGGAGGATTCATAGTGGCATGAAGTATCACCCATTGAGAAACATGAGTCTAGCCATAGAGTCACTAGATATGCCTCCCAGCCTGGTTGCTTCGATGATTATCAATGCTCGAAATAGAAGTTCCAATAATCAAGTCGATAGGGTGGTTGTATGAGCCTTCGGGATCCATTTACAGGTCAGATAGACTTCGAAGAAGTCGCCAGATGGGGTATAATTATCGGTATGGTATGCGTCTTTGCAAGCGCTGGAGCAGCAAGTGAGGGACTCGGTGTTCTCTATCCTTACGAATATCTGTCAAACCTACTTTTCGTTACATATCCAACGTATACCATCGCATCATTTATGGTAGGGATAATGGCGTTCTGGTGGTATGAGCAGTTTAGGGGAGGGTACTATTGAGTCGAAGAATGACTAAAGAGAATAGTCGACAGACAACTCTCCACGAATTCTGTGACCTAGGTATACCCAAACCAGTGCATGTAGTTGCTGAGGAATGGAGAAAAGGGTACGCTAAGATACTCAAGGGCGAGAAAGTGTACGATGAGGATGGTAGAGAGTTATGAAATACGCACTAATCAACGAATACGAAATCGAAGAACTAGAAGCAGAAGTTAATCGAGCCATGGACAAGGGATGGAAGATAGTTGGAAGAGCTTTCTTTCAAGACAACAAGTGGTTCCAAACAATAACAAAGGAGAATGAATAATGCTAAAATCTGGAGAAAAAGTGGCCGCCTACCTGTATAAACCTGCTGGAAAGCTGTATGATTTCAATGAAATGGTGAAATATACGGAACTAAAAGCACTTGAAGTAGAGGTAGAAATAGACGAATTCTATGCTGACGGATGGGATGACATACCAAATGGAATAGACGAACTCGTTTCTGACTCTGATAATTATGGAGGTATTCTACTATACTCCCTAGAGGGATTAACTAAAGATCATATTACTAGTATGTCTAAGTCCCCTATATACTGTATAACTACTCCTTGGATACAAGGTAAAACTGCTGGATCTCAGATGTTACAGGTGATAAATGCTGGCGAATACTACAAAACAATGCGCAGTCTTAACATTAGAATGGGCATAAAGGCATCAACCAAGCACTCAGGAAATGTTCCTTTCGGCTACACCATCAAGGATGGCCTACTCGTAGAGCAGCCAGATGAGAAGGCTATACTCGATAATATCCTAACATGGAAGAAGGGTCAGATGACCGTAGCCGAAATAGCAAAGAAAACCGGAATGGAGACTTGGAAGATATACGGAATTCTGAACTATTGGCGGAATAAGCAATGAAGTTGGACCCCTCTGATCAGAAAATCGTGAACGATTTCTTTCGAGAGCACGTCAATAGGAGCTTCAAGAACCCTATGAACTCAGTTAGGATGAACGTGGATCACACTTTCGAGCATAGGGAACGTATATTTCAGATATGCAACCACTTGATAGACAACAAGATTCCCTTCTGGACAGAGGTTCGGTTAAACAATGGCTGTATACCGGATATAGTAACACCTACCCATGTTACCACTTTCATAGAGGTCTTTGGAACAGAAACTCTGGATGACTTCAAATCAAACAAGCTCGAGAAATACCGCGCAGCTGGGTTCGAGCTCTCAGACTTCAAGTTCGTCGATTGTGACTCAGAACTTCTATTACAAGAATTATGGTGATTCAAATATGAAAAGAGATCCGGACGAATCAATGGGTACCCATTATGATGGGTCCGCGCCAAAGAGAGCAAAGCAACGAAAGAGAAGTTCCAAGAAGTCCTCTTTCCTCGATGGTCTCCTGCCAGACAACATCAACCTGACAATCAATCTAAAGGAAGAAGACAAGAAAGTTGTCCTTGATAAGATGGATGAGATGAAGGACGATTTGATTTTCAACTGGAGAATTGTCCAAGTTCTGATGGCAGTAGGCATATTATTGGGATTCATAGGTTCAATCGTGTAAATACCGATTTTCAGAAAATTTTTGGCACTTTTCGAAAAAACGTCCTTCTGGAAGGTACCTTCTAGGCAGTTGTAAAGAAAAAAGGTATACGTGGTGCCCAGAACAAGAAAGTGCCTCAGAACGCGTTTAAACGGCAAAAATCGCTAAAACCAAGATTTACGTTCAGAATATGACCGTTTTTGTCGTTCTTCCTGCTTTTTCTTGAGATAGCACTTACCACAGAGCTTATCGGTGTATTTTCGACGTACCTTTTCGTTGCAGACTTCACAAAAGCCAGGTTTGTGATTTTTCTTTCTGCCACGCATCAGTCTACTAGATCCATGTACTTGTTCATGCAAGTACTTAGTTCGAAGAAGGCTATCTTCTTCTTTCCACCACACAGCTTCTTGAAATCGGGATCGTCTCCAACGTGAAGAACCTGTCCGCCTTTGTATGTCTTACCTTTGTACTTGACAGTGTCTCCTTCGACTCCTTGAATGTCTGCTGCATCTATTTCCTTCCAAATCGCTTTCATCATCTGACCACGCTTCATCTTGCGTGTTCCAACCAAATCCGCTAGAGGACCGGTTGCCTTGTATTTCATGTCAATTGCTCTGACCATATTTTCTCCACCATTATTACATAATTAAGCGTATCTAAACGCTCCAGATATAGGAGATTTCTTGTAAAGCGTGTTCATTCCCCTCTTCAAACGCTTTCTTGGATCGTAAAAGTAGGCATATCCTAGTGCGAGAGCCACTGCTGGAATCATGAAAGCTCTGAACTCAGTCGTGTACGGTCCTTCGAGATAGTACTCTCCTATCTCTCCCCTATGCTCATGGATGACTTTGAGTGCCTTTTTCCACTCTTTCTCGGCAACCGTCGCTTGTGCTTCCAAGTTTCCGTTCTCCATCGCTAGATTGTTCTTGGCTTGAGCCAATTCGTATATCTCACTGGCATCTTCACTTGCGATAATTTGATCGCTTAAGCTGTCCATAGCCACTTTGTTTACCTTTATCTGAGCAGTATTGTTGTCGTAAATGAGTTTATTCGTCTCAAATGCTATACTTGCTTGATTCAAAGAAGCCTGTGAAACCCTAGAGACAGGTAGATTGTAGTCCCATCTGTTCTCCTTTGCATTGTTTTTCGTGGGATTTAGCGAAAGTACTCTTTGGCGAGTTCTCCAGGGGAACAGTTCTGTCACTAAATCACTTCCTTGCAAGGTATACTGCACCTGCTAGCGCTGCTGCCCCAAGGAGTAAGTTAGTGTTATTGTTCTCGATTGCTACTGCAGTTTCTCTTTGAGTTTGCTGTCTGATCACATACTCGTTCTCTGGCAGAGCTGTGGTTTGGTAAGTTGTGATAGGTTGAGGGTAAGTTGGAGCTGGCATAGGAACGACCGGAGCAATTTCTCTGGGAGCAGGTGCAGGCATAACTGGAGCTGGTGCAGGCATAACTGGAGCTGGTGCAGGAGCAGCGTCAACCATTGTGTCATAGTTCTCTGATACTGGTGTAGATGCTTCCATCATCTTGGTAATGTCTCCTCCATCTCCATCTGCTACAGGTGCTTCTGGTATCACAACTTGGGACTTGTCATAGAAGTCTGGGTTGTTTGCAACGGTCAAAAGTTCGCTTTCATAGGTAGAAACAGCCTTTGCATAATCTCCCATCTCTGCAGTTTCCTTCGCAATTGAGCCATCTTTCCTCTTTACAACGACCTTGAACTTCTTAGCAGGCATCTTATCCCAGTTAGACTTCAACACAGATGCTTTCTTGGCTGCGTCAATTCTTCTTTGGATGCTTGCGTCGGGTCCAGTTGGAACTACAGCCTTAGTTGCCATCGATTGAGTTCTTCTTCTCATTGCTTGAGGTACGGTTGAAGGTGTCTCTGCAGCGGTTCTTGCAACCCTTGCTCGTTGCTCTTCCATTCTTCTCATGATGCTTGCATCTGGTCTGCTTGGGACAGGTCTTCTCATTGTAGAAGGTCTCGATGCTGCTGACTTTGCTTCCTCGATCCTTCTCATGATACTTGGATCTGGGCCGCTTGGAACAGGTCTGCTAGTTGGTCTGGAAGGTACTCCTCGACGAGGGTCTGTGTCTACGAATCTCCTTCCTTCTCCCTTTTTCGGGGCTACTCTGTCAGTTGGTCTCTTCCTGTCGTCCATAACTGACCTGCGAGATTTTGGTTTTGACCTTGTCCTTTGGTTCATTCCTCGAGATCCTCTTCTACTGTGTCGGCTTCCTAGACCAAACATATCGGCCAAACCAGCCAAGAATCCTCCAGCAACACTGTCGACAGAGGCTTGAATAACCTGTAACTCTATGTCGTAATTACCCTTTGAGTCGACTTTGCTGACTTCTGCTTCGTACTTTGCCTTCTTAGAGACAAGGGACTTGAATGTGTTGAACTTGTTCTTGGCTGCATCGCCCTCTCTCATGCCGTAGGTCTTGCTTTCAAGAGTTATTTCTCCTTCTCTAACAGAAACTACGTAGTTCTTGAGAGTCGGATTGTAAACTGCTCTGACTGTGTATTTGCCTCCAATGAAATCCTTGGGCATTTCTACTGGCTTGAATTGTGTTCTCATTTGCTTGATGGTGTAGTCTCTGTTTCTAGCAGCTACGTCTCCAGGACTTGTACTGGCAGGCATTACCGCTGCAGGTCTGAGTTGTGTCTCAGTGAATGCAGTTCTCTTTGCCATTTCCTGGTTCAGCATCTTCTGCTGTTGAGCTTCCTTTACTCTAGCGAATCTGGCTGCTTCCGATGATTGAGCGGCCTTTGCCTTCTTCTGAGCGGATGCTGAGGCTGCTTCTGCTTCTCTGAAAGCCCTCATTTTCTCTTGTTGAGTCTGTTGTTTGACTTGGTTTGCCCTCACCGAGGCAGCCTCTGCCTCTCTGAAAGCCCTCATTTTATCTTGTTGAGTTGCAGCAGGTGCCTTGGCTACCTTTTGTGCTCGCATTGATGCACGATCTGCCTCTCTGAAAGCCTGCATTTTCTGTGCTTCAGTCTTCTGTTCGACTCTTTTTGCCTTCACTGAGGCTGCTTCTGCTTCTCTGAAAGCCCTCATTTTCTCTTGTTGAGTCTGTTGTTTGGCCACCTTTGTAGCAACTTGGGTAGCCTTTTGCTCTGCCACTTTGACTGCTCTGTTCATCGAGGGGTCTACTTTTGTCACAACTTGGGCGTCTACCCAGTTCTTTGCTGCGTTTACCGACTGCCCTTTGGAAGAACCTTGAGTGGTTTTCTTTGTTATTCCGGCTTGCTTGACTTTAGTGCTGTAAGTTCTTAGTGGATCTATGTAATTAGTCACCAAATCGTATCCAAGATACTTCTGTGTGGTGTCGCCGTTAGCCTTTCTTGCAACTGGTGCCTTTCTTTGAGCAGCTTTTCTCCTGTTTTGCTCGGCGATTTGGTCGACACTCATTCTGCCCATGGACCTGTATCTCTTGTTCTGATGGTTTCTTCTGCCTCGATGACCTGCTTCTATCCCATAGAATGGGTCATTTAACTCAGGGTTTCCTGTACCGAACCAGCCACTCATAGGTAAAACTGCCTCCTGATTATCTTGTAGAACCCATATGCGCCTAGTGCGTGTACTATACCGATACCACCGTATCTTGGGTATTTCGCAATCCAGCTGTCTTGGCCTGGTATCACCTTCAAGACTCCGTGATTAAGGCCCAAAACTGGGTGAACGTATAGCGCAGTGCTACCAGCTAAAACAGCCTTGGCCATTGGAGAGCCACCGTCTGACCTCTTCGCAGCAGCATAAGTACCACTGAGAACCATACCGGTCACACCGATTGACTTAGTAATCGCAGTCGCTCGTGGTGCTAGGCCGTCTTCGTCTGCGTAGAAAGGACTGAGGTAGTGATACAGCTTTGGCTCATCTGGCTCTGTGTTCATTATAGGATTGGGGACTACATATCCAACTGTACCTGATGCGTTTGACGAAGCCCCTCTTGGCCTCTGGGAGACTTTTGGTTTTGCTGGTTCTTCTTGCATTGGCTCTTGGTACGTGCCTCTATCGCCGCTTAGAAATCCGGACATATCCATTTCATCAAAAGATACATCTTCGTCTTCTTCATGGCCACCGTATAGGTTAGATCTGTAAAAGCTACTCATTCCTACACCTACTTTGAAGCCCTGTATACTAGAATAGCACTTCCTATGCCTAGCATAGCGTACTGAGTAGTCTCATATGGTTGCTCTATGCGTCTTTTCACAAAGTCAATTACTGGCTTAGATCCCGGAAAGCCCATTCCGAAGTAAATCATTCCTAGAGCAAGTGTCCCTGCTCCACCTAGAGCCTGTAGCGGAGTGTTTGTCTCTCCTAATGCCGATACTTTTCTGTCCTTCAAAAACGCCCTAGGATTGCTGTATTGCATCATTTCACCTGCTGGAGCATACGCGCCCATAGAGCCATTATGCGTAGAACCGAAGGCTCTAGCAATGGTATGTTGATGCGTACGGCTACCTACCATCTGCTTATGGCACGGGGGCCTTTAACTTAAGCAGTTCGATTCTCACTGCATTTGTGGGGTCTGTCCATACATACCCTGTTGCTGTGGATATCCTTGCATACCATAGCCACCTTGCACACCATATTGTTGCTGCATTGGGGCAGGTGGTAGACCTAGTGAACCTCTAATCAATGACGAACCGAAGCTACCTAGAGCACCTGTTAGTCCTCCTTGGTTTTGGTTCATCATTTGTTGCTGCATCATCTGCTGTTGATACATCTGTTGCTGATTTTGCATTTGATTGCCCATAGCACCCATCTGCATACCATACTTGTGTTGGTTAATCAGTCCGACTGCCTCTGCATCTGCTGCATTGATTCTCTGCTGTGGTGTAGTTACTACTCCGTTAGCATCTGCTCCACTGGTCATATTGTTGATTATCGTGTCTATATTCTCCTGTGTTATGGAAGAATATCCGAGTTCTGCTGCCTTAGCATCATCGACTGCTGCTGCTATTGCGTCAGATTTGAACCAAACATACAGTTCTTTCTTCATAATCGTGGAGATTAACTCCGCTAGACCACTCATGAAGGCAGGGTTCTGTACTAGAAACAGATCTACCTCATTGGGGTGACGTGCCATTAGGTGGTACATTAGTTCCACTTCTTCGGTGTTTACGCCACCTGTCATCTCGTTCATCATGTTCATTCCCATGCCCGCAAGACCTGAATCCTGCGCTGCTTGACCGAACATGGCCATTTGTTCTGCTGATATACCGCCGCCGACACCTGGTATGGACATCGCGGTTGGTTGTGATTTGTTGCTGCCAAACAATCCCATGTCTATCTCTCACCTATATCGTTGTATTGAACGTTTCTACTACTGCTGAGTGTTCATTTGCTCCATTATACGGTAGTATTCTGCCATATCCATGTTAGACATGGTGTTAGACCTGGGAGCTGTTTGCGCTAATACTCTATTATCGAATACTAGCATAGTTATATCATTCTCCTGACTTATAGGATTCTTATAGTGTAATATCTGTATACCATCTTTCATAGCCTCTTGGAAGATAGGTGTCCACTTGACTATTAGCGGGTGCTCAGGTGCCTTCTCTGTTCTCATAATGGGAACGAAAGCGACCCCTTTCTTTGCCATCTTTGTGAAGAACCCAGGATCTTCTTCCTCCTCTTGCTCTATCCATTCCATCAGGTTGTGATACAGCATCATGTGCTGTGGGCAATATGTCCCCTTGAGATCCCTGCCTCGACCAGGAAGAACACCCGCTGTCGGGGTGAATGGCTTTACCTGAAGAGTCACAGGATCTCGGAAGTACTCGTCGAACAGGTCCCCATAGTCTGCATTCATGCAATCTATCCCATCTATCACGCATTGGTTCGGCTTTGTGTGCCTATATTTGCCTCTAAACCATCTTCTCGGGGAATAAAACGGTCTTTTCGTTGGTTTCAATGCCTTTATCGCGTTTTTTATGTTCCTTTTGCGTGCTGTTCGTGGGTTAGGATGGTCAGATAACCTGAAATCTACCTGTGTAACCACGTCATTGTAGCCATTCTCTTGTAGTGCTGGGTTGTGCATTGCGTCTAAAAGTTCTCTATTGTTCATATTGTCAGCCCCTTGTATAGTGCGTTCTGTACATTCCAGCCGTAGCGTGCGCTGACAGCGTCCATATATACAGGAATGTTAAGTGATTGTAGTTTGTAGAGATCGTTTCTGAAAGCATTGAATATCGGATGGCGAGATATGAAACCCTTCTCCCATGTGTTGTGGTCCTGATCAGTCATCCACTCGTCTGCTTTGTTGGCCAACAGAACTACTCTTTGGGGATAGTAGTTCTTTGCTCTCCACCAACCGCGCCAGGTAAGTCCCTTTGGAATGTTCTTCTTATCTGAAAGACCTCTTACAAGATATCCAAGTGCAGTCTGATTATCGACATTGTGGGAATTTTCCATGTGCCTTTGGTCTATAACTACCACTACACTACTGCAGTTTCTGTTAATCATGTCTCTTAGCCATGTAGAATGATACTCCATATGGCCTCCAAGATCGCGCGAAACTATTGTTTTGGAGAGCTTTCCCTCCGAAGTAATCTTCTTTCTTGTCGTATCCGGCATTTGGTAATGCTGACCTAACCATGTTTTCTTATGGTGAGTCCTATCTTCCTCGCCTAGCCTCTGTATTTCTCCTCTAGTAGTTAGTTGTCTATCGAGAGTTGTCTTACCGGTCTCAGATGCGCCAATGACACTGACATCGTATGGGACGAAAGTCATGACTCGATTGAGAAGCTTCCATATCCCATGAGCGATGATGATGTCTGTTGATGCCATGGTATCAGCTTCCTGTTAACTGCGTTAGCATCCAATCTATTATTCCGTCATAGTCGGAAGTTCTGACTATTGCATAATCTGTTATTGCAGCGGCTGCAAAGGAACCGACACTGGCTGCTACGCAGTACAATGCCCATTTGACTGTAAGATACCTATATTGCCAAGTGAGACCTATAGCAGTCGTTTGCATCATGGCTTGCTGCTGTTCATCTCTCTCATCATTGAAGATCAGGCCCATGTTGATGACACCATCCCGTTTTTGTCATTCTGTCGCATTGTGTACCCATCTCCGTAATCGCCCTGCACTGTATCAATTCTGGTTGCTCGGATCCAGATCCAGTGACTCCGGGCGTGGAGGTTGAGGGACCTGGAACGTCTCTAAAGGGGGCTGACTGATTGTTAGAGAGGGGCCGACAGGTATTGGACCGACTCTGTGTCTATCCAATCCTAGTTGTCTCGCGAGTGCATCCAAATCATACTGTACGTTAGCGTTCACCTGAGGAGTCTGTTGATCTAATTGCTGAACCTGCTGGTACTGCTGTTGTAGAACAGTCTGTTCCCCTGGAGTTAGCATTCCATCTGCTTGTGCCATCATTGCACTTTGCTGAAATTGATTGATTTGCTGTTCAAGCATCCATTCTGTGCGCTGCTTGTCAACTTCGTACTTTATTTGAGCCATCCTGCGCTTGTTCTTAGACTTCATTCGCTTAATTTGGCGTCTGTAGTTAGTCGAGTCCTCGAACATTGTTCTGTAAAGAAGGTAAAGAGATGCTTGGAACGTGAATGCAAGCATACCGTAAAGCAATGCAGACTGCCATACCTGACCAAACTTGCCCCATGACCAAGTCTCGTATAGCATAAGTGCGAGAGCAAGGAAGATGGATTGTACCATCATTGAACCGATGAGTCGATTCTCTTGCTCCTTTTGCAACTGAACGATATCTTCGTTCGACATATCAGTAAACTGGTTACCATCGTTTCCAGTAAACATAGCATCCGTCAGTGGGTTTCTTGTTGGGTCTATGGGCATATTTTTCATTCTCCTTGTTGTTCTTGTACCAAATAGTAGTGCATTTTTGGGTCGTTATAGAAAACAGCTGGCGCTCCTGTATCGTCCTCGACCATGAGAACATAACTAACGCCAGTGGCGCTTAACTCTGCTATAGCTGCTCTTACTTTTTCCTCAATATTGGAATCCATCTTCTCCGATCTCCGGTCCTGTATTCATCTCGATGATGTTATCAATGCGTAACAACTGTGCTGCAATAGTTGTTGCACTTTCGAGTGCTTGAGAAACCACATTCAGTGGTTCAACGACACCTTCTTTCACCATGTTGACTCCTCCGCCATTTTCCACGTCCACCCCATAGGAGTGTCCGGCTGCAGTAGAGTGGAGTTGGCGTAACTTGATAAGAGTGTCGAGAGGATCCAAGCCACTATTTTCGGCTAAACTGGCTGGAATTATCTCTAAAGCCTGTGCAAAAGACTCGACTGCCATCTGCTCTCTTCCACTTACAGTGGAAGCAAACTCTCGTAGGTGCTTTGAGAGGTAAAGGTAAGGTGCTCCGCCACCGGCTAGAACCTTCCCACCCTCAAGTGCAACGCTGACAACACCAACTGCGTCATCGAATGCCCTGCCTATTTCCTCGACGGTTGTATTAGTTGGTGCTCTTAGAAGAACAGAAACAGATCCTTCCTGAGGAGTACCCGTTAGCTTGATGAGAGGCTTCTCTCCCACGCTTATTTCTTCTAGTAATTCTGCTGTAGCCAAATCTGATGCCTTGATGCCGTCTATTGAAGACACTATTCTGCCTTCACCAGACTTTGCAACTGCTTCCATGTCTGACATTGCGACTCTCCTTGCTGCGTATATTCCCTGTTCAGCGAATATCTCAGCAACAAATGGGTCGATGTCTCTCTTGCATAGCACAGCATTTGCTCCGCTTGCTAAGACAGTCTCGGCAATCTCTTGCAATTGCCCCTTTCTGCTTTCGATGAACTCTTGCACGGCATTATTGTCCGCTACCTGAATCTGCAACTGTTGTGCAAACTCTGGAAGAGAGATATCTACGTTAATCAAAGCAATCTTTGCATCTTTCACTTCTGCAGGCATATCATGAGTCATCTTCTCTCTGTCGATAAGAAGTCCTGCTATGGCAAGTGACTCAGATACCTTCCCATTAGGTCTCTTGACTACGCTGATGTTGTCTATCGTGGTAGATTTCGCAACATCTAACGCAACTTGAGCTAGAGTTTCGCTGGAACTCTCCGCACTCTTGCCCGTCATAGCGGTCTTCGCTACTGAAAGAAGAAGTTTATCGTCAACGTCTATGGCAATGTCTTCGAGAAGATCTTGGGCCTTCGCATTAGCGATGTTGTATCCCTTAGCGATGCGTGTTGGATGAATCTTCATATCTAACAAGTCAGATGCCTTGTCCATCATCTCTCCAGTGATAACCACACTGGAAGTTGTGCCATCGTAGCAGTTTTCTTCTTGCGTGCGTGCCACTTCTGTGATTATTGTCGCTGTGGGATGGTTGAGTTTGGTTCCCTTTAGGATTGTAGCGCCATCATTGGTCATCAAAACCGACCCTGCTGCGTCTACCATTTCCTTGTCCATTCCGTATGGTCCAAGAGTAGACTTTACCAAATCTGCAAGTTGCTTA
>Ga0114932_10005314_pt1 | contig 11482 bp, 5 predicted proteins | sample 2SBtaG_2_FD_87286 | JGI IMG/M metagenome (GOLD analysis project Ga0114932, IMG submission 87286) | Deep subsurface microbial communities from Kolumbo volcano to uncover new lineages of life (NeLLi) - 2SBTROV12_ACTIVE470 metaG | ecosystem: Environmental > Aquatic > Marine > Volcanic ... | reverse complement strand
CTCACCCGTTCGCCACTCCATCCGAAGATGGCGTTCGACTTGCATGTGTTAAGCCCGCCGCTAGCGTTCGCTCTGAGCCAGGATCAAACTCTCCAGTTTAATATCTGTACTCTATTTTTTGTTGTTGATCTGACAGATCCGCATGTGTGGACCTGTCGGAATCGACGGAACGTCACTATCTCTATTACTCGTATTTCAAAGACCGACCGCCAGGTGGGAAGACCCTCAAGAGGGTTTCCCGGTCGGCGCCCAGCGCTTTTAACTCTGGGCGCAGAGCGCGCAAGGCTGAATTTCAGCGGATCCTCAACTTCCTTTGGCCGCATCGCCGAGGACGCCGGGAAGTCGCCTGTAATGGGCGGCCGCAGAGACGAAGAAAGGTTCGCCAAGCGCAGGAAAAGCGCCTCCGCGAGTCCCAGGCAAAGAAAAAGGGCGACTCGAGAGCCGCCCTAGGCGGAGCGCACACCAAGGCGCGCCCCAAAGGAGTGATGAAGGACTAGCCCTCGAAGTCACCGCTGCCGGACTTGCAGTAGTCCGACTGCGAGTCAATGAGGCCATCAGGCGGCGTGCTGTTGTCGATGCCGTCATTGCACTGTGTGGTGCCCCAGGGCGTCGAGGAGGTGTCTGTGACCTCTTCCTGCTTGGCGGCGTCTCCGACCACACAGTCGGGGTCTAGGCCGTCAATCCAGCCGTCTCCGTCCGTGTCGATGCCGTCGCTGCACGTGGTGCCGTGATCGGTGGCCTCGTCCGAGATGAAGCCGTTGACCAGATACGAGCCGTAGGTGTTTGCCGGGTCCCAGCAGCTCGCGTCGGCGCCATCAACAGCGCCGTCACCGTCGTTGTCGAGTCCGTCGTAGCACTGCAGTCCGTGGCCAAACCAAGGCTGTGCCGCGTCTTCTGGGTCCATGAAGTCCGTCGTCTCGCGCGTTGGCGGAGAGAACTCGCAATCGGGGTCATACTCGTCCGTCATGCCGTCGCCGTCGTTGTCGACGCCATCGGTGCACTGGCTGAGTCGAATCGCGGTCTCGGTCTCGGCAGTGGCCCCTTCTGACATGCAGTAGGGGTCCTCGGCGTCGACCAGGTCATCGATGTCGTCGTTGTCGATGCCGTCGTTGCACTCGTTGGTGCCGAAGCCATCGTCTTCGAAGCCGGTGCCGTCGGCACAGCCGGGATCGTCGGCGTCGAACCAGCCGTCGCCATCGTTGTCCAGGCCATCGGAGCAGGTCCAAGCCACGTCGTCTTCGCCGATCTCGGAGGCGAAAGCGTCGCCCTCGGGGCACTCACCGTCGAGCCCATCGGTCCAGCCGTCGCCATCGTTGTCGATGCCGTCGCCGCAGGTGGTCTCGCCGTCCCAGCCATTTACGCACTGGTCGACGTCGTCGGCGTCGATGAGACCATCGCCGTCGTTATCGAGGCCGTCATTGCACGTGAAGTCGGTGTTGGTGTCGTCCTCGACATCGCCGTTGCCGCCAATGCCAGTGGCACAGTCGGGGTCGCGGTCGTCGGTCCAGCCGTCGGCGTCGCCGTCGAGGCAGTCCCCGCAATCATCTCCAGACTCAGCCGGATTGGTCCAGGCTGGGAATGTGAAGTCGCCGGTGACGTAGGACACGACGGTGACGTTGCCCTCGCCGTCATCGATGCGGTAGTCGGTGATTCGCGTGAACTCGAGCACGACGAAGGCCGCGTTCGACTCGACGGTGCCCAGGTAGCCGGTGCCCGTCGTCTGATTTGAGTTGGACCACGCCGAGTTTGGCGTCGGGAACTGGTACAGCACGTCGTTCGGCACGGTGACCCGACCGGACTGGTCATCGACCACGATGTCAGCGATGACGCCTGCGCCCTCGCCACCAAACCAGCCCATGTTCAGGTAAGACATGCTGATCTGCACGAAGGAGGCCGCGGTGACCTCGCAGTCGCTGGTGTCGCACTGGCCACCGATGCTGTCGGGATCGGGAATCGGGTCCCATGTCACGATCAGGCCTGGCTCGTTGAGCAATGCTTCGCCGTCGCCAGTGGTATCGGGACAGCTCGCGAGCTCGCCCGAGACCATCCAGACCTCTTCGTCGCCGACGCCAGCTTCGGCGTCGATGATGAGCGGTGGCGGGAAGGTGAGCTCAAGCCCGTCGATCCGATTGTCGTCGGAGTCAAACACCACGGTGCCGCCGGTGAGCGGGGTCGCGCCACTGAAGAAGTCGTGATCGACCGGGTAGTCAGCGAGGTAGGTGTAGTTGGCGCCATCACTGGCATCGACGTCTTCACAGAACTGGACTTCGCCGATGTCGTATTTGCGCGTTCCGGGACCGCACTGGGTGTCCTTGACGGGCGTGCCGTTCTCGAGATCGACACATTGGTCGACCCCAGCCCACTCCTCGTTGACCATGGTGAAGCTGCCGATGCGCTCGCGCAGATCGTCGATGCCTGACGGAAACGCCGTCGCAGCGCCAGAACCAGCGGCGACTCGCCACTCGTTGCCGACGGGAAGACCGCCCGAGACGAAGCCAGCGCCCGTTGTGTGGACGCGCGGGTAGACCAGCTTGTAGAACTCGGCCGTGCCATCGAGGCCACTCTGACCGATGTAGGAGATGGTCTCGCAGCCAGCGCCGGGGATCGAGTCAGCAGACAGACCGCCGTAGCAGCTGTTGTAGAAGTTCTGCAGCAGGATGTAGCCATTCTCGCCGTCGTAGGAGGCGTCCGACAGCTCGGCCATGTCGTAGACATAGCCGGACTCGTCGTCCTCGTCGCCGAGCTCGTCCCAGCCCTCTGCGGTCGCGACCAAGACGCCGGTCTTGCCACCAGTGATGGGGCCGTCTGGACTGATCGCGACGATCTCGCTGTCGCTCCAGCTGACGATCTCGACATTGTGTTGCGAGATGAGCAGCAGGTTCTCGGTCTCGCCGAAGCCAGAGCCGGTGATGGTGACCGTCTGGCCGCCCCAGCTGCCCGCCTCGGATGTCGGTGAGATCTCATCGACCGACGGTCCGTCGGCACCGTCGTTCGGGTAGTAGTCGGTGAAGGACACATCGGCGCAGCCCGCAGTGAGGGCCAACATCGCAGTGAGTGAAAGAAGCTTGCTTTGCATGGTCTTATTCCTCCCCGCTTTCAGATGAGTCGATGCTCGAGTCTGGATCCCACCAGAACCGGCCGATGCGAATGGCACGAGCGGTCAGCTTGATGGGGTCGATGAAGTGCTGCTGACTGAACTGGTCCTTGACCGAGGGCACGTTGTTCGCGTCCATCTCGTTTCCTCGTGAGAAGAAGAAGACGACGCCCCCGGCACCATCGGGCTGCAGTGCCACATGGTCGAGTGCGCCCTGCAAGTGGTCCTGCGTCAGCGTGAACGTGCCCGCAGTGGCAGGCAGCAGGCAGGTGACCGTGGCCATCTGGCTGAAGGGGTCGCCACGGAGCTCGGAGTTGAGCGTCTCGCCGTCCGTCGTGTAGCGGGCCTCGTCGAATTCGAACTCGAGATCGCGCTCGTCGTCGCAGACCTGGGCGGGTCCACCGTCGTCATGAACGCGATGGGCAAACTGTGGGTCTTCGGTGTCGACGGGAGCCATCCAGCGGACCGAGAGCACGATCTGGTCGCCTTCGAGCGGCTCGCCGGCATCGTCTTCGGTGTCCCACGTAAAGGTCACGCCGTCGGCGGTGTCCCACGGTCCTGTGTAGACCTGGCCTTCGAAGTCGTTGTAGTCGCTGGCTGTGCTGGGCAGCGGCTCGGGGGTCTCGCAGTCCTCGCGGGTGCGGTTCGGATCGTCTTCACGTCCTTCGTAGAACTCGAAGCAACGATTGATGCGGTCGCCGTTGTCGAGCAGCACTTCGCCGTTGAGGTCGTAGCGCGGACCGGTCCAATCCAGCATGACAGCGCCAAGAGGGGCCGGCAGACGAATCGCGTTCGGGTCGACCGAGTGAGAGGGGCGCGGCATGGACGAAATGGCTTGGTCAAACCGAGCGAATCCGCCGGGGTAGCGGAACTGCACTTCTTCGCCAAACGGGTAGTTCATCTTGCGGTAGGTCGCGTCGACCATCGCCCCCGGATTGTCCGGATCGGCGTCGCTCGGCACCTTGTGCGTCATCTCGAAGGGCTTGTAGTACTCGAAGCCGATGTAGTAGACGAACATGTCCTGGGCGTCTGGCGGATAGTCCGCCGGCAGCCTTTCCATGCGCAGGCCAGCAGCACCGTCGGCCTTGAGACCCTCGGTCCCGGTGGCGAACTCCATGTGGTCACCGACGTCGACCGTCGTGAACGAACCGATGGGACCGCTGGGCTCGAACGCGGTGTAGCAGGTGCCCTCGACCTCGGGTGGCGCCGAACCGACGTTGGCGAGCGTGTCGCCAGCAGGCAGCTTGGTGTCGAAGATGTAGCTGAAGCCGAAGATGCCCTCGTACGGAGGAGCGAAGTTGTTCAGCCCCGGACCCGCAGGATCCGTTCCGCCGAGTCCCATCAGGGACAGCGGCAAGCCGGCAGCGGCAAAGTCGACGTGGTCGTACTCGACGACGCCACCGTACGGAGTCGGCGATGGGCCCACCTCGTCGGGATGGTAGCCAACACCGACCAGCTTGACTTCAGCTTGGTTGGTGTCACGCCCGCAGGCGAGGAGCAGTGCAATGGTCGCAGTGATTGTGATGATTCGCATGTTGTGCTCCTACCAGCCCGTACCGATGCCGAGGAAGAATCGAGGTCCTGGCTTCTCGATCTCGTTCGAGATGGAGTTGCCTGTTCCGGGGTCGCTGGTGTCTGAGATGTCGTCGCCGTTCACGTCGTTCAGTCCACGAATGCCTTGGAATCCGTATGAAACGCGCGCGAATGAGTCAAAAGAGTTCACTCCCCACAACAGCGTGCCGACGCGAAGTTCGGCGCTGGCATCGGTGAGCAGGTAGTTGCCGTTCTTGTAGGCCGTGTCGACGAACGGAATCTCGCGCTTCACGTCCTTGGGGTCGATGGCCACGCGCTGTCCGAAGCCGTCGAAGTAGGTGTTGCCCTCTTCGATGGCCTCTTCGCTGATCTTGTAGCTCCACAGGTTGCCGGCGGTGCCGCCGACCCGCATGCGGATGTCACGGAAGTACAAGGGGCCACTAAACTGGCGGAGGATGCGCTTGATGGGGAAGTCATAGGCCGCGGTGGCAATGATGACGGTCTCGCCCTGGAGCGCAGCTTGTGGGTAGCCGGCGAATGTATTCGTCGGTCGATTGTCGCGGTAGTTGACGAACATGGGGTGCACTGCACCGGCCCTGAACTCGTCATTGGACTGCACGTTGCGGTCGATGAGGCCGACTTGGCCACTCATGTAGATGCGGTGTCCGTCGTCGTGCACAAAGGCGAGCTTCTCGAGACCAAAGGTCGGCACGCTGAAGCGCCGGGCCCACATGACCTCGCCGCGGTTGAACTCGTACTTGTCGAGAATCTGCCCGTCGTCGGTGTCGTGGCCCTTGTACGGGGCGTAGACCATGTCCGAAAATCCGTGCGCCATGTCCAGCGACCAGTTGCCCGAGCCTCCGTAGATGTTGAAGGACGCCCCGCCCTCCATGCGTCGGGTGAACACGCCGAACTGGGTGTCGTCGGTGCCCTTGAAGCCGAACTGCGACACCATCAAGTAGGTGTTGAAGTCGACGATGCCATTGAGCGGGTAGTCGATGAACACGCCGCCGAAGCTGTATGACTGGTGGTTCTTACCATCCCAGACGCTCTGGTCTTCAGTGGTCTCGGGGTTGTTGTCGTCGTCGAGCTGCAACGCGTAGTCGAGCTTGAAGTTGCCGTGGAAGCCGACAAGCGAGATGTTCGGTGCCCAGCCCTGCCAGGTGTAGCGGCCCTGGATGAAGGCGTCCTCGCCGATCTGGGCGTACAGCAGCCAGTCGTGCTTCTCGACGAAGTCCATCGAGAACATCTGCAGACCCGGCGACAGGCCGATGTTGGTGCGGCTGTCGTTCTCGAGGCTGATGATTGGAATGAACTGAATGGGCAGGAAGTCGCCGTTCTTGGGGCGGTAGACCGAGGTCCGCTCTTCCCAGTACGACAGGTCTTCGCTGTAGTCCCACTCACGCTCGACTTCAGCCTCGTCGATGTCGACGGTGCCAAACCATTCGGTGACGTCCTTGTTCAGGAACTCTTCTTTGGAGAGGGCCCAGTTCTTCCAGCCGTGTCCGGTCTGGTAGACGAACATCAGGTGCCCGTCGGGCGTGATGTGCGGCGTCTGGGCGCTGCCCACGATGTTCGTGATCTGGGTGACGCTGCCGGTGTCCGGATCGAGCTTGAAGATGTTGAAGATGCCCGTGGGGTCAGCGCTGAAGTAGATGCCGTCCTCGGTCCAGTGCGGGTCCTGGACTTCCCAGCGGTCGCGGGTCAGGGCCTTGACGTCATTGGTCGCGACGTCGATGACATACAGGTCCTGTTCGAAGTTGCGGAAGATCGGCACGATGAGCTTCTTGCCGTCCGGGGACCAGTCGACGACTTGCATCCAGGAGCCGTCTTCGAACTCGGTGTGGTACTTCTTGTCGGTGCCGTCGAAGTTGATGGTCACCAGGTTGTGGGTGCCGCTGCCGTACTCGAGATAGGCGATTCGGGTGCCGTCGGGAGAGACCGCCGGCGTGCTGCCGCGCTGGGTGTTCGGAACGGCCGTGAACGCGCCCTTGGCATACTTGCCCTTGTTCATGCCCTTGGCCTTGTGGAAGCTCTGGAACTCTTCCTTTTCGCCGCGGTGCTTGCGCTTGTGCTTCCACTTTTTGTCCAGGTCCGCGACCCAGATCTGGTTCCAGTTGTAGCCGTCAGATTCGACCCGCAGCAGCTCTTTGGTGGAGGTGCGGAAGTCCTCCTCCCAACCCGTGAACACGACCTTGTTCTGGCCGGGCACGAAGTCCCAGGCGTGCATCCAGTCCGCGGGGAACACTGCGACAGCGTCCATCGTTTCGAGCGTTTCGTCGACGCTATATGCCTCGGTGCCGTAGCCATTGACCGCCGGCAGATGCCGGTCGTCGGAACCCCGGATGGTGATGAGCCCCCGAGCGAACTCGCCGTAGAGCTTTCCGTCGTCCGAGAACTTGGCAAAGATGTCGTAGGAGCCGCCGGCCCGCTCACGCGCGCGCGCTTTGTCCCACTTGGTCTTGTTGTTGTCGGTGCCAGCGAGCCAGCTGTTGCGGCCCGCCGGGTCGGTGTATTCCCAGCCTCCGGGGGCGCTCTTGATCTCCATGCCGGCGGTCTCGCCTTGGGCACGGACCTGGTCGACCACGCGGCCGTACTTGCCCTGGAGGTAGGCGAGCCAGTCGCCGTGCAGTGTGCACATGTCCTGGCCGGTGACTTCTTCAATGATCGTGGGCCACGATGCACGCCAGCGCTCGGCTGAGACCTCAGCGAACTCGTTGTAGGTCATCGGGCCAAAACGCTCGCGCAGATAGAGCGCGAAGCTGTAGCCCTGCTGGTAGCGGCGCTCGCCGTCGCCGTAGTCGCTGCCTTCGGCGTGCGAGAGCCAGTCGTGGCAGGACAGCTGACGGTCTTCGAGGACTGTGGTGCGGATGTTGGCGTCGCGAGACGGCGTCCACCAGTTGTAGCCCGAGTTGTCGGACCAGTACTCGGCCCCGCCCTCGGTCCAGAACGTTGGGTCGCTGTCCATGATGAAGATGCTGGCGCCGCTCTGGGTGTTGTTCACACCGTCACGGAACAGGCCCGAGATAGCGGTGCCGAAGCTGTGCTCGGTGAATGGAGCGTTCTGCTTGAGCGACACGACGTGAGCGAACTCGTGCACGAGCACGTCGGCGAACCACTCCATGCGGCCACGGGTGCGATAGAAGCTGGCACCGGGGTTGGCGCTGACCTCGACAAAATCGAAGATCGGAACCGTAAATCCGGTCAGGTCATCGGGCTGCTCGAGCAGGACGACGTGCACCTTTTCGGTCAGGTAGTAGTCGAACTCGGCGCACATCGGCTCCCACATCTCGTCCGAGACGGTGGCCATCTTGCGGGCGGCCCAGGTGGCGTCGATGTAGTGTTTGTTGCCGTCTTCGGCCGAGCGTTTGCTGACCGGGTAGTGCACATAGAAGTGATCGGTCTCGATCGTGTACCACTTGAGATCTGGGTGGTTGTACGGGAACACCCACTTGGCCTCGGCCGTGGTCGGGGTCGCCATCGTGGCGGTCATCATCAACGCGGCAGCGGCGGCAATGGAAAGGATTCGCGTCATTAGTAGCGAGCCTCGAGCGTGACGTTGATGGTCGTGCCTGCGGTGGGATGCAGGTCTTCGATCGGGAAGAACATGAAGTCCTCGCCGACCACTGGAATGTTGGCGCCGACGTGAAAGTCGAGGCCACGGGAGAGCATGAACTGCGCGCTGACATTGACGTCGAGCGCCGCGCCACCGCTGCCTGCGAGCGGTCGCAGGCAGCCACGATCGACTCCCTCGCCACAGGGCTTGTCCGGTCGGAGCACCCCGATGCCGCCTGAGGTGGTGCCAACACGGGTCTCGGCGCGAGTCTTGCCGCGGGTGCCGGCGTGCAGTGCGACAGGACCGGCTTGCACCGTCAGGTCCGTGTCTACCTGGAGTTCGTCGCCGGGAGCGATGCGCCCGAGGAACTGCATGTTCTCGAGCTCGATCAGGTACTGCACGGTGCTGGAGAAGCGCCGCATGTAGCCCGCATTGAGCGTAAAGGAGGCCGGACCGAACTGGCGCTTGGCCGCCACACCAAAGTAGGCGTCGGGGGTGCCAGTCGTGAAGACGAAGCCCTGCACATTGAGGGGTCCGCCAATAAAGGTACCGGGGGCTTCAGAGGCCGCGGGTCCCTTCCAGTAGGTGTTGAACACCACCGAAGTCAGGGGCGCCTCGGTGCGCAGGATCTCGACGCGCCAGCCAACTTTGGGATCTCCAATGCTGTTGTCGCGGATGTCGACCTGTGTGTAGTCGGCCGGAACATCTGGTCGGTCTTGGGTCAACCGAGCCTGGTGGAACGGCACGCTGAACCACATCTCTGAATGTGGCCCGTAGCCCAACGACAGCGTCAGTCGCTCGGTGCGGTACAGCCAGGTGCTGTGGTCGAAGTCGACCCGCTCACCGGCTGAATTCCATGAGGCGGTGGCGACTTTCTGTTCAAAGTCGACTTTCGTCTCGACCCAGCCGCGCGGCAGAATCAGACTGCGCTCGACCTCGGTCGTGGGCATGGGAGCCCTCATGGTCTTCTCGCCGAAACCTCCGGCGAGGGCGGACGGCGCAAGGCCGATCAGAAAAAGGGAAGAGGCGATAATGCCTAGGCGCTGCAAGTCGCCCTCCCGAGCGGGTTCGCATGTGGAGAATAGTATCGGCCTATACCGATGCCATTCGAAAAGACGGCGCAACCTAGCACACCAGGACCATCCCCGAAAGCGCTTCAATTGCATCTTCGCGAATCCAACCAACCAACCACCAGATTCCGGCAGTCGAAGATCGTTGCACCAGAAGTGCAGAAGCGCCTTCCTAGCCGTTGTGTTACCGGTGGCCCCTTCCACAATCCCCAGGAGGGGAGTTCCTATGTCTATTGACCTCGAACAGGTCGTCATCCGCTTCGCCGGCGACTCTGGCGACGGAATGCAACTCATCGGAAACCAGTTCACCAGCACCACCGCGCTTGCGGGAAACGATCTGGCGACCTTCCCGGACTACCCGGCTGAGATCCGGGCACCTGCTGGCACGCGTGAAGGCGTGTCTGGGTTCCAGATCCACTTCGCGAACCGCGACATCTTCACGCCAGGCGACATGTCCGACGTGCTGGTGGCGATGAATCCGGCGGCGTTGATCAAGAATCTGCCGAACCTGCGAAAAGGCGGGGTCGTCGTTCTGAACACGGACAAGATGACCGATCGGGACCTCGCCAAGGCCCGCATCGAAGTCGATCCGCGCACGGACGGCACCCTGTCCGACTTCCGCGTCGTCGAGGCGCCAATCGGCAGCCTGACCCGCGGAGCAACCTCTCCTCACGGACTGACCGTCAAGGAGCAGGATCGCTGCAAGAACTTCTTCGCACTGGGCATGATGTACTGGCTGTACAGCCGGGACCTGAACCACACCATCGCCTACCTTCGCAAGAAGTTCCGGGCGCCCTACGGCGAGGCGAACGTCGCCGCACTGCATGCCGGCCACGCCTATGCCGAGACCGTCGAGACCTGGGAAGGCGTCTACACGGTGCTCGCCGCCGACGACATGCCCAAGGGCAAGTACCGCAACATCATGGGCAATCCCGCGCTGGCACTCGGCTTCGCCGCTGCTGCGGTGAAGTCCGAACGCAATGTCTTCTACGGCAGCTACCCCATCACGCCGGCGTCCGACATCCTGCACTCGCTGGCCCCGTTCAAGAACTACGGCGTCACGACCTACCAGGCCGAAGACGAGATTGCGGCGGTCTGCGCGACCATCGGTGCCGCGTACGGCGGCTCCATTGCCGTGACCGGCACTTCCGGACCAGGACTCGCGCTCAAGGGCGAGGCCATTGGCCTGGCCATGATCACCGAGCTTCCGATGATCGTCGTCTGCGTCCAGCGCGGCGGCCCTTCGACGGGCCTGCCCACCAAGACCGAGCAGTCTGACTTGTTCATTGCCATGTACGGCCGCAACGGTGAGTCACCGCTGCCCATCCTTGCGCCGAAGACCCCATCGGACTGCTTCGACTCCGCCCTCGAAGCCGTCCGGATCGCGCTGAAGTACATGGTGCCCGTCGTCATTCTGACAGACGGCTACATCGCCAACGGCGCAGAGCCATGGCGCCTGCCTGACCTCGAAGAAATCGGGGACATCACTGCGAACTTCCGCACCGACCCCGAGGGCTTCCAGCCCTACATGCGTGACGAAGAGACCCTGGCGCGTCCATGGGCCATTCCCGGCACCCCCGGCCTCGAGCACCGCATCGGCGGCCTTGAGAAAGAGCACCTCACCGGCAACGTGTCCTACGACCCGCAGAACCACCACATGATGTGTGAGCTGCGAGCCGAAAAGGTTCAGCGCATCCAGAACGACATCCCCGCCCTCGAGGTACACGGCAGCAGCAGCGGCCTGTTGATGTTGTCCTGGGGTTCCACGTACGGCGCCGTCCGCACCGGAGTGAACGCCGCACTTGCCGAAGGGCGCCAAGTGGGCCACCTGCACCTTCGCTGGATCAACCCACTGCCCAAGGACCTCGGCGACATCCTGAGTCGCTACGACTCGATTGTCATTCCAGAGATGAACCTCGGCCAGCTGGTCAAGATCATCCGCGCCGAGTTCTTGGTCGACGCCAAGCGCTTCTCAAAGGTGCATGGCCAGCCATTCCGCACCGACGAAATCAAAGCCAAGATCGACGAATACACCACCGCCAACCCGCAAGCTGCGAAGTAGGGGACGACCATGACCACCGACGTCCAGTACAAGAAAAAAGACTTCATGACCGACCAGCTCGTGCGCTGGTGCCCCGGTTGTGGTGACTACTCCATCCTCTCCAACGTGCAGACCGCCTTCTCGAAGATGGGCATCAAGCGCGAGAACTTCGCCGTCATCAGCGGCAT
>Ga0114932_10005312_pt1 | contig 11483 bp, 10 predicted proteins | sample 2SBtaG_2_FD_87286 | JGI IMG/M metagenome (GOLD analysis project Ga0114932, IMG submission 87286) | Deep subsurface microbial communities from Kolumbo volcano to uncover new lineages of life (NeLLi) - 2SBTROV12_ACTIVE470 metaG | ecosystem: Environmental > Aquatic > Marine > Volcanic ... | reverse complement strand
TAATATATATCCTGAATCATTAGCACATAATTGTTGTTTCAGGTTGTTGATTTGATCTATCCAGGCATCTCTCTGTGATCTATCAAGTGCAAAACTATGGTTTTGTGTAAGTTTCCCTAATATTTTATCTTGGTCGGTAATTATAAAGTTTGGTAGTGAGTCTTGATAATATGATCGATTTAGTACTGGTTTAGATTCAAAGTCATTCATGAGAATTCCTTTCATTTATCCAGAAAAAACCTTTAGGTGTAAAAGAATGGAGCGGAAGACGGGATTCGAACCCGCGACCCTCACCTTGGCAAGGTGATGCTCTACCACTGAGCCACTTCCGCAAAGAAGATAAATTATGCCGAGGGGCGGATTTGAACCACCGACACGAGGATTTTCAGTCCACTGCTCTACCCCTGAGCTACCTCGGCGATTCAATTAATATAACTAAGTCTGGGTTCTAGGTCAAGGAAGGGGGTTAACATTTTTTATAGAAAAAAAGTATAATGCTAATTCAAACGTATTTTTCATGAGCCGAAGTGGCGGAACGGTAGACGCGGTGGTCTCAAACACCATTGTCCCAAAAGGACGTGTGAGTTCGAATCTCACCTTCGGCATTAAAATATAATTTCATGATTTATTGTATTTGAAGCAGTTGGTAGAACTAGCTTAAATCGATTGTTATTTTTACGATTTAATATGTTCATTTGCTCACTTGGCAGAATATATTCCTTACCTAATATTAATGAACCCAATTTATAAACTATTGAAGATTTTGTCCCAAGTTTATTTTTTAAAAATTCTTCATATTGTACTAATGGCTCAGTCTTACCTTTTTGTAATTGTTCAATATAGATTTGTTCTTTGCTATTTGATTCCCAAGGCTTTAATTGTAAGTGTTGTTCTATATCCTCAAATACTGGTTTTTTGTTATACAATTTTGCAAATAATTTTCGTAAGTAAAATTTACTTCCCAAAACGAACACATCGACAGGTTTATCTATTTCAATCCCACCATTATCCAAAATATATTGCCATGAGAGAGCTTCTTCGTAGGTTGTTTTATTAAAATATAAGCATGTTTTATTAGCTACTAGTGCTGGAACATTAAATGAATGACTGAACGTTTGTAGAACCCACTCAGATTGCTGATGCAAAGCATTTATCCATTGGTCTTTTATTCCATTTTGAATTAATGTTTCTTTGTCATCCCAATTAATGTGGCTATCTAAATGGTTTTTATTCTTTCGGATTTGTTTAATTAAATCTGAAAAGAGTAGAGGGTCAAAATCTTGAATTAATACCGAGTATTCATTACGCAAGATTTTAGTAATTTGATTGGTTGTCAGAGGTTTGTTTTTATTATCTAGTGCTAAACTGTATTCTAAAAGTATCTGTAAAAGGGCATCTATGTTAGCTTGCACATTAACCATTATTTTTTGTTGTTATTCAACAATATCTGGTTCTATAGAAAGAAGTTCGTTAGTAAATTCTCTCCAAGGTTCGAATTGAGCAACAAATTCTTGGCCAGCTTCTATAGAGGTTAGCCCTTTAATTGCTCTTCCTGGATCATATCCTCTAGTTACTGCAATAGCTTGAATACCTGAAGGCATTGAACGCACTCCACCAATATTTACTTCTTCCATTTCATCAGTTTGTAAAATCAAATTTAATCCCTTAGGGTGATTTTTCCAATAAACTTTCATCAGTCTCCTTAATTGATTTCCACAGGCCTAATATTTGTGTATTATTATACCATTATTGCTTGGAGGATAAAATGGATTACAACAATTTACAAATACAAATTGATGAACATATTGCAACTATTACGTTAAATCGACCAAGTGTCTTGAATGCTTTAAGTGCTAATTTAACTTCTGAATTACATCAAGCACTGGATGAATTAGGGGAGAATACTAGTGTCTGGGTCATAATTCTTACTGGATCTGGGCGAGGATTTTGTAGCGGTGCAGATGTATCGGAATGGGGAAAAGCAGATAGGCCTGTTCCAACAAAACCACTGGTAGAATTGGGAATTCACATACGAGAAACACCACAGCCAGTAATAGCAGCTATAAATGGGATTGCAGCAGGTGCAGGTTTAACTATAGCGATTTCTTCTGACATGCGTATTGCTTCTTCTGATGCTCGGTTTTCAAGTATTTTTGTCAAAAGATCAATTGTTTTAGATACTGGTGCTTCATATTTATTACCAAAACTAGTTGGTCCTGGAGTTGCTTCAGAAATGTCATTAACAGGTAATGTTTATGATTCTGATTGGGCATTACGTGTTGGTTTAGTTAATAAAGTTGTATCTCCAGATAATCTAATGACTGAAGCTAATAATATGGCTCAAGATATTTTGTCTAATCCTCCATTAGCAGTTCAGAGTATTAAAAAAATGTTAAATAATGAAGATCCTGATATGAATAGGATAGTGAAGTTAGAAGTAGAAGCAACAGCTTTGTTGCGTAAGACGAAAGATAGTGTTGAGGCTGTGGATGCATTCAAAGAAAAGCGTTCACCAATATATAGAGGAGAATAGTTAAATCCCTGTAACTAAGCTTCTTCTTTCCATTAACGTTACATCTCTCCATTTACCTTTGAGGATTCCTCGTTTCATCATAGAAACTTTCTCTCGTGTTCCAATAATCCTAAAACCAAATTTTTTATGTAATTCAATACTTGCTGTATTTTCAGGAAAAATATTTGCTTCTAAAGTCCATATATTTTGTTTTTCAGATATTTCTATTAGATTATTTAGCAGGGTGCTTCCTACTCCTTTATTTCTATAATTTTCAGCAATATATACACTTACCTCACATACTCCTCCAAATTGGCCAGTGGTTTCTATTGTAGATAATGCTGCCCATCCAACTACTTTGTTTTGATCCGTTGCAATTAAACGTGGTTCTTTAATGTGAGAATTATCAAAATGTTTCCAGGTGGGGGCTTTTTCTAAAAAAGAAGCGTTGTCTGAATCAATTCCTTGTTGATATATATCTAATACATCCTTAGAGTCAGAATCTTGCATATTCCTTATGTGCAAATCAATTATATTCATAGTATTAAACTAACATTTGATAAAAAGATTTTGCACTTTTATCCCAAGTGTATTCTAAGGCATATTCTCGACATTTATCTCTATCTATATCCATGACTATATCAGTTGCCTTTTTTAAGTCATTATCGAGTACGCCAACTTTTTGATCCTGAATGATGTCCTTAGGTCCAGTGACAGGATAGCCAATTACAGGGGTCCCAGAAGCTAAAGACTCTAGCGTTACTAATCCAAAAGTATCAGTTTTGCTTGGGAAAACTAGGGCTGTTGCTGAGGCATAGTACTTGGCTAATTCTTCTCCTTTTAATTTTCCGACAAATATCGCGTCTGGATAATTTTTTTTCAATTGTTTTAACTGAGGACCGTCTCCAACTATCACTTTACTACCTTCTATATCTAGATCAAGAAATGCTTCTATGTTTTTTTCTTTAGCAATTCTTCCAACATAAAGCCACATCGGAGTTTTATACTGGGTAGATATCTTGGGTACATTTGGATTGAATAAATCTGTATCTACTCCCCTGGTCCATAGTTTGAGATTTGTAAATCCTTTATCTGCAAGTTCTTGTTTCAACGACTGTGTGCCAACTAGTGTATGTGTGGCAGCTTTATGAAAATTCTTTAAGTATGCATAAATCCATGTTTTAGGAACACCGAATCTCATACTAATATATTCAGGAAGTTTAGTCCCGTAGTTACTTACGAATGGAACATTATTGTTTTTACAATACTTTCGGGCAGCGTGCCCAATTGGACCTTCAGTTGCAATGTAGATATAGTCTGGATTGAATTTTTTTACTATCTTTTTAAATTTGAACCACGCATTGAGGGCGAGTGAAATTTCTGAATAGGTAGGGCAAGGAATTCTTACAAAATCTTGAGGGGTAACCATTAATATGTCATGGCCAAGATTTCTAAGTTGTTTTGCTAATTCTGCTAAGGTTGTAACTTCCCCATTTGTTTGTGGGTACCATGCATCTGTTGCAAACAAGATTTTTTTTCTTGTGACTTTTGATTCTTTATTTGTATCAGTAAATTTCATTCATATTCCTCATGTACCGAATGGAATCTAAATTTACGTAAATATATTAACATATCTTATAAAGTATTTTAAGTTATTCTGGTTTGACATTTGTCGACATCATATATTTTTCATCTTGATAGATATGAATAGTAATCTCTTTTTTGATGCTGAGAGTAACATTGTCAGAAACTTTTAGATTATTATCCTGCGAAATATATTCTATAATTTTTCCTGAGGGTAGTTTTATTGTATAAGAATAATGAGAACCTTTGAATTCTATAGATTCAACTAAACAAGATCCTTTTACATGTGATAACTCAACATTATTCCCTCGGATTAGTATTTGTAAATTTTGTTTATCAGTAACTAAAGCTTCTTTGGTTTTTATTTCTCCGATTTCAGAACTTAATGTATGAGGATCAGTAATATTTACATCTATAAATGATGCAGGATCCATGAATTCAGCTACAAATTTAGTTAAAGGTTGGTTATATATATATTCAGGCGTATCGATTTGTTCGATCTTGCCATTATTCATAATTGCAATTCTATCTCCCAGAAACATGGCTTCTTCTTTGTCGTGTGTAACAAAAATAGTAGTAGCTTCGGCTTGCTTTACGATCTCTTTAATTTCTTCTCTTATCTTAATTCGTAAAGCAGCATCCAGATTAGATAAAGGCTCATCAAATAGCATAACAGTAGGGTTGGGTACTAATGCGCGAGCAAGAGCAGTTCTTTGCTGTTCTCCACCAGAAAGTTCATTAGGCATTCTTTTTAGTAAATTATCAAGACCAACTAAAGTAATTATTTTTTCGACCCGTTCAGTGGATTTGTTTGATTTGTCTAATCCAAACTCAATATTTTTTTCAACATTTAAATGTGGGAATAACGCGTAATCTTGAAAAACCATGCCAACCTTTCTGTTCTCTGGTTTTACAAATTTACCAGGCATTGATACTAATTGTCCCCCAACAGATAAGGTGCCATTTGTGGGTTCTTCAAAACCAGCAATTAATCGCAATAACGTTGTTTTTCCACAACCACTGGGACCTAGGAGAACTAAAATTTCACCATGATTCACTGTGAGAGTAACATTTTTGACAGCTTCAGTTATTTTCGAATATGTTTTGCCTATTCCAATACACCGAATTACTGGGAAATTTTCATTTTTTATTTGGTTTAGCATATCTTCTTTTAATTGGTTATTCTTGGATACCTTTATTAAACATTATAAACATAGGTAATCCAGTAAATAACAGTAGTATACCAGAATATACAGCAGCCATACCAAATCCAGCTTCCGTTGCATGTGTCCAAATAGATGTAGCTAAAGTATTGAAGTTAAGTGGCGACAGAATGAGTGTAGCAGGTAATTCTTTCATAATAAGAATAAAAACCAAAATAAAAGCACCTGTTATTCCCGGAGTCATAGAAGGTAGATTGATTTTTTGCCATATTTTGAAATTTGACGCGCCTAAACTTTTTGCAGATTCTTCTAGTTTAGGATTCATTTGCGAGATAACAGGTTTAATAATTCCAATCGCAACTGGAATGAATAGGATAATATAACCTATCGCCAATAACATTATTGTCTGATATATCGGCATAGCAAAATTAATCCCAAAATACACAACAGCTAATGCTACAACAATACCGGGTAAAACAAACCCAATATAGGATATTTTTTCAATCATTTTACTAAAGGTGTTTTTATGTTTTGCTATTAAAAATGCTATAGGTATTGCAAGTAATACTGTGACGAAAGTTCCAACAAAAGATGCGTATATAGAATTTAATATTACCTGGATTTTGAAAAAGTCGTCATAATTTATAGTGAAACTGTAACCCCAATTAATTAATACTGCTATTGGGAATACTACACTTACAAATACCAGAGTGCTAATCAAAAGTACAATAATCCATTTAAATCTACCGAGATCAATTAGTTTTGTACTTTTAGAAACTGAAGCGGTGGATCTATATAAATTTGTATTTGCTGAATCAGGTTTGTAAAACCAAATCGTTAAGAGCCCAATCAATATTAATATACTTGAAGTACTCGCTGCTGCAGCTCTTTCTATAGTTTGATATTGGTTGTAAATTACGTAACTAAAAGATTTATATTGCAGTAGAGATACTGCGCCAAAGTCACTTACCACATATAGAGTTACTAATATAGCACCTACGATAATTGAGGGTTTTAGTATTGGAATTATAACTCGTATATATGTGTCCCAAAAAGATTTACCTAAGCTATATGAGGCCTCTTCATAACTATAATCCAATTTTGTTAATGAGGATGTAACACTAATAAATATATACGGGTAGCTTAATAAAGTTAAACATAAAAAAGCACCCCAATATCCATATAAGTCAGGTATTCTCTCAACACCAATTACTTGCAATATGTCGTATAAAACCCCTTTTGGGCCAAAAAGGATAATAAATAAAAATCCATATATATAACTAGGAAACACTAAAGGAAGACATAAAAGGACTCTAAATAATTTTTTCATAGGTAAGTTTGATCGAATTGTTAAGATTGCTAATGGAACTGAAATACATATAGAAGCTACAGTTACCGTAACAGCTAATAATATTGTATTCCATGCAAGTCGTAGGGTTTTAGTTTCAACTAAATACTCAATAAATTTATTAGGGGATGAAATAAGATTTATTGCAACATAAGCTAATGGTACTGCCACTAATAGCAGTACCATCGCTGAAATAATTTGCAATATTGATTGAGATGATTTAAACATATATTGAATTGGTGTTTTCTAGTTATAATGTGTGTCGGGAATCGTGTGATAGTAAATCACTTTTGTTTATCTATTTTGCTTGAACGGACAAATTTTTTCTCAACAGGTTCAACATTGCTCCTTATTATATTTTTCTCAGAGGCATGAATTAAATCCATGCCTCTAATTTTTTTAATTTTCCTTAAGATAATTATTCGAGTACTCCTGCGTCTTTTAGCATTTGTGCACTACCTGCAATGTCACTTAATGAAGCAAGGGATATTGCTGGTTTGTTAATATCGTCAAAAGGTGTGATCATTGGATGTTTCTTAACTCCACTAACCAAAGGATATTCTCTTGTTGAATTTGCAAAGTAGCTTTGAGCAACTGTAGAAGTCATAAACTCAATAAACTTTTCTGCATTTTCTGTATTTTCAGCTGACTTTAGTATTCCTGCAGCTGAGACCATGACCATTGAACCTGGTCCTCCACCTGTAGGATGGTAGTTTCTAGCTTTGAATGCATCACCTGCAGCTTTATCTAGAGTAAATTTATATAGATAGTAATGATTTACAAATCCTACATCAATTTCACCTTTGTCAGCAGCTTCAACTTGGGGTGTATTTTTGGGATATACTTTTGCATCATTATCTCGGATACATTCTATCCATTTCTTAGTTTCAGCATCGCCCCATTCGGCTCTCATAGCTGTAATCATAGTTTGGAATGAAGAGTTACTTGGAGCCCAACCAATTCTTCCGTTCCATTTAGAGTCACAGAATCCTTGCATTGTAGCTGGTAAATCTGATTCACTAACAGTTTCAGTATTGTATACAACTACTCTTGCTCGACCAGTGATACCAGTCCAAAGACCTTGTGGTGATTTTGCCCAAGTTGGAACAACATCGACCATGGATTTTTTACCATCGTCATCAGTTACTTCCTTCATCAAGATATGATCGTGTAATGGCTGAAGCATATTTTCTACAGAACCTATAGCACCAGGATCTTGGGCATAAAATATGTCTGCAGGAGTTTTATCCCCTTCTTCCATTAATAACGCTGCCATTGGTGCGGATGAACCGTATTTTACTTCTACTTTAATGCCTGTGGAATCTTGAAATTGTTCAATTATTGGTCCAACTAAAGATTCTTTTCTTCCTGAATAAATTACAAGATTGCCTGGATCTTTAGCAACTTCTTTTACGACTTCAACTTCTTTAATAACTTCTTTTTCTACAATAACTTCTTCTGGTTCGGTGCTACATGCAACAACTGCAATTAACCCTGCCACAAGAGCTAGCCGAAAGAGACTTTTAAAAATTTCCAAATCTTAACTCCTGATATATCAGTAATTATTTAGGTCGGAGCTTTGATAAATATTAGTACGTACATAATTATCAACTAAGCTGAAAATTAGTATATACTAATAATTGGATATGTCAACACTAATAAAAGAAGTATTACGTTATTTTGGTACAACAATAATTTTGCTGGCAACCATATTGCTAAAAGTTATATCTTGATTTTCACACTGAATCAAAATAACTCCACGAGTTTTAGATAGTTCTAGTACTTTTAAATTTGCACCAGGCACTAAATTATTATGGACAAGGTATGTCAGGAGTTCTTGATCTTCGGGGGGGATGGATAAAATAATGTATTCATTACCCATTTCAGTTTCAATCATTGGTAGTGAATTAGCGACATCATGGTGATTACTACCAGGTATTTTTTGGCCAAATGCTCCAGTCGTAGGATGATCAAGTAGCTCAATTAATTTTTTTTCAACATTAGATGATATCGCATGTTCTAGCAGATGAGCTTCTTCGTAGGCATGCTCCAATTCTAAACCTAGAATATCAACAACGAGTCTTTCAGCTAATCTATGTCTTCGTACAATAAATTCGGCAGCTCTTCTTCCGGACGTAGATAATTCTAAATCTTTTGTATTAGATGTGAGTAAATCTTCTTTAATTAGACGTCTAATCATGGCACTTACTGAGGGCAATGAAGATCCAAGGTTTTCGGATACTGGTGCATTTTTTAAATACTCTGCAAGTTCAGTCAATGAAATTTTCCCTTCTCTATTTTCTTGAAGATAGAAAATAGAAAGTAGATAATTTTCAGTCACCATAGAAAGTCTTTTTCGGCTGTGATATGGGGAGGCTGATAAGATTTGATTTGCATTAGTTTTATTTGTTTTTTTATTATTACTGCTCATATTTGTACCTCATTCAGATGCAAGGATTTTACACTACTGAATTTAATATGACAAAGTTTATAAAATTATATTTATTTGTGATGCAACCAATCTTGCCTTTTCTCTTGCTTCTTCAATACTTTTTCCAATTGCTAACGCAACCCCAAGCCTCCTATGGCCATCAATATTTGGCTTTCCGAATATTCTTAGTCCTGTATCTGGTAAGGACAATGCATCTTCTATTCCTACATATTGAATATTGTCTGATGTCCCTTCTGCGACAATTGCGCAAGAAGCAGAGGGGCCAATTTGGTGTATTTTGTTAATGGGGAATCCCAAAATTGCCCTAACATGTAACGCGAATTCTGAGAGATCTTGTGATATAAGAGTAACTAATCCTGTATCATGTGGTCTGGGCGAAATTTCACTAAAAATTACCGATTCATTTTTAATAAAAAACTCAACTCCAAATATACCTTTTCCTCCAAGTGCTTCAGTGACTTGTTTGGCTATTAATTCTGCTTGATTCAGTGCTTTTTCAGACATGGGATGAGGTTGCCAAGATTCACGATAATCACCATCTATTTGTATATGGCCGATAGGAGGACAATATGTTATTCCTTTGCTGTGTCGTATAGTTAAAAGGGTTATTTCATAATCAAATTCTATGAATTCTTCTACGATGATCTTTTGAGCATCACCTCGAGCATTGGTTATAGCATAATTCCAAGCTTCATCGATTTCTTCTAACGACTGTATAACTTTTTGACCCTTACCCGAAGAGCTCATTATAGGTTTAATTACACAAGGAAATCCTAAATGATTTGCAGCTTTTGTAAGTTCTTCTGGAGATGATGCAAAGAAATATCTGCTTGTAGGTATCCCTAATTCTTTCGATGCAAGTTCTCTAATACCTTCACGATTCATAGTGAGGAAAGTGGATTTCGCAGTGGGGATAATATTATATCCCTCCATTTCAAGTTTAAGTAAAACTTCAGTAGCAATCGCCTCAACTTCTGGAACGATAAAATTTGGATTTTCTTTTCGAATTATTGATTCGAGTGCTATGGGGTCTGTCATTGTAACGACGTGGCTTCTTTGAGCTATTTGCATTGCAGGAGCATGTGCATACCGATCAACAGCAATAACTTCTAATCCAAACCTTTGTGCTTCTATTGCAACTTCTTTTCCAAGTTCTCCTGATCCTAATAACATTAGTTTTGTTGCTGCATTTTTATAAGGAGTTCCCAGAGAAATCATTTCGTTTCCTAACTTATACTACTTATTTTTCTAATGGATTTTCAGGATCATATTTGTAATTTGAAATATTGGGAATAAAATACCATATACCAGCAACTACAAAAATAGATATAAACCCACCCATGATCATAGTATAACTTGCCCCGATTATTGAAGATACTACAGTGACTTGTACTGTACCCAAATGGTTTGCTCCCATTGCAGCAAAAGAATGAACACTACTGGCTCGTCCTAATAGTTGATCTGGGGTAGTCAGTTGAACAAGTGTTTGTCTCATAACCATACTGATTGAGTCTAATAGTCCTAATAGAGCAATAATAATTAAACCAATTATAAATATAGGATTGATTCCAAAAAGGATGAGAAGAATTGCATACATTAACGTTCCAACAAGGACAATAAATCCTTTTCGAGGCCATTTATTCATATAAAACACTATCAAGGTGCCTATTATTCCTCCTATTGAATCAGCAGATGCAAGCATGGCAGTTCCCTGAGCACCCATTCCATATAGTTTATCAGCAAATACTGGAAATAATTCTCTGTAGAATGAAAAAATCACTACTCCTATATCTAAAAGATACAATCCAGGTAATAATCTATGTCGTTTTACAAATCCTAATCCTTCAACAAGAGAGGAAATAGTTCCTTTACGGTTTTCTTCCACATTAGGTTCGCCAGAAGCTTTGATTAATGCAGGGGATAAAATGCTACAAAAGGCAGTAGTTGATGCAATGAAAAAAGCACCAGAAGCACCGTATGTTTCGTAAACTATTCCAAATAATAGTGGAGCAATAACCATAGCAATTTGTCTTGTTGAAACTTGGACAGTGACTCCATGAGGCAATAATTCTCTAGGAATTACTCTCGGTAACATTGCAGGTCTAGCAGCATTTCCTAGCATTTGAACTATAGTACAAGCAAAGGTAACTGCCCATATATGCCATACTTCTAATTTTTCCGTAAAAGCTAGATAAGCTAAAATAGCAAGAGAAATAAACACGACACTTTGTGTCATTATCATAAGCTTTTTTCTATTAACTCTATCCGCAAGAGTTCCGCCGTATAGAGCTAATGGAAGTTGAATCAACTGTATAGCACCTAGCGCTCCAACCTTTGCAATTGAACCGGTTTGATCATATATCCACTGACCACTAATCAGAAGGCGTAAAACCATAGTTATAGATTGGAATGCTAAACCAGACC
>Ga0114932_10005311_pt1 | contig 11487 bp, 8 predicted proteins | sample 2SBtaG_2_FD_87286 | JGI IMG/M metagenome (GOLD analysis project Ga0114932, IMG submission 87286) | Deep subsurface microbial communities from Kolumbo volcano to uncover new lineages of life (NeLLi) - 2SBTROV12_ACTIVE470 metaG | ecosystem: Environmental > Aquatic > Marine > Volcanic ... | reverse complement strand
GACGCAGGATTATTGTTTGTCTTCAAGGCGTAGCAACAGGCGCATAGCTGGGCTACGCAACTGTTGCTACAACGCAGAAGACAGACAATAAGACAAGTCAAGATTCGTATATTATTGAATCCTTGCTCCTTATACCCGGATTCAGTCGCTAAAACTCCCAGTCGCAACGCCCTCTCTGTTATTGTTGTATTGGCGGGTAGAACGAGTCGAGAAGTGGTCAGTTGCTAGGCACGAGCGCAGGTCTAGTCGCACGTTTCTAGCGAGTGCAACAACGCAGATGGCCGCTTATCGGCTGATTTACCCGTCAATACAACTTTGACGGAGTATTATTAATTCAATTCTCAGACTAAAGCGCAGCAACAGCGCTGGCATAATCCGGTTCATCAGCCACTTCTGCAACCAGTTCCGTATACACCACGTTATTCTCTTCATCAATAACGATTATTGCCCGGGCAGTCAATCCCGCAAGCACACTATCCACAATATTTACGCCATAGTCATTCGCAAAACTGGAACGAAAGGTCGACAAAGTGACTACATTCTTCAAGCCGCTGGCCTCACAAAAACGGCCTTGCGCAAAAGGTAGATCTGCCGAAACAACCAGTACCTCAGTATTCTTCATACTCGCGGCTGTCTCATTGAATTTTCTAGCTGAAGCGGCACATGTCGGTGTATCCAGACTGGGCACAATGTTTAATAATTTTTTCTTGCCGACAAATGTATTCAGAGTCACATCTGCCAACTTGTCATTCACCAGAGTAAAGTCTGGCGCAATGCTTCCAACTGCCGGTAAATCACCGCAAGTATTGACTGCTTTTCCAAGTAGGGCAATTTTTGCCATTAATCATTTCCTATACTTTTATTATTTCCGACTTATCATCGTTACAAGATTAGCCGCCATAGCCGGGCAACAATAATGATCGGTAAACCCAGCTACTCTAGGTCAAGGCATCCACGAGAGACCCTCGGACTGTCAGTCCGTTATTTTACCCGTTGATCGGCTCGACGACTATTTGTTTATTTTCAAGAAAGTCCATGTCGTCAGTTTTACTTTTACTCGGACAAAGTAACAGCACCAGCGATCTGGGATTATGAATTAAGTTGCGGAACTGCCTCAAGTAGCTTCTTGGTATAAGAATGAAGCGGAGAATTCATTACCCTACTGGTCGCACCCATTTCAACAATTTGTCCCTGATACATCACCGCGACTTCATCCGCCATTTCAGCGACAACAGCAAGATCATGACTAATAAAAAGGTAGCTCAAACCCTGATCTTTTTGCAATTTTTTTAGCAATTTTAATAGCTTGGCCTGCACCGAAACGTCCAGTGCACTGGTGGGTTCGTCGCAAACGATTAATTTTGGCTCGACAGCCAAGGCTCGGGCGATGCAGATGCGTTGCCGTTGACCTCCCGAAAATTCGTGCGGATATCTCTGTCTCGCGTCAACAGGAAGGTCTACCTGGTGTAGTAATTCGCGGACACGCTTTCGACGCTGACTTTCACTGTAGTCCCGATGCTGAGCACGTATTCCTTCTTCGATTATGTCGCCAACTAACATCCTTGGATTCATCGATGAAAATGGATCCTGAAAAACCATCTGAATTTCCGAGCGCTTTTGTCTAAGCTTTGGCTCCGATAACTGTGTTAGATTTTCCCCGTTCAACAAAACGCTGCCGTTTGAAGTCGGTATTAAACATAATAAAGCCTTTCCCAAAGTTGTTTTACCACAGCCCGACTCACCAACCAATGCGAGCGTCCTCCCTTCACCCAGACTGAAATCAACTCCATCCACCGCTTTGACCTGATCGACGACTCGTTTTAAAACTCCTTTTCGAATCGGATAATGTACTTTGAGGCCTTTTACCTCCAGTAAAAGTTTAGTATCCATTGACGGCTGTGAACAACAATGGCTGATCGCAGGTAATGCATCAAACAGTTTTCGTGTATAGGCCTGTTTTGGATTTCTAAACAAGTCCTGTTTGGACGAACTCTCGACAATTCGCCCCCTGTGCATCACAGCAATTACATCGGCCATTTGATCAACAATTCCGAGATCATGGGTAATTAACCACAGCGCCATTCCATTTTGTTTTTGAATGTCTTGCAGGAGTTTTAATATTCGTGCCTGGATAGTTACATCCAGGGCCGTGGTCGGCTCATCAGCGATCAGTAATTCGGGCCTACCGGCCAGGGCCATAGCTATAACAATCCGTTGCCGTTGACCACCCGATAACTGATGGGGATATTCATCGTAGCGCCTTCTGGCAGACGGTATTTCAACCTGTTCCATCAGTTCCAGTACCCTGTGTCTAAGTTCCAGCGATTTTAATATTGAATGCCGGGCCACACATTCTGCAATTTGTCCACCAACACTCATTACAGGGTTTAAGGACGTCAACGGGTCCTGAAATACCATTCCAATACTACGTCCACGCAGTCCGCACATACGATTTTCCGGGATGCGCAACAAGTCTTCGCTGCCGAGCAGTACCTGTCCCTGACTAATCCTGGCGTTATCAGGCAACAATCGCATCACTGATAAGGCGGTTAGCGATTTCCCGGACCCGGATTCCCCAACCAGAGCAAAGGTTCTATGGCGTTGAATTTCAAAATCAATGTCATTAACTACGGGCATGGCCGCAGTATCTTGTCCAAAACAGACACTTAGATTTTTAACCGAAAGCAGTGGTGATTGAAAATTTTCTTTTTCCATCAAGCGCTCTTCCTGGTAATTAATTCTATAGCCATCAAGAGAATCTCTTATCCCCTGGTAATTAAGTCACAAACAGCGTCCAAATTCCGGTAATCGAACCTGATGTCCGCTTGTTTTTGAACCGTTTGCTTCGCATGATAGGCTATCCCCAGTCCTGAAACCGCCATCATTTTTAAATCATTAGCGCCATCACCTATGGCGATGACCTGCTGAGGATTGATTTCCATTTTTTGACATCGATCCAGTAAAAAAGCAGCCTTGGCATGGGAATCGATGATCGGACCGGAGACTCGCCCTGTTAACCGGTTATTATTGATCTCCAAATGATTCGCAAGAGCAAAATCCAATTGATAGCGTTGTTTCAGCTTTTCAGTAAAGTAGCTAAAACCACCTGATACAAGCGCAATTTTTATTCCCTGGTTTTTGAGCTCGCGCAACAGTCTGTCGGCACCTGGATTAAGCCTGAGCCGCTGCTCATAAACTTGTTCCAATTTATCGCTAGATAACCCGGTTAAACACTTTACCCGCTGTTGCAGAGCACTTGGAAAATCCAGTTCGCCACGCATTGCCAATTCCGTTATATTTGCGACTTCACTTTTCACCCCAACCATATCTGCAATTTCATCAATACACTCGATATTGATAAAAGTGGAATCCATATCGGTTACAAACAATCGAATAGTGTCAGGATCATAGCCCGAAGGTAAGCGATTGATATCCATTCGTAGCTCCATCCTTAACCTGTCAAGTTCTACCTGGTTGATACTACGAGTCAGATCCAAAATATAAAACCCTGACAGTTTTACAGGCAAACAGGCAAACGCTGATTCAATCACTGCCAATTGTTGTGAACTCAGATTGGCTTTATGGATAATGAGTCTGGAAGATTGTTCGGGGATAGCAGTCATCACACTTTTTCGGCACGCCGGGGGTCGAATGCATCACGAACCGCATCAGCAAAAAGGTTGGCGGCCAAAACCAGAGTAAACATAAATACAAATGCTGCCGCCAATGACCACCACACAACTGGCTCGCGGGCCATTTCCAAGCGTGCTCTGTTGATCATATTCCCCCAACTGTTCGAACTTGGATCAACGCCGATATTGATGTATGACAACACAGCTTCAGCCAGCACCAGACCGCTAAAGTCCAGTACAATAGAAATCAGAACAATATGAAACAAATTGGGTAGAATATGCCGGATCAGAATGGCCCTATGATTGACGCCCAGCGCACGTGCAGCCTGTACGTATTCCATTTCTCTTAACTTTAAGGTTTCAGCCCGCAACAAACGACACAGGCCTGTCCAACTGGTAATACCCAGAATCAAGCATAAAAATAACAAGCGGACATCTGCGCGTATGGCAACACTGGCAAATAGCTCTTCATGGTTTGCCATATACACTTGAACGACAAGTATTGAAGCTGCGATAAGTAATACCCCAGGTATTGAATTTAGCGTGGTATACAGATATTGGATCAAATCATCGATCCAACCACGATAAAAACCCGCTAAGATACCCAGGGTCAATGCGAAAGGCAACATAACCAAAGTTGTAAGAGTACCGATGACGAGGCCAGTGCGAATGCTTTTTAGACTTTGGTAAAGAACATCCTGACCAACTTTGTCAGTTCCAAAAACATGATATTGCGTACTCAATTCTGCTATCGTGCAACCCAGACAAATTATCACTAGGGATGTTATTAAAATAGCCAGCCACGGCACTTCACTTTGATCCGATATTAGTTCGGAAAAACTTTGTTTGAGTCCCAGTTTCAACCTTGAGACTCGAATCAGCATCAATAACCCCAGCAATAAAAAAGCACTCAGTATGCCTTTTAATAACCCGCGACCACCAAGCTTTAGAATATGACCTAGATCGTATCCGCTGGCGCCCGGATTCTCCAGTCCTGCATATTTCAATCGTGCATAAGCCCATCGCTTGCTTCCATCGTCTGAAACGACACTTTCCTTCGAATAGAGATATGAAGCAAAAGGTGCTGAATAGGTTTTTTCCTGTTGGGTTCGAAGCGACCCCACCCACCAATCGAATAGGCTGATCGGCTCACTTTCAGACACAGACTGTACTTGTTTCTGAGAGAGACTTTTGTCAGGTTGAAAATGAATCGTATCCAGTAAACCGATAATCGAAAATGTCGCCAGAATCAGTAGCGAAACCATCCCGGTTTTATGCCTTATAACTTTTCTCCATGGACGCTTGAGATGCTCTTTAGCGCGGATTCGACAAACGACAACAACACCCATCGCAAGTAACAGGAAAACCAATATATCTGTAGGCAAAAAAACCAGCATATTGCTAACCGTCAGGATAGTCGAACACGAGGATCAACCAGGGTATACGATATATCAGTGAGCAATAAACCCAAAATATAGAGTACCGACCCCAAAAACACCATTGATCGAACGATGGAAAAATCCTGACGATTGATCGCATCAATCGTGTAACTACCCAGGCCCGGAATGCTGAAAAATGATTCAGTAAGCAAACTACCCATGAATAAAGTGGGTAATACAACGACAACACCGGTTAATATGGGAATCAGTGCATTTTGTAACACATGGCTAAACAACACCCTGGTTTCGGATAAGCCCTTGGCTCGGGCAGTCCGCACATAATCCTTCTCAACCTCTTCAAGAAACAGGGTTCGATACCACCGCACTCCGGAACCTATACCGGAAACCACACCAATCAAAACCGGCAGAATAATAAATTTAATAGCGTCCAATCCGTTGTCATACCCCGATATTGGCACCAATAACAAAAATTTTCCCACTACAAATTGTCCGATAATGATATAGAACAACGCAGAAACAGACATCAGTACAACACAAACAATCACCCCCCAAAACTCAAGGTAAGTGGATCGAAAAAACACCATCATAACCGCAAAACTAATATTCGCCAGCAAGCCTAATAATAATGACGGCAGCGCAATTGCCAGACTCGGCCACATGCGTTGCTGTATGTCTGCTCCAATATTTCGTCCACTATCTGAACGACCAAATTCAAACAAAAACAAGTTGGCTGATTTTTGAAAAAAAATGGTGTCCGTGAACTTTTCTAAGCCCTGCGATGATTCGTTCCACAGCATAGGCAGATCATAGCCACGTTCTTGTTTCCATTTATCAATCGCTTCCTCTGTAACGCGTTTTTGACCCAATTGCATTCTCGCCATATCATCCGGGGTATTAACCACAAAAAACAGCAGAAAAGTCAGGATATTAACCCCTATCAATAAAGGAAAGGCGTAAAGAATTCTGCGGATTATATAAGAAACCATTAATTTTACGCTGCTAGTCGCTGCTGTTTTTTGCGGTACTGCATCCAGGCAGGAATCAAACAAACAAAGCCCGCCAGCATGAATACACCAAGCGGCCACACTTTAGGCTGATTCCAATTTTGGCGCACAATCTTTCTTTGTTCTGCATCGATCCTGATGTATTTCAAACTGTTATTCGCCATTAAATTAGGTTTTTGATTTTTATTCCAGCTGTGATAGAGACTGAACTTTTTGGGATGAAAACCAAATAGCCAGGGACTGTCCCGACGAACTAATTCCTGCAATTGTTGAATGGCTTCATAACGTTGAGCACCATTTTGCATGCTTCGCATGGATTCGAACAGTCTATCAAACTCAGGATTACGATAATTTACCGCGTTCTCGCCATCGAATTTCACCATTGCATTTGGCCCATGCAATAAAAAGAAAAAGTTTTCCGGATCCGGATAATCCGCATTCCATCCCCACATAAACATTTGCGCATTTCCACTACGCATTTTTTGTTGAAACCGATTGTAATCGGTCGCTCGAATAACCAACTGGATATTGATTTTTGCAAATTGCTTTCGATACCAATTCAAGCGCGCTTTACTATCAGGACCTGTTGCCACAGTGTCCAGGTAGAGAACCAATGGCTTTCCAGTAATTGAATCATTGCCACCCGGATAACCTGCAGAAGCTAATATTTGTTTTGCCTGACTGATATCTTTGCGACGTACCTCCCCGTCGTCCCAGTCATAAATATATGGATTTATCCCTTTTTTTCCATCCGCATAACCAAATATGCCCGGTGGCAACATACCTTGCGCCGCGACACCTCGCCCGTTCATAAAAATGGAAATGTACTCTTCATAATCAAAAGCAATCGAAATGGCTCTTCGTAAAAGGCGCGACCGCTGATCATATCCACCCACAACAGTATCCAGCATATTAAAACCCATATACGAAATAGAAGTGGTCACACTGGTTTGTAGATAAATATTTTTTCGATTTAAAGTTTCCGTTAATTCGGCACTTCCCTGACCACTAAATTGAATAGACTGGTCAAAGCTATCTGACGATATACCCGATTTATCATAATAGCCTTGTAAAAATTTATTCCAATAAGGGATACTTTCTTTCTCCAATGAAAACACTACTTTATCTATAAAGGGTATTTTCTTGTCGGCATCGTCAAGTAATCCCTGAGCTCGATCATCCGCTTCCCCCTCTGATGGATAATACTCTTCATGGAAATTCGGATTTCTAGCCAATACCATTCGCTTATTGGGATTGTTTTCAATCAGCCTATACGGTCCTGTACCCACCGGGTACCAATCCAGAGTAATGTTTTTTTCTATTAACCCGGGCTGAGAATAAAATTCAACCGCCTCCCAGGGCATTGGAGCGAAAAAAGGCATCGCCAACCAGAATTTGAACTGCGGATATTTACCTCGAATTCTAATGCGAAAACGATAACGATCAACTGCCTCGACACCACTCAGGGTAAAATTGCGCAGATCCAGACTGGCATTATTTTCGCCACCGCTAAACTGCTTCAGTTCTTCGCTCAGTTCGGATAACCCGACAATATAATGTTTCATCAATTCGGCAATCGGCGAATGAATTCTTGGATCAACCAACCTTTTTATCTGATAAACATAATCGTAGGCCGTCATTTCCCGGCTGGCGGACACTTCAAAATCACTGATCAAATGTATTCTGCTTAGACTTTCATTATCCAGCGCATGATAAAGCAACTGTCCTTTTTCATTTTTCGAAAAAGCCGGGTGCGGTTGATATCGAATTCCGGGGCGAATCCGTAGTTCGTATTCACTGAATGCGACTTCTGAATCCTCAGCATTATCGGCTAACAACTCCCCTTTACTATTCAAATAGCTGAGTATTGGCATCGTAGAAACCGTCAGGGGTATCAGAGTATAGGGCTGAATCAGATAGTGATACTGTAGTGGAGGTTCGTAAATCTGGCCGATAAAGCTATATTCGTTTGCATTGTACGCAACAGCAGGGTCCAGATGTTTTGGCCGTTCACTGAAAGATGTATACAGTATTACTGCTGACGCATCAGCTGTGGGATATGGGTTATTCCAGACCTGCAGACCACACGATTCCAGACAACCAAATACGAGCAGAATCAGGACACGAAAACAGCATCGAATTTGACTACCTAAGCTGATCAAACGAAAACCTCAGATACGAAGGAATTTTGCGATTTAAGCTGCGTAGATAATACACACAGATCATTATTTGCAATGCGAGTCGCCCACTACGTCAAACCAGAAGGTGTAGTATACGGTATCACGGCGAAGGAGAATAAATAATATAAACGACCTCCTTTGTTATATCCAAATCGCGTGAACATTACCTAAAACTTCAGTTTCGATGTTTACAAGTTTCAATAGGAAATACAAGTTCTGACGACATTTCCTTAACGAACCAAAGCGAACCGTCAAATGAATAAAACTTAGGATACCCTTCTGTTTCCGGATATAACTTTTCGCCGAGATTGATTTGCATAAACATAACGAAAGATTCATTTTCTTCCATGATTATGCCCCAGTAAACAAATCTTTCTCCGTTTTTTTTATTGCCCGATATTTTACTATCCACTGAGTATCAATAACTGGCACACATGTAAGCCATCACATGACCACCTAAGTATCTTCGATCCGATCCATATTCTCACCCACTCACTCATCTGGTCGATGCTGGATGCGAATTCTTTCTAACAATTGCAGCTCTGCTAAATGCTTATAAGCCAGTTGGGCAAGTACTTTATAGCCTTCCTCGTTAAAATGTGCAGAACAGTTACCAAATAATGAACACGGATTACGCTGTCCAACGTAACTCATAATCCCCTCACCAAAATTGAGCACCGAAATGCCGCGGTTGGATAAATCATCAATTAAACTTTGATACGGCCAAACCTTGTGCTGCGAATAATATGATAAATCGTTACCGGTAGGAATTATCGTAATAATGGGTACTTTGCCTCTTGCAATCGCATCATTATGAAAACGAGTCAGTATAGCCGCCGTGACTCCCAGGCCACCTGAATTATGTTTTTTTTTGTAAAATTCAAGATGCCCGGGTTCCCTGCGTAACTTCGCTCTGACATGGAAATGGTCAAAACTCCTGAAAATAGAAATAGTATAGGGAAACGACGCAACGCTAGTACCTGATGATCCTCCAGGCAAAAAATATTCATTTTCAAAATATTTGGACGGGTGTAGTACTACATCTTTGTATTGAAGCGGATCAAATGTAGGTAACGGTAGTAACTCAGGATCCCCCTCTTCGTTAACGATAAAGCGTGGTTTAAAACCAAGTCCTTTCCCCGGATACAACAAACTTCTAAACTGATTAACATTTCGCAATATATTCTCTGAAAGATGGTTCAGAAACACCACAGATGAATCGTCATGCTTGTTCTGCCTAAACCTGAGATACGCCTGGTCAGAGCCATAACCCCCAACACCATAGTTGGCAACTCTACAATTAACCAAAGTGGACAATACATTGCTCCAGGCGAATTCGTGGTCGACCTCATAGCTCCAGGTAAACGAATCGCCATAAAGCGAAATGCAGGTCTGATGTTTTTCTACGTCAGCAAACGCTGGAATTATCCTGCTTCCACTTGAATCAAAGTTTTTACTATTTCTCAATCCATCCGGAGACGGCCATCCCAGTTGATTATCCCTTTTTAACAAGTAATCTTCATAGGCATTAGAAACCGATGGTTTGTAAAATACACCTCTGGCCTGAAGAAATCTTACTGCAAAGAATGAGGTTAGTTCTGTGCAAATCAGAACAATAACAATCGTTATCGCATAAAAGAACAGTTTCTTTCCGGTTACCAATGCTATGTCTCCATAAACCCCGGTATCGATAGCCTCTCTATCAAAAAACACCCACCCGTTTCATGATGTTTTATGCCTGGAAAAGAAATAGAGGGCTCTTTTTGCAAAGATATATATTTAAGCTATTGAAAACATCACCCCAAACCCACAGCTATTTGGCGAATAGTATTTTCAAGGTCAAAATCATGATTATTGATTCAAGTTCGTCGAACCGAAGCGTACTTCTCTACAATACCCTTGCAGAATAATAGGAAAGAATCAGTACGATTCAACCGGCAGATTTTTCAATCCGTATGTACAGTTTTCCGGATTCAGGCCAATAAGTTTTTTATCTACACGGTCAGCTACACTCTGATGCATAAATTCATTGGCGCACCGTTGTTTGTCGTTCGGGTCATCATGCAATTGGCCAACCGGGCGTAGATACGGACCCAGAGTTTTATAGATAAGTGTATAAGAATCTATCAGTTCACCCTCATAATTAGCATCTACTTTTTGTGGATCACTTAAATAGACAGGATCAAATTCCAATCCCCGTTGTACGGCCATTTTTACCATCCAATTAAAGGCCACATCGGAAAGACCCGCGTCAGGATAACCTCCTCCAATATTGGAATGGGCGCCAGAAAACCAGACTTGCTTCATTTCCAAACTATCGCCGACATGTGACCATATACTGGGTTTAAAAGGTTTGCGACGCTCGTCGATGGCCAGCGCGTGGTAGGCATAATCTATATTAGCCAGCCGGGTATCGTGAAAGCCAACCCAAAGTTTACGGGTAATCCAACCTAAAAATGGTGTTGGCGCACCCAACGCACCGACGGTATCCCATACGCCCATAAATTTTAAACGTGGTTTGCGTGAATTTGCTCTTAGAGCATCGACTTCTGCATAAAGTTTGTGTCGTTGCCGTTTCTCAGGACGGACGCGAGATAATTTATACACACTAGGCAATTTATCCAGATCAAACTTGGATAACAGTCCGAATTCGGAAACCAAACCGGCCAGGCTTCGCGCTGTAAAGGCTCCCCGACTGAAGCCGAAGCAGTAAATTTCGTCATTTTTCTGATAGTTATTCGCCAAAAAGCGATAGCAATCTAGAATATTACGTGAAATTCCCATTCCTGTAGCACCACCCACTAGTTTATCTACTGGTCCACCAGTGGTACCTACACCTTGATCATAGAATACGATTTGGCTAACGTCCTGTTTATCGAGCGGAGCGATAGCGCGAACCAGTTTTACAACATTCGTGGGTATAGGCAAATTGTCTTTTTCTTGATCAGGTGAATTCCAGGTACCGTCACAGCAGATTATAATTTTTTTCTTCATAGTTTAAATATCCGTTATAAGGACTAATTAACCAATAAAATATATCAAGAGTTTGGCTTTTGACTCGGATTTATTACTGCTCAGATCGCCGCTCAGAAAATATTCCTGACACGACTAAGTTATATTATGTCTTAATAGGTAACTGCTCGCCCATCTATGGGTGATCTGTTCCGGAAGACGCCGTAAATACATCCTTGTAGGCTTGGATGCGGCTTCCCTGCCGCATACACTTCCTCCACAGATCCCCCATAGAGGGCTGTTTCGATTAAGGGGCAAG
>Ga0114932_10005310_pt1 | contig 11490 bp, 11 predicted proteins | sample 2SBtaG_2_FD_87286 | JGI IMG/M metagenome (GOLD analysis project Ga0114932, IMG submission 87286) | Deep subsurface microbial communities from Kolumbo volcano to uncover new lineages of life (NeLLi) - 2SBTROV12_ACTIVE470 metaG | ecosystem: Environmental > Aquatic > Marine > Volcanic ... | reverse complement strand
TGGTTGCGGGGACAGGATTTGAACCTGCGACCTTCGGGTTATGAGCCCGACGAGCTACCTGGCTGCTCCACCCCGCGCCAAGCCCACGGCTCATAACTCCAGGCGTGATGCCGTCAAGGAGTCATCGGCAGGGAGTTGAACAAGGCGCGGACCAGCGTCAGTCGGTCATCGCCCAAAGCCCCCTTACTCCGCAGACTCGCGCCTTGGACACCGCCGCACTCGACGTGTTCGAGCTAGCCCTTGTTGCTCTTGGAGCCGCGCAGCTTGGCGGCCCGACGCTTCTTGCGTCCGGCGATGCGCTTGGGCTTTGGCTTGGCCTTGGCAAAGCCCTTGCCCTTCTTTTTGCGGGTACTGCCGGGCTTGCGGCCCTCGGAGAGGTCCTTGAGCCGTCGCACCTCGGTGGGGGTCAGCGCACGGCAGCCTCCGCGCTCGAGCTTGCCCAGGGCGACCGACGCAAAACTGACGCGGGACAGCTTGCTGACCGGGTGCCCCAGCTGCGCCATCATGCGGCGAATCAGGCGATTCTTGCCCTCGGTCACGGTGATCTCGAGCCAGGCGTTCTCTTTGCTGGTGGCTTCGAGCACCCGCGCCTTGGCGGGCTTGGTGCGGCCATCATCGAGGAACACACCGGTCTCGATGGCCTTGATGTCGGCGGCGTCCGGGGTTCGGTAGACCTTGGCCCTGTAGCGACGCGGCAGCTCGAGGGAGGGATGACTCAGCGCGTTGGCCAAGTCACCGTCATTGGTCAGAATCAGCACGCCTTCGGTGTCGAAATCCAGTCGGCCCACCGGTTCGACCCGGAACACCAAGTGGTCGATCAGCTCGAGGATGCTCTTGCGGCCACGGGGGTCTTCGCGGCCGGTGATGTACCCACGGGGCTTGTGCAGCAGGTAGTAGACCAGGGGCGGTTGAGCGGGCAGCGCCTTGTTGTCGACGCGAACCTCGGACACCTCGGCGTCGACCTTGAAGCCGGGCTCGGTGACGACCTTGCCGTCGACCGTGACACGGCCCTCGGCCACCCACACCTCGGCCTCTCGGCGAGAGGCGAGTCCACGGGAGGCGATGAGCTTGGCGATTCGTTTTTCGGACATGACCCAGCGCAGGTACCTCGTTCGCGCTCAGCCTGCATGAATCATTGCTGGGCGATGAACGCAATCGTGCCCATGCAGCCGCAACACGTGAACAGGGCGAGCCCAAAGGTTCCGATGAGCACCAAGATGCCTCCGACCGCCGCATTCATCGCGCCGCCGATGATGTGCACAGACTGCGCAAAGCTCGCACTGCGGTCCTTGTTGCTCAGAGCGCGCAGCTTGTTGGCCCGCTGCAGCTGAATCACTCCGACAAGCAGTGCTCCGCCCCCGAGCGCCCCCGCCACCGGCCACACGACGAGTCCGAGTCCCGTAAACCCGATCGCAACGAAGAACACGGCCGGCACCCACATCGCGGCGCCGACCACGGACATCACCCACGCCTGGCTGTGGGAGACCAGAATCTCGTCGTCTTCGTAGATTGCCTCTTCAGGCATCGGGGTCCAGGTCTTGGCGCTCTCGCAGGGTGGGCAGATGGTCGAGCCCGGGCAGCCCAAACAGCTGCAGAAAACCAGCCGTGGTGCGGTATTCGTGTGGCCTTCCCGGCTGGTCTCGGCGGCCCGAGACGCGAATGAGGCCTTTTTCGGCGAGCACGCGCATGACGCCGCCGCAGTCCACCCCCCGCAGCTTCTCGACGTCGCCGCGGGTCACGGGCTGTTGATAGGCCACCACCGACAGCACCTCGAGAGCCGCACGGGACAGGCGAGCCGGCCGGGTCCCCAACAGCGTCAGCACCGGCCCGGCAAACCGAGGGTCGGTGCGCAGCTGCCATGCTCCAGAGACCTGCACCAACTCGATGCCTCGGTTGGCGTCGGCCATGCGCCGCTTCATGGCCCCGAGCGCTCCTTGGACCACACGCGGCTCGGCCCCGTCGAGCGCCTCGCATAGCTCCCTCACCTTGACCGGACCGCCGGCAGCGAACAGCAGTGCCTCGAGCACCGGAATCAGCTCCTCGGCGCGCGGATCGACGCCTCCCTCTGGAAATGGAAGCAGCGTGCCGGTCTCGTCGTCGCTCACGACGCCTCCGCCACCCGCCCTGTCAGCACCGACAGGTCCTGATTCGGGGGGACACCACTGGTGATGGTGACCGCAGACAGGTGGTGTTTCTGCGCCAGCTTGAGCCACTGCAGCCGAGCCATCTCGAGCACAGCCACAAAGGTCACCACGCGGTCGGCGACCTCGGGCAGCCCGAGCAGCATGGGGCCGAGCTCGGCCTTGCCTCCCACTCCTCCGAGAATCACCAGCACCCGGCGGCAGCAGGTTCCAAAGTCCGGTCCACTGTGGCCGACCTCGATCTGGGGGTCTGGGGCATCGGATTTCGTGAGCAGCTCATAGAAGACTTCGAGCAGCCCAAACGCATCGACATCGGTGGTGACCGGTCGCCGAGCGTCGTCGATCTCTTCGGGCGAGCGCTCAAAGGTGTCCCGGCCCAAGACGGTGCCTTCGGACAGCTGCTGGGCGGCCTCACGGTAGCGCTGGTACTCGATGAGGCGCTTGGCCAGGGCTTCTCGGGGGTCCTCGACCTCTTCTTCCTCTTCGACAGAGGTCGGGCGGCGCGGCAACAGCTCGAGGCTCTTGAGGTAGACCAGGGTGGCGGCCATGACCAGGTACTCGCCCGCGATGCCCAGATGGATGATGCGCATCTGGTCGGTGAACGCGAGGTAGGCGTCGGCGATGGGCGCGATCTTGAGGTTCTGCAGGTCGATGCCATCGCGACGAACCAGGTAGAGCAACAAGTCGAGCGGGCCATCGAACACATCGGTGTGGATGGACCAGGTCTGCAGATCGAAGGGGCTCTCTGCCATTGTCAGTGCGAGACGAGCACGATCAGGTTTGTATTGCTGACGATGTACTCAGCGGCGCTGCCAAACACGAAGTCCTTGAGTCGACTGTGCCCCTTGAAGCCGACCGCAAGCACGTTTGCGCCCACTTCTTCGGCGGTTGCAGCAAGTGCCTCATGCACCACGTCGCCCTGGACCACCAAGTCGCGCACCCGATCGTTCTCGAGCCGATCGGGCACCTCGGCCAGGATCTCGCCGCCAGAGCCATCGGCCGAGACGTACAGCGCAAAGACCGGGAAGTCGAACGCGGTCACCAGGGGTCGAACCGCCTCGATGGTGCGCAGAGCAGCCGGGGAGCCGTCGTAGCCCACCGCGACGCCGGTGATGGCGGACACTCCATGAGGAACAAGCAGTGCCGGGATCGAGATGCCGGTCAGCACGTTGTGCACGCTGGCCCCGCCCGAGCCCGGATAGCGCTCGTTGGTCTCGCCCTTGAGCCCCAGCATGAGCAGATCGAAGCCCTTGTCGGCCCAGTGCGTGATGCGCTCGACGACCGCGCCATGCTCAAGCACCGTGGTCAGCTCGAGTCCCCGCTGCTGCGCATCGACCTTGAGCTGGCCCAGGACGGTGCGCCCCACTTCATCTTGGCGTTCGCCCTCTTCTTTGGAGACCACGGCGGGCTCGAAACCGAGCCGGCCAGGCAGATCTTTGAGCAGATTCCCGCTGGGCTGAACGACGTTGACCACATGCATGACGGTCAGCTCGCCGTCTTCGATGCCCGCCAGCAGGTTCAGCGCGAGCGTTGCGGCAGAAGCCGCACAGTTCGAGCTGTCGACACACAGCAGGATTCGAAAGCCCATTTCACGCCTCGGAAGTTCGAGAGTGTACCCCGGGCTTACTCTCGGGGAGCAGCGCCGCGGGCGAAGTTGACCCGGAACTCGTGAATGCGACGCACCTCTGCGATGCGTTTTTCGGCGACTTGGTTGGCGGCCAAGGTGAACGTGATGCCCTCGTGCTTGGCCTCGGCGAACACGCGCTTGACCGTGTTGTAGATGTTCGCGGCGTTGTCGAAGCTCTTTTCGCGCGGCCAGTTGTTCAGCTCGGACCACACACTCATGAGGCCGCCGGCGTTGATGGCGTAGTCGGGGGCATAGACGATGTCCCGCTCCATCAGCGCCTCGCCATCGCGGGCCTCGTCGGCCAGCACGTTGTTGGCGGCGCCCGCAACGATGGGGCAGCGCAGCAGGGGGATGGTCTTGGGGTTCATGACCGCACCGATGGCGCAGGGAGCGAGCACATCGCACTCGATGCCAAAGATCTCGTCGCCGTCGACTGCGCGACCGCCGAACTCTTCGAGGGCCCGGCTGACGTTGCCGCCGTTGATGTCGGTGAAGATCAGCTTGGCGCCGTTCTCGTTGAGGTAGCGCGACAAGTGGTAGCCGACGTTGCCCACACCTTGGACGGCAATGGTGCGTCCCTCGACGGAGTCCTCGCCATAGACGATGTTCAGGCAGGCTTTGATGCCGTGGTACACGCCCCATGCGGTCAGGGGAGCGGGGTTGCCCGAGCCGCCCATGATCTGCGACGAGCCCGTCACATGGGACGTCTCGCGCTGGATGTGGCTCATGTCTTCGACGGTGGTGTTCATGTCCTCGGCGGTGATGTACCGACCACCAAGGGACTCGACGAAGCGGCCAAAGGCGCGGAACAGGCCTTCGCTCTTGATCGAGGGGTCGCCGATGATGACCGCCTTGCCGCCGCCCAGGTCCAGGCCGGCCAGCGCCGCCTTGTAGGTCATGCCGCGAGACAAGCGCAGTGCATCGACCAGCGCCTCGGCCTCGCCCCGGTAGGGGTACAGGCGCGCGCCGCCAAGTGCGGGTCCGAGCACGGTGTTGTGGATGGCGATGATGGCGCGCAGGCCGACATCGGGGTTTCGGCAATAGACCACTTGCTCGTGGCCCATGTCGTGCATCTGAAAGAAAGCGTCGGCCATGGTGCGTGACTCCACCGGTCGAAGTGTGGCCGTCGGACTATCGAGTTCGATACGCGAAGATCCACCTGAATGACGACTCAGTCGATCGGCTTGAGCCGCCCGGCGAGCCCGGCGTTGAGCCATGCCTCGGGAGCGCCGTCGCAGCGCGCATCCGCAGAGCAGTACCGACACTCGTCATCCTTTCCAAACCGCACCACATCTGGAAAGAAGAGCAAGGCGCGATCGAGCTGGTGCGACGCGTCCACATACCAGCGGTTGCCGCTGCGCCACAGTCGTTCCGACAGGTCCCCCAAGGTGCACGCAGGCAGGCCCTTGACGCCCCAGCCCACATTCGCGGCCAGCAGAGGCGCCACAGCCGCGCGAAGCTTAGCGACCACCTCGTCCGCAGCAGGAGGCGGCTTGGATGGAGGGAAGGGCCAAGTAAACACGATGCGGTCCGGGCCGACGCCGGCCAGCCGCTCGGTGAAGCGCGGCAGGTTGGGCAGGGTCTGTTCGTCGAGCAGCAACACCGCCGTCCGGAACAGGGGTGCGAGCGCGGCCAGATCATCGATGTCGGAGTCTTGCTGCACCGTCACAGCCACAGCGTCGACGACCCCAGACAGCGCGCTGCCAGCAAAGCGCTCGCGGTCCCCTCGCCCCAGATGAAGGGTGACTCGCTCCAGGCCAAGCTGCCGTCCCTCGGCGACCAAGTTGGCCAAGGCATCGCGCTCGCCAAGCTGCAGCCCAGACAACACCAGCGCCGTACAGGGGCGCGTGCGCGGCCCCTTCAGTCCCTCGGTAAAGTAGCGAAGATTGGCCCTCAGCTCGTCATCGGACAGCGACCGCTCGGGAGCGGGTGCACCAGCAGCGACGCGCCCGGGAAAGGAACGCGTCACCCGAATCTGCACAGTGGTCGGAGCTTGCACGGCGCCCGATGAGGTGAAGGTCAGCATTCAGATCACGTGCATGGCGGTGCAGCCGTCAAGCTCCCACAGCACGTGAAAGTCACCGACAGGCACGGCGCGCTCCTCGTCGATGTCGTTCCACGGATTGAGGTCCATAGCGGTCACTTCGTCCGTCACCGACTCCACGATCAGCCAGTGAGGCGAGACCGTCCCGTCTGGACCACGTTCCCAGATGCGCGCCATCCACGGCAGGCGGCGGCCAAACTGGTAGCGGCGAATGCGGGCGGTGCGCTCGGCGCGGGTGCCGGTCCCCATGTCGGTGCCCAGCCGCTGGCCATACAGGGCCAGAGCAAATGCCGCCACTCCGTCCGGGCCCCGAACGCCATCTCCCAGCATCGTTCCAATCTGATCGACGAGTGCATTGGCCGCCGCGTCACCCTGGGTCGCATCGGTCGCCGACTGCAGCGCCAGGCAAAGCTCGACAAGCCCAGGATGCTCGACCTGCACACCAGCGCCGTGCAGCTGCACAATCCACGTGGCCAGGGACAGCCTCAAGCGGGTTTCGGGAGAATAGTTCAGGCCATCGTCCATGGGAATCTGCTCCATCCAGTACTCCAGAGCGGGTCGGGATTATAGTCCCGCGGTCATGACCCGCACCCGCCCACGACTGCTGGCCACCGCCATTGTGCTGTTCGTCGCCTGCCGAGGCGAACCGCCACCGCCGACTGTCCCCGACACAGCCCCCCTGCCCTTTGATCAGTCACCGTCGCCGGTGATCCAACTCGATCGCGCGGCCGCAGACTTGAGCCTCCCCGCATCCAATGAGCCGCAAGGCACGCCAGCCCCACACAGCTTTGAGCTCACCGAGTTCACGGTGACCCCCGACTGGGGCGAGTCGGACATGACGCTGATCACTGCTCGTGCGCCATTCACAAACGGCGGCAAGCAGGCAAAGCGCTTCTCTCCCGAAGGATTGCGCGTGACCGTGGATGGCAAGACCGTCGCCCACAGCAATCGCCTGAGCGAGCGCCGAAGCTCATCGCACTACGCGCTCGAGGGCGCCCGAATCGAACTGGTCCTGGCCACAGCACCCACTTCGGTGCGAATCGAACACGCGGGACTCAAAGCACACAGCGACAGGCTCGAGCACACGCGATCGGGGCTGACCGACGACCAGTACGTTCGCTACACCCACCACATCAACGATCGATCGCGCAGCGGGCTGCTGCTTCCCGCTCCCACAACCGCCGCGTGGTCCGTCACCGTGCCCGACGATGGCCGCTTCGAGACCTGGACGGCCATCGTGCCCACCCAGCGACGCGATGCCGAATCGGACGGGGTCAAAGCCTCGCTGGTCGCAGTGGTGGACGGGGTCGACACCATCATCTCGAGCCACGAACTGACGGTCCAGCCGTCGTACTTCAGCAACGACGACGGCGGTGGATTCACTCGATGGACTGCCGACCTGTCCTCCCTTGCGGGCAAGTCCATCACCCTCAAGCTGATCACCGAGACCGGGCCCAGCGGCGACTGGGACTACGCGTTTTTTGCCTCGCCGGTCGTCACCACCACCCCCAAGACGCCGCCGCGCCGCGTCATCGTCATCGGGTTGGACACGACGCGCCCCGACCACCTCGGTGTGTACGGCTACGAGCGGCCCACCACGCCTGAGCTTGACGACTGGGCCAAGACCGCCAGCGTCTTTGATGCGGCGTGGGCTCCCGCTCCCCGTACCCGGCCTGCATTCCGCACGGCCACCACCGGCCGCTACCCACTCGACGCCGTCGGAGCCCGCAACATCGGGGACGTGTTTGACGAAGCCGGGTTCGCGACCGCCGGCATCGTGGCCAACATCCACCTCAACCGCCGCTTTGGCTTCCACTCGGGCTTTGACGAGTGGACCCTGGACCCCGAGGCCAAGGCCAGCGATCAAGTCGACGACGCGTTGGCCTGGCTGACCGCGAACCGACACCGCGACACCTACCTGTTCATGCACATCATGGACCCGCACATCTTCTACGCCGCCCCCGAGCCCTACGGATCGATGTTCGTCGACAGTCCCGATCCCGATCTGGGCACCTACAACCGCTGGATGGTCAAGAAGTGGGCCCTGTCCGGCAAGCTCACCAAGCAGCGTCAGGACCACATCGTGGGCTCCTACGACGGCGAGGTTCGGTACACCGACAGAGAGCTCAAGCGCTTCTTTGACGGCCTGGGCAAGCTGGGCGGAAACGACCTGGTCGTCATTCACAGCGACCACGGCGAGGAGTTTTGGGAGCACGGCGGCTTCGAGCACAACCACCAGCTGTACGACGAGACCACGCGGGTGGTTCTGCTGATCGACCCGCCACCGGGGCAGACTGCGACATCTCGACTGAGCGAGCCCGTGTGGTTGGCCGACATCGGGCCGACCCTGTTCGACTACGCGGGCATCAGCTCCCCTCCCAAGAGCGACGGCCGCAGCCTGAAGGCGCTCATCGACGCGAGCGACGCCGGGGACTGGAATCGGCCGATTCCCATCGCACACCTGATGTACGACACCGAGCGCTGGGGCGTGGCGATGGAAGGCCACAAGTACATCGTGCACACCATCAGCGGCGAAGAGGAGCTGTACGACTTGGCCGCCGACCCCGCCGAGTCCAAGAATCTGGCCTCGACGACGGACACCAGCCGGTTCTGGAAGGGGCTCGGTGCTGCCCACAACATGCCGGTCGGGCCCGGCTGGCGAATCGACCTGACCCTCAAGACCGATCTGGTGATCACCTTGCCCGCCCCAGCGGCCGCTGCTGGAGTCTTTGATCCAGAAGCTGCACTCAAGAAGCGCGCGAACCTTGCCTGGGGCGAATCCGCGGCGATTTCACCGAAAGACGTCGCGATTGTGACACTTTCGGACGATGGATCCAGCGTTCGAATCGAAAAGGGCAAAAGTGGGCGAGGAACCTTATGGATCCGCTTCTCTGATCCACAGCCAATCCAGGCAACCATACGAGAAGCCGACACCGATGCCGAGCTCGCGCAGCTCGATGAAACCCACCGAAAGTGGGCCTTTCGCGGCAATAATCTGTACTTCAAATCGGGAATTGTCTTCCAGACACCCGCCGGAGAGGCCGTGCGAATGGGCACCGCCAAGAGTGCGTCGGAGGGCCAGACTTGTGAGCTTTGTGCTCTCGGGTACCTGAGCGGACCCTCATGTGAGGCATGTGAAAGCGAATGAAACTGGGCGGACTGCGACCTGCGGATACAGTGTTGGTGGAGCGGGGTACAGGTGTGATTGGATTTGTGCGACTGAGTGTGTCGACTTTGCTGTTGGGGGTTTGCCTCGCTGGCAGCCTGTGCACGACCGCCGCGGCTGAAACGCCGACCGTCAGCATGCACAACACCGAGTCCTCGGCGGTTCTCAACGCGGCCCTGGTCGACGAGTACTGGACCGACGCTTCGGTCAAGACGCACAACAATCAGCTGTACGACGAGGTCAGACTCAAGAGCCTGGACTCGGGCTACGTGCCGATGATCACCGGCGAGGGCCAACAGGACTTCGACATTGACGTGGTCAGCCAGACCGTCTTCAAAGAGCTCAGCCGCCTGCCCAAGCACATGGAGGGCGCCGAAGCCGTCGTCAACTTGGGCTCGGGCTACGACCCCAAGGTGGGCTCTGAGTACGTCGACACGTTCTATTTCGTGGACCTGACGCTGTTCTACACGGCGTTCACGCAGCGAACCTACATGTTCAAGGATGAGACCACCGGCACCCACTACCTGTTCTTCGAGAAGGTGACCGAGGACATGGTCGATGACGCGACCTGGGCGGCCTACCAAAAGAAGATGGCCGCAGCAGAGGCCTCGGTCGACAAGCGCTGGGCCTTCAGCTCGACCGTTCCCGCGTCCGATGTGTTCGGCGTGTACATCATCGGTCCCGGCGATGACCGCAAGACCCGAGTCACCCTGGTCAGCCGAATCGTCTTCGGCGCCGAAGCCAGCTGGGTCGCGCAGTGGGGCAGCAAGATGCCCAGCGTCATCAAAGCCGGCATCAAGAACGGCTTCAACGCCTGTGTGGCCATCGCTGCCGAAGAACAGGCCGAGGCCGACCGCAAAGCCGGCTAGCTGTCGAACAGCCCCGGATTGGTCCGCTTCCAAGCGATCAGCTTCTTGATGACCCGAGCGTAGTTCCACACGCCCAGCTCATCGGTTCCGGTCGCCGCGTGCCAGGGAATGCCGAGCTCATCGCAGATGCGACGGGCGAAGCGCAGACGACCACGGCGACCCTTGGGGTAGCGCAGTCCCAGCACCACCAGCTCTCCGGCGGCGAGCTCGTCGGCCAGCAAGTGGGCCGACCCATCCGAGTCCGGCTGAACCACAAGTGTCCGGCGGCCCAGGCCAGCGCGCTGCCGAATGAGCTCACCCAGGCACTCGACCGCTGCGGGTCGATTCTGAAGCCAGACCGGTCCGTCGAGGACGAGTGCTGGCGCATCGATGAACTCGCGGCTCCAGGCGCGCATCTGCACGCGCTCGACCAATGCGGTCTGCAGCTGACGCGTATTCAGCCGCAGGGAACCGGGTCCCGCCAGCTTCATGGCCACAGTCGTCTTGCCCACCCCTTCTGGCCCCAGCACCAACACCGCTGGACGCGAGCGCAGGACGCGGGGCAACGGCCGACGGCCGAGGTATTCAGAGCTTGTACCCGTCAGAAGCGCCGGAGTAGGCGCACGGGTAACGGTCAACGGGCGAGGCACGCGACAGACCACAAACAAGGGGGGAAGGGCGATCCGGGGGAGGCGGACCAAGAGACGATGACTCCGTTTTACGGTCGCACTCATCCCCCGTCAACAACACCGTTCAATATTCGCGATCATGCAGTTTTTTGGGCATTCATAGACGATCCCCCTTCGCGATCGCATTGGGATCTTTCCGCCGCAGCCGCGCATCTTTTCCCCAGTTATCCACAGGCCAAATGCCCTGGACGCGTCAATGCCGATACGCCTGCAGAGCAACAAGGTCAGGACCATGGAACCTGTGCAAGACGACGGAGCCCTCGACTTCACGGCGGCCCACGCGCTGACCGCAGCCATCGTCGGCTGCCCTATGGGACGCCTTTGCTCGATGACCTGGCCAAGTTCTCTGGCATCCAAGCCGGCATTCCAGAGCATTGGTTCATGACCCATGCCTTGGTGCAGCTCGCACTGTGCTGCGCGTGGCTGGGCTTTTGCTACCGAGAGCGGGGTGAGCCGGCCCCAGAGCAGGGCGCGACTGGAGGATCAGGAGCCCGGTGACGAAGCCTTGGCGCGTTGTTCGTCGAGCCAGGGCTTGTAGTGGTCTCGCATGAAGTCTTCGGTGGGATCGTTGACCCGAGTCACAGCGCCGATGCTGCGCAGCGCCACGACGAGCAGCCAGGGGAAGTCGATCTGGTGCGGCAAGAAGCCCGAGCGCGCGGCGTTCGGGTACAGGTGGTGGTTGTTGTGCCATTCTCCGCCCACAAAGCCGGGCCACCAGTGGTTTCTCGCCAAGTCGCTGCGATGAAAGTCATCGCCATCGCGGCGTCGGTCGCGCCCGCCCCCGTGCCCAAAGTAGTTGAAGTTCCGGATTCCCCAGGTGTACAGCGCCGTATAGCCGAAGCCAGTCGCCACCAGCGCCGGCCCGCCAAGCACATAAAAGGCCGCGGCCCAAAACCCCCAGTTCCCCGCAAAGGCCGCCAGCGTGTGCATCGGGTGGCACAGGGTTCCCCACTGCCTGTACTGCCGGTAGCTGTT
>Ga0114932_10005307_pt1 | contig 11492 bp, 5 predicted proteins | sample 2SBtaG_2_FD_87286 | JGI IMG/M metagenome (GOLD analysis project Ga0114932, IMG submission 87286) | Deep subsurface microbial communities from Kolumbo volcano to uncover new lineages of life (NeLLi) - 2SBTROV12_ACTIVE470 metaG | ecosystem: Environmental > Aquatic > Marine > Volcanic ... | reverse complement strand
CCTCCCAAGGTCTGGTGAGGAATTTTGGCCATATCTTGAAGGGCTCAAAGGACTCTTCGTTGGACTTGTTTGAGACCCATAATAATCATAGTTAGACGACATATCTAGTGATTTAGTGATTAATACTAATAATTAATTTATTACAATTCGTTTGTATATTGTTCAGTCGACTTTTATCAATTTTCAAAACCTCAAATTTTTATTTCAATCGTTTACTGGTAAGATATTTCGGATTTCGTTCTTTAAATGAATTGATATGATCTTATAGAATTGATTTAAATTTATGATATCCACGTTATTATCTTATATCTGTATTGTTTAATCAATTTTCTTAATTTTGCTTGATGTCAAAAATTTCCGGAGTGAATTTGGTGTGAAAGAACTTTATTTTGGTATCTATATTTTTCATTATTTGGTGATAAGCGATGTATACTTCCATTTAAGTGTGGTGTTAAAACCTTATATCCATTTATTTACCTCGTTTTGAATTTTTATTGATTTCATTGGTGTTTGACTCAGCGAAAAAATCTTTTAAATGGCTGAGGATAGCAAGGATTCAATTGATTTACCAGATTGGGCTGAGAACCAGAAGCATGCTTTTACGAATTGGATCAATTCTAAGTGCGAAGATTCTGACTACCAGGTGGAGGAGTTGTTTACAGACCTGGATGATGGATTTGTGCTCTTGAAGGTGTTAGAAACCTTATGTGAGCAAGATCTAAGCCACTTGGGGAAATTATCGACGAAGGATTCAAGGATTCATAAGCTGAATAACCTGAATATCGTGTTTCGGCACCTGAAAGATACTGTTCATATGGTTGGAATTGGGGCTAACGATATCTTGGATCACAATCCAACTTTGATTTTGGGGATGGTTTGGTCAATGATCCTCTTCTTCGTTGGGAAGAACTTTGGGGGGGTGGATATGAAAGCCCTCAAGAAGAAGATCATCAAGTGGGCACAGGGGATGACAGAGCCATATGATGATGTGGAGGTCAGAAATCTGACAAGTTCTTGGGCTGATGGGAAAGCCTTTCTCGCTGTTTTGCACAGAGTCGACCCAACCTCCTTCAGATACAACCCTTCCTCTGACCCCAAGGAGAACCTCTACTCCGCCTTCACCATGGCCCATGACTTGTATGATGTTCCTATCATCCTGGACTACGAGGATGACGATGAGTATGGATGCACAGCTGACGAGAAGACGATGATCACTTACCTGTCGGAGTTCATGACAAGCCTCCCCAACTTTGACCCCAACTTCGACATTGAAGACCAGCTCCGCTTCTTCAATATGACTGACGAGCAGAGGGCCAATTCTATGTTAGATGAGCACGTGACTGCCAACAGGGAGAAGTTGGACCAGGTGATGGCTTGTGAGGGAGGAGGGGAGGAGGTGGTAGATCTGCTGCAGGGGTTGTTGGAAGGCGCTGGTTTTGAGAATGTGGCAAAACTAGAAGTCCAATCCGATGAGGAAGATATTATGGGAGATAGATCCCCCGCTATCTTTTGCTCCTCCCCTTCATCCTCCCATCTTTCTAGTCAGTTTAAGGATCTCCCCACCGCCACTTCTGTGGATGAGGAGGATTCAAAGCAGAATCAGGTTGAAGAGGAGAATGAGGATGATGGAGAAGGGTTCCACCTCCTCTTCTACACCTCCTACAACCCTGTAGACACCACAGAAGACCCTTCTGGGGAAGGTGGTGATGGTACAAGTGGATCAGGGAGGGGGAATGCAGTGGTGGCTTCTTCTATGGCAATTGTGCAGACTTTGCTTGCCTCCCATTTGAACATGCCCAAGGCGCGATTCTCTCTCCTCCTCGGACCCTACTCTACCCCCCACCTCCCCCTCACATCGGCTCAGGAGGTTAATCTCGATGCTGAGAGAGCACAGAGGTTGGAGACGTTTTTGAACAATCATAAGGGGGAGATGGGTGGAGGTGGGTTTGACATGATTCTGGTTGGGCTTCCTCATGGATTAGAAGTTGAAGACAACTGCACCTGCATTGTGACTGGGGCGAGATCAGCATCAAAGATGTGTGTTCAAGTGACCAACTCTTCTTTGACTTCTTCCCCCAATCCTTATTTGGATGCTAATACTTATGGAGGGGTGGTGGAGGATGTGTCAATGTCTCTCTCATCCCTCCTATCCAACTTATCTTTGGATTCAGGAGAAGATGAAGAACCTCAAAGGAAAAGAGGTCAGAAAAGGATGATGGGATGGTTGATGCATCGAATGGGACTCTCCTCCCCCTTCTCTGGCTTGGGTGGTGGTGAGGAGGAGGGAGATGATGATGGGGAGGTGGCATCCTTCCAAGACTACTTTGGGGCAAACAACCCCTCCCTCCTCATCTCCTCCATGCAAACATCAAAAGGGGGTGATGAGAGTGGGAATGGTGTTGTGAACACAGCCTCGGCTGAGCTCCTCATGCTGATCCCACCCTCATCTGATCCATCCTCAGCCATCACTTCGCACCAAAGTACATTAAGTTCTCAAATCGAGGAGGGATCTTCCTCTTTTTCTGAGAACATTAGTGTAAGCCATTCCTTCTCCGATTCATCAACTTTAGGCTTTAGCTCCTCCACATCCCACCCTTCCTTCTCATCTCTTCTCACCGCCTTCTCTAAGGGTTCCTCAAGAGCAGTGCATACTGTATCTCCCCACCCAACCCCACTAGCAACCTCTTTTAATTCTGTTTTTGGTCCAACCACAGTCTTCTTTTTGGGATCACATGATGAGAGGTCAGGGAGAGGATCTGGGAATGAGTTTGTGGGAAGTGATCATCTGAAAGAACTATCTGTGTCTATTTTGGATCTGTTATTCTCCTGTGAGGATCATGATAAGATCTCAGATACCCCCGAGGTGGTGGTGGAGGTGGATGTTGTGGAGGTGAAGGAAGAGGATGAGGAGTGGGAGGTGATGAACAAGGAAGATATTCCAGATGGAGTTGGGATGGACGAACAAGGGGAAGGGAAAGAGGGTGAAGGAGAGGAAGAAGGGAAAGAGGAAGATGAGAAAGAGGAAGAAGGAGAGGAGGAAGTTGCTGAGGAGGGGAAAGAGCAGACAGAAGAGGAAGAAGTTGTTGAGGAAGTTGTGGAAGAGGTGGTTGAAGAGGTGGTAGAGGAGCCAGAAGAAGAAGTTGTCGTTGAGCCAGAAGAGGTTGTTGAAGAAGAAGTTGTTGAAGAGGAAGCACCCAAAGAAAGAGTTGATATTACTGAAACAGATCTACTTGAGCAACTTAACTTAATTCGAGGCAATCCTGAAGCAGGTAGGTTGAGAGATTAATTTATCAATTATTCTTATCTATTTTTGTGTTTTGAGTAGAGGATGAATATCCAACTTTGGTTTTGAATGCGAAGCTCTCCTTCATTGCTAACAACATTCTATCTGATAAATCATTCGAGGAAGCCGACATCTTCTCTTCTAAATTGGAGGAGGATGGAACTTTTGAGGGTCCTTATGGAGGTACTCACGTGATGTCAGAGGATGATGCTCAAACCATCGTAACCAACGTTTTGTTGTTTTTTATCAAATCAACAATTCATTATTTTATCAACCAACAATTCTTTTATTATTTATTATATCTAAAATGATCTCTTTGAATGATTTTTGCAGATGATCATGTTTGGAAATTCCCTCATGGTTCTCGTTGAGGATATTCGTGTTGTGAATATTGGAGTTGCGATGGAAGAGGAAGGGGAGTTCATGTCCCAAATTGTGATGGTCTACGCTGGATGTGAGAAAAATGGAGAAGGAATTCGAACTTACACAGTTTTTCATTTTATGATTTATGATTTTCATTTTTATGATTTTCTTCTTGATTTATTTTTTGAAATAATAAATAGACTACCGCCTCAGAACCTTCTCTTGAATTTGATAACGTCCTTGAGACTCTCCCTATCCCCCATCTACAAGATCTTGCTCGAGAGGGCCTGGCGAACGAGGAAGTGGATTCCCTTAAAGTATTCTTTCTTTTTAATTTTTGAGAAGATCTTGATTTGTTTTTTTGATTTGTTCTTTGAAATAATTAGTTGGAAGTGAATGACAGCTCCAAAACAGCAATTCTCACAACTCAAATGACCAATGGGGAGGTGGATGTGGCTGAGGCTGCCTGGGAAGTAGAAGAGGATGTGGAGAAGGTGGATGAGGCATGATAAATGAAAAAAAGGAAATCATCTCTCTTACCATTGTTGAAACAATGAAATAACTTTAACTGGAAAAATGAAAAACAACATATCAAAAAAAGTACACCAGAGCCAACAAACACAAATAACAAAAAAACAAAAAACTAAAAGTAAATCTACAACAAAATTGAATCTATTAATCATCTAGGATTGTTGATGTGATGTGTTTATATTCTATTCATATAATCTTCAAATGGTGATTCGCTTGAGGTTTCTCCACTGACATCATTGAGAAATAAGTAACAGCCTTTTGCTCTTGTGAATTGAGGAATATCGTCCCACAAGATCTTCCAAGACCCTCTCACTTCCATCACCTGACACCTATCCACCCTCTTCTCCATCTCAACTTCCCAATCAGGAGGAGACCAGGAGGTGATATTTGTGAAGGAATTCAACCAGAACTTCTCAAATCTAATATCTCTTGGATATTCATCTCTCATCAACTTGAACTCCCCCCATTCCACCCTCTCCTCTGATAAATGAGATCTCTCCACCACCACCTTCCCTGGACCTCCACCAAACTTGCCATCTTTGGTGTTAGCATATAATCCACCTGGCAACCTCTGCTCCTCAAAGTCTTCAAAGTTTTGAATTAGATTGGGATCGAAAGGAGATAGGGCAAAGGCTCTTCTGTACAAGTTATCTGCTGCATCATAATCTTTGTAAACACACTATCACATTTCAATAAATTAAATAAAATTAACATTAAACAAGAAAAAAGAAATCAAAAACCTGATGACATATGGCTAAAGTAACAAACACTTTCGAGTTGAAAGGATCTAAAAGAGCTGCGAACTGGAAGAAGCATTTCATAGCAATATCAAATTTGGAATGCTGAGGATCAAGAACATTCCCACCTTCAATCATCTCAATCCCTCTCGCAAAGTTGGGCTTCCTCGGAGTTTCACAAGAGGCCACTAGAAATATCCCATAAGCTCTGAGAACAAGGGGGTTGTTGGGAGACATTTCCAAAGCAGTTTTAAACAAAGGTCTTGCTGTGTCCTCATCGTGGTTTATTGCATAAGAAAGAACCGCAAAGTTGATGATTGAAGAAAGTCTCCCCTTATCTTTGTTGTAATTAGCCTCAATGGTTTTAAGAAACTTGAATGATCTGATTACCCTATCCAAGCAGTGGGGGAGGAAGTGCCGAGATTGGTAATTCCTGACTAGCTGTTGGATGATATGAGCTGCCTTATCTGGAGAAAGATTTGCCACCTGCCCTCTTGCTGGGTTTACATAGTAGTATCCATCCCCACCAGCACTCTCCTTCACTCGAATCCACTCATCATTCGGTTCTGGGAGAGACCAACCATACAAAATAAGAGGTAATTCCCAGCTGGTAGAACCATCAGTTGTGTTTAGGTAATATCGTTTTGAGGTTGGATCTATCATAATAATGGTTGTGGCCACCAAGGTATTGTAAGTCCTACAACGAACTATATATCTTCTACAAATAGATTGAAGAAGAACAGCAGCTTCATCTCTCAATTCATCCTCAACTTGATATTCTAATACCAACATCATTTTTCCAGTATCCCCGTTCGGTCTGATCATCAACCTCTTAAAAAGCCACACAAAGAGAGATTTCTGATTTTCTTCTTTTAGCAACAAAGAGGAGGAATGTTCGATAGCTGTAACCTCCTCAGCTGCTGAATCCCCAATACTACCAGCTGTTAAACTAGTTTTCAAAGTGTGTTGTTCTCTCAAGAAATTTTGAGAGAAGATTAATTCCTGCTGATCAAACCCTCTTCCTTCCCTGTAATCATCACAAACTTGCAAACATCTTGCTATCTTCTTCCTTCTCTTATTCTCCTTCCTCTTTTGAACATGTATCTCCTCTTCATCCAACCATTTCTTGAGTGTTGGCGTCTTCAATTCTGTTGTCAAAGTTTCAGAAGATTTTGGATAGTATGCCTGGAAGGTGATCTCAGCCTCTGATCTGTAAACAGCAATCACAAAGGCTTTCTTTGACACTGTGACTCCTCTTTTCCAAGCTAACTCCCCACTTGTTCCTAACCCCTGAGAAGAAAATAGGACTTTGGGTTGATGTTGGTTGTTCCTTCTAACAATCAACCTAGTTCCCAACACTTGTTTGATATTCTTCTTATCATACAATTCTGCTATAGAAACACCTCTTGTTCCAGTCACAGTTTCAACATAATCTCTCAGCTTCCATTCATCAATTGGATGCTCAAATGTTGTTTGATTTTCAGGGATATACGTCCTCAAAACAACACCATAATCCTTTGATGTTCTTCTGTTATCCTTTCGATACATTTGAAGGAGAACACTCACACCTCCTATCCTTCTGCTCTCATTAAACACAACAGAATTATTGAACTTGCGCCTTCTATCCTTCATCTTCTTCCTATATTTAGCCATAGCTTGCCTCTCCTCTTTTTTCCTAGTGGCAACAATGGCTCGAAATCTCTTTTGAAACAAAAATGTCCGAAAACAAGACTGGATGGTGGTAGCCTGCTTCTGCCTCCATCTAAATATCCAATCACACCACAGCTGCCTCTTCCACCGCCAAATCCTGCTTTTCATGATCCTCCCTCTCCCCCACCTTTGCAGCTTGTAAGCTCCCGCGATTTTCTTCAAAAACAACCTCCTAATGAAAGTTTTCCTCACGAAGGCCTGGATTCTTATCGCACCACATTGTCTCCTCCCCTCCTCCCTCATTCCTCTTAATTTAGCTTCCTTCCAACATGCCTCTCTCACTCCTGGAATTGAGATTGTCATAATTTCCTCCACCATCTTATCGAGATCATCATCCTTCATCCTCTCCAAGTCCAAGTCAGCATGAGAGGCAGAGGTGGCCAATAATTCATCTCCAGAAGAAGAGGAGGAAGTTTGAATGGCTGAGGTTGCCAAAAAATCAATAGCTATCTCTTCATGATATTTTAAGAACGCAATCTCTCTTAGTAACACCCCAAACCCTCTTTCATTCAAATTCCTACCTTGAACCACATTCCCGATTTGATGATTTGAATCTTCCTCATTGTTGATATCATCTTTTTTAGTTTTGGATTCATCTTCCTTTTTCTTCTTCTTCCTCTTCCCTCTACTACTCTTCTTTTTAGGTGATGATGGGTTCTCTTTCTTCTCCTCCTCCTCTTCCAATCTCTTCTTCTTTTCAGTCCATTTCTTCACTTCTTTCGAGAACACTAATTCAATCTGACCTGCTCTGGAGGGTGATTTGATATCAGAAAAAACTTTCATTTGGAGAATAAACTTATTCCACTTTTCCAATGTCAATGAATCCCCTCTTGGGAAATAAGAATTGCAAATATATTGAAAAGCCAAACCGATATGATCATTGACAGTGATGGTTGGGTAAAAATACACTCTCTGTTGATAAAGAGGTTCCAACTCAAACCAATTATCCTCAATCAATTTCTCAAGTAAAGAGAACTTGAGATTCACTCTAAATTTAGTAAATAAGTCTTTCGCTCTCTCCCAATCAAGTTTCCAAGGTTGCTGGCCGGTTTCATACATAAATTGCCACTTGGGTCTGATATCCTCCTCCTCTGGAATCAACCTCCAAATCCTCATCGAATGGAAAATGGTTCCTCTCTCCACATCCCTCTTTGATTCATCCAAATCATCCTTCTTTCTCTTTCCACCCTTCTTGGGTGTCCCCATAGATTTCATTCTACTCTCAGTTCTGGTTAATTCCTTTTTAGTGGTGTTTTCTTCCATGTCCTCCTTCTTTTTTTCCTCTTCATCTTTCTTCAATAATGCAGCCCCAGATGGATTTGAATCTTCTTTTGGTTTGATAGAAAAAGGGGGATCGACAATAAAATAATTGGAGTAGATGGGAGGTTTTCTTATAAACCCTGACTTCATCTTCTTCTTCTTGTTGGTTGATGGTGTTTTAGAATCAGATTTTAATTGTTGATCAATCTCTTCTTCTTTTGTGGATTCCACAATATCATCATCAGTTTTCACTGTATCATCAATCTTACTTTCCAATTCAGAAGGGTCTTCAATTTTGATTAAATCTATAGTTGGAAGGTCCTCTTTATCATTTCCAGTTTTCTTCTTCACATCAGCTTTCAAAACTAAATTTTCAAAAGGATCAGATTGAATCATGTGAGATTTGATATATTGAGGGATTGTATAGTCTCTAGAGTCAACTTTTCCAATCCTCATCTTCTCCTTTGCGCTCAAAATCTCTGAAATATCTCTCTCAGTTTTGACCACATACCCGCCTTGACTGACTGTCACACTCCCAATAATAGGAACTGGAACCAATACAGAATCAGATTTGTATATCCTCTCTTTGATTTTTGGCATATTTTTAAGCATCTCCATCTCTTCATCTGAATCTTCATCGTCTGATTCTCCCTCCAAAGCCTTCAAGAGATCTAAAGGAGCTGAGGTTGATGGCAATGAGGGAGTTCCAACCTCCACTGAGGGAAGGATTCCGGTTTGTTGACTTAAAGAAGCTGCGTTGGTAACAACAGAAGGTTGCATAGATTGAGGGAGAAGACCACCACCACTCATCATTCCTGGACTCATTCCAGAAGTAACAGACATCTGAGCTTGTTGCTGTTGCTGTTGTTGCAATAGAAACATTTCCTGCTGTTGTTGAGCTTGCTGTTGCATCATCATCATTTGGTTCTTCATCTCAGCCATCTTAGATTGCTCCTCTTCATTGCCAGACTCCAAAGCTGACTTCATCTTGGCTTCCATTTGAGCAATCTGAGCAATTTGAGAAGCTATTTGGTGTTGAGACCCGATAGATGGATTCATTGAGCCAGGTAGATTACCACCATTTCCCCCCATCATCATCATTGTAGAGGAGGTTCCTTGTGGATTCATCATCATCATATTCTGTTGCTGAGCGAGCATAACAGCTTCCTGCTGCCTCAACAAAGTTTGATGTTCTTGAGCGAGAGCTGTGCTTGGCTTCTCTGGTACCAAATGGATCTTTGGGAATGCTCTTAAAGCCTTCACTTTTGACTCTTGATGGATGGAAACTGGGGATTCTTCCATGAAGAACTTGTAATGAGGAGGAACATCTCTAGGATCAACCTCATGTTTGATGACAACTCTCAAATCCTGTAAAGTCAGTTTCTCATCAATCTCAACACTTCCAATCACTCTATCGATCACACTCCCTTTGTTCACCCCCATTCCCTTCTTCTTTAGGATAGCCACTGATAAGAAATGAATATCAGGAACAAGGGAGGTTTCAAGTTTGAAATTAGATCCATCTCTCACATATCTCATCTCATCCAACAATAAAGTAGCCAACTCTCTTCTCAAACATGGGATAGAAATGAGAAATGAAATCATAGAATGAGATTTTAACAATTCTCTCATTTCATGTTCCCTCAAGATCTTGGAGAAGGAGCCAGGAGGGACAGCTATCTCATCAGAAGCCTTTGAGAAGAAGATGAGATCAGATCCTAAAGTTGAACAAGATATCGTGGACACGTGACTTGATATCGACTGAGTTTGCTTGATCAAAGTTCTATTGAGACAAATTTGGATCCTCCACCCCCTTTTCACCTTGATTTTAACCTTTGACAATATCTTTTGTAGGCTAGATAGATTTTGTTGTTGGTGAGATCTCAGAAGAGAAGATGTTGGTTGGTTAGAAGTTGAAGAAGAAGTAATTTGAGGGAGGAAGGATGATGAAGAAGAATTCAAACTTTTAATCAACTCATCTGTTTCCATGGATCCAATAAGAGCTTTGATTTCATAAAGTGAGATCTTAAGAATATAAAATCCTCTTTCTGATATCTCACCATCCTGAAATCTTTGAACAGAATTCTCTTCTTCCTCTTCTTCATCTTCATCAAACTTGATTTCCTCATATTCACCAGTATGTATCAAATTATCATCAACCTCCTCCTCTCCTTCTCCATTTAGGTCATTCTGAGAAAAATCTGGATGATCATCCTCTTGAGAATTAATTTTGTTATCTGTTGGTACAGTTTTTGGTTTTCCGAGTGCCCAATCCATCCTATCAACTCTTTCTTTCCTCTTCTCCTCCTCATACTCCTTGGGAGAAAACCCCTCCTTCCATTTAGCTTCAACCACCAAATCCCCCCCATCCCCCCTCATTGAAAGAGCGATTCTGTCCTCATTCTGCCTGCTAATCCCACCATTGTCCACCCAATTTGAAAAGATGGAGTCTGACATGGAGATGGATCTATCTAAAGATAAAGTCCAGGGCTCGTAAGAGATGACATTCTTCCCTTTCCTCTTTTTCACCTTTGAAGGCTTTGAAACTGATACTCGAGACAAAATCCAGGAAGATAATGAATGTTGGGAAGACCATTGGGAAGATAAAGTGGAGGAGAAGGAGGTGGGATGGTTAAGTAGAAGGATTTCTAGTTCATCATCTGATATTTCCAAGTTCAATCCATCAATTGGCAAATCTCTCATTTCTCGCTTCAACTCAATCTTCTTTTCAAGCTCCCCTTCACCACTCTCATCATCATCATAATCTTCTGTTTTTGACTTAGTTTCTCCTTCATCACTCCGACTTTTACTTTCTTCTTCTTTAATGAACTTTTTGGCTCTTTCATCTATTTTTTGGTCATGAGTGGAGGTGCAATGGACCAACACACCAGAATTGGATCTGTTCCTGGAGATGGTTGTAAACAACTTCATGTGATGAGAAGACATGATCTGGGCAGATATCTGACGACTGAAGCAAAAGTCAAGTTTGAGGAACTTCCCAACCAGCTTATCTACCCCCAAATCATCAGAGGGAACTCCAATCAGCTGACAGATCTCCACCTTCTCCAATGGGAAAATATGGATAGAATCCATCAATTTTTGGATCTTAGAACACCTTGTTTCCTCCAATTCTTGTCTTTCGAAGGGTGATAAGTGGGCAGTTTCTGGATCATCGTCTAGGTCATCTGAATCTTTTGGAATCAGCTTGGAGGGTTGCAAACCAGTGATTTTATCAACGAATATCCCCTCCAATAAACCAGACACCATCTCATCCCCAACCTGCTCCCCAATATTGGGAGGGAAAGGAATAGATTTATGATTTTGATTTTTATTCAATGCTTCCTTTGAAATTGCTCTCGCTCCCACCATCTCATTGGGGATATCAACAGCAATTTCAAGTTTCCAAGATCCGTTAGACAAGACCTCGATGTTGTTGGACTTTGAGGATGTTGGAATGATGTTCCTTTCCCCAACTATCACCCACTGAGGGGGGTGCCCTTGGTTCTTGCTACTATTAGACGATAATTTTGTTACTTTAGTCATTATGATGCTTTGAATGGATCCCTGATCTTCATTTGGATCTGGTTGATAGACTCCTGTTTTATATT
>Ga0114932_10005303_pt1 | contig 11503 bp, 15 predicted proteins | sample 2SBtaG_2_FD_87286 | JGI IMG/M metagenome (GOLD analysis project Ga0114932, IMG submission 87286) | Deep subsurface microbial communities from Kolumbo volcano to uncover new lineages of life (NeLLi) - 2SBTROV12_ACTIVE470 metaG | ecosystem: Environmental > Aquatic > Marine > Volcanic ... | reverse complement strand
GAGCGGGCGGTTCGAGGTGTTGCAGAGTTCGACACCAGGAGCCACCCGTCGCGGCGAGGCAAGCTCCAGGCCAGGTCAAGGAACGCTGTACGTCGCCAACGGCACCGCGCTCAGCGCTGTCGAGCGCCCGACGGGGCTCCTATCGAGCGCTCGACAGCGACCAGGCGCGGGCCCGAGACTCATCCTGGGTACATGTTGTGTCCCGGCGATCTCCCCCAGTTCCGTCCCAGCGAGATCTACCGGTAGCGGACGTGGGATGGCGGCCTGGGCCGTGTCCCATGACCACGCGCTGCGGGCTGCCGGCGGCAGCCTCGCACTGGCAGGGGCCAGCTCAGAAGGGGATCTCCTCCTCGTCGTAGGGCAGGCCGTAGGCGTGGAGGCGATCGAGTTCGTCGTCGTTGATGACGGCCGCCATGTGCTCACCGTGCCTCGCCCAGACCAGCCCGGCGTCAGCGGCGCTGCTCTCCACCGCGGCCCTGGATGCCGCGCTGCCAGGGCAAGAGCGAGCGGCGGCGGGGCTCCCGCCACCAGGCCAGCGCGTAGACGGGTGCCGCCTTGACCATGCCGTGGCGGAAGATGCAGCGCAGGTAGCGGCGCCCGGACACCGACGTGTCGGCATCGGACATCCTGGTCCCCGAGACGGACATCCGGGCCGGGTGCGCTTGCTCGCGGCGCGCCCGTGCTGCAAGCATGCCGCATGCTTCCGTCGGCGCTGGTGCTGCTCTGGGCGATGAGCCGCAGCAGGACGACGACCACCAGGGTCAGCCCGAAGGCGGAGATCGGCCTGCCGCACCCGACGATGACACCGACGGCGCCGATGAACCAGATGGTCGCCGCGGAGGTCAGCCCCGACACACCAATCGGGCCCCGGAGGATGGCGCCGGCGCCGAGGAAGCCGATCCCCGACACGATCTGGCTGGCCATCCGGGTGGCGTCGCCACCGGGCGTCGCTGCGAGCAGGGCGTGGCTCACCTGAATGTAGAGCGTGGCGCCGATGCACACCAGCGTGCAGGTCTTCATGCCGGCGGGGCTCCCGCGCGACTCCCGCTCGTAGCCCAGCACCGCCCCACAGATCGCGGCGCCGACCAGCTCGACGAGCCGCTCCGGTCCGACCGAGTGCATCACGGCGGCGTCCGCGGCGAGCAGTTCCAGGACTCCGTCCATCTTCACTCCTCCAGGAGGATCACTCCGGCGAACCCTACTCCCGCTTCCAGTCCCTGAACCTCTCCAGCAGCGCGTCGCGGACGTCGGGCGGGATCGGGTCCTCCGGCATCCTTCCAAGAGTCTCGATCGTCAGCCTTCGATCTCGGAGGAACGCGCGGCAGTGCCGACACATCCCGACGTGCATGCCGAAGCGCATGCGATCCCACAGGCTGAGGCGCCCCTCGAGGTAGTCGGTGACCAGCTCGGTCAATTCCTGGCAGGTCAACATGGGGTCTACTCCTCGTCCAGGTACCGTTCGAGGGCACGGTGAAGGGCCGATCGGGCACGGTGGAGCATCACGCGCTGGTTGGTATCGGCGATCTCCAGGATGTTACACACCTCCCCGGCGGACACCCCCTCGAGGTCACGCAGCACGAGCACCGCCCGCTGGCGAGGGGGGAGGGCCTCGATCGCCTGCGCCAGCCGTCGTCGTGCCTCCTCCCGGAGCAGGACAGCCTCGGGCGTGTCGTCCTCCCAGCGTCGAGGGGGATCGGCCCACATGCCGTCGGAGCGGAAGCGGACGGGATCGACCGCCGGCACGTTCGGCCCGTCGTCGTCGCCGAGGCTGGACAACGGCACCGACCTCGCCTCGCGCACGCCGCGCGTCTTGGCCCGGTTGACGAGGATCCGGAAGATCCAGGTCTTGAGCGCCGACCGCCCCTCGAAGCTCCGCAGGCCGCGGAGCACGCCCATCCACGTCTCCTGGACCACCTCCTCGGCGGTGGCCTGGTCCTTCACGAAGGAGCGGGCGAGCCGGAGCAGGCGGCCGTGGTACCGGTCCACCAGGCCAGTGAAGGCGTCCTCGTCGCCAGCGAGCAGGCGCCCGACGAGCGCCGCCTCCTCGGAGGACGCAGCTCGCCGTCCCGAGACCCGGGCGCCGCTCGCCGAGGCACTCTCGGCCCCGGCGCGCCCTGCTGCCGGCGGGGTGTCGTCGCTTCGACTCATGATCCTCGCGATCTCGAACGGCCTCCGTAACATCCGTCTCCGCCCGATGACGCTGTCTCGTCCGCGGCATCTGCTCCGCCGTGCGACCGATTTCGACGGAAGCAGGAGAGCCATGTCCACCGAAGCCACGCCGACGCCCGACGTCGAGCAAGCCGTTCGCACCCGCTACTCCGAGGCGGCCCGCGCCCGCGAGGAGAGCCTGTGCTGCCCCATTCAGTACGATCCCAAGCTGCTCCAGGCGATCCCGGCGGCGGTGCTCGAGCGGGACTATGGTTGCGGCGACCCCTCGAAGCACCTGCGTGAAGGCGAGACCGTGCTGGACCTGGGCTCGGGCGCCGGCAAGATCTGCTTCATCGCGAGCCAGGTCGTCGGCCCGAGCGGTCGCGTCATCGGCGTCGACATGAACGACGACATGCTGGAGCTGGCGAGGGCCTCGGCTCCGGAAGTCGCCGCGCGCGTGGGCTTCGCCAACGTCGAGTTCCGTCGCGGGCGGATCCAGGACCTCGGGTTGGACCTGGACCGCCTGGACGCCTGGCTTGGCGCGCACCCGGTTCGCTCATCTGCGGATCTCGCGCAGCTCGAAGCCGAAGGGGCCCGCCTGCGCGACGCGGCACCGCTCGTCACCGAGGACACGGTGGATGTCGTGGTCAGCAACTGCGTGCTGAACCTGGTGCGATCGGAGGACAAGCGACTCCTCTTCGGGGAGATCCTGCGCGTCCTCCGGCGAGGCGGGCGGGCAGTGATCTCGGACATCGTGAGCGACGAGGACGTGCCCGAGCGCCTCCAACGCGATCCGGAGCTCTGGAGCGGCTGCATCTCGGGGGCGCTGCGCGAGGACCGCTTCCTGGAGGCCTTCGAGGAGGCCGGCTTCTACGGCATCGAGCTCATCAGTCGAGATGAGGCGCCGTGGCGGACCGTCGAGGGCATCGAGTTCCGGAGCCTCACGGTGGTCGCCTACAAGGGGAAGGAGGGGCCGTGCATCGACCGCAGGCACGCGGTGGTCTACCGGGGGCCCTTTCGCGAGGTGACCGACGACGACGGCCACGTGCTGCGACGCGGCGCGCGCATGGCGGTGTGCGAGAAGACCTTCGCGCTCTACTCCCGTGAGCCCTACCGCGCGCACATCGTGTTGATTCCGCCCCGCGTTCTCCCGGCGGCAGGCGAGGCCCTCGCGTTTCCGTGCGACGCCGTGGGCTTGCGGCGGGATCCCAGAGAGTCCAAGGGTGACGACTACGAGGCCACCACGGAGGAGGGCGGAGCGTGCGCCCCTAGTGGCAGCGGTCGGTGCTGCTGATGGGCACCGCCGTAGACATCTCGTTCCCGAGCGGGCGCGACCACCCGTCCTTCGACGCATCCCTGCGAACGTCGGGCGCCGGCCCCCTGCGGCGCGGCCGGGTGACCACGTTGCAGGTCAACGTCGGCAAGCTCTGCAACATGGCCTGTCACCACTGCCACGTGGAGGCGGGCCCCAAGCGCAGCGAGGTCATGTCGGGAGAGGTCGCGGCCCGCGTGGTGGAGGTCCTCGCCCACAACCCAGGCGTCGAGATCGTCGACCTCACCGGCGGCGCACCCGAGCTCAACCCGAGCTTTCGCTCGCTCGTCTCCCAGGCACGGAAGCTGGGCAGGCGGGTCATCGACCGCTGCAACCTGACGATCCTGTTCGAGCCCGGAATGGAGGATCTCGCCCACTTTCTCGCCGAGCACCGGGTGGAGGTGGTCGCGAGCCTGCCCTGCTACCAGCGGGAGAACGTCGAGAAGCAGCGAGGCATGGGCGCGTTCGGAAAGAGCATCGAGGCCCTGCGCGTCCTGAACGGGGTCGGCTACGGCCGCCCCGGCACGGGCCTCCTCCTCGACCTCGTCTACAACCCGGTCGGTGCGTCCCTCCCGCCGCCCCAAGCGGGTCTGGAAGCGGCCTACCGGCGCGAGCTCGGCGAGCTCTTCGGGATCCAGTTCAATCGGCTCCTGACCATCACCAACATGCCCATCCAGCGCTTCGCGCGCCTGCTCGAGCGGACCGGTCAGCACGAGGCCTACATGAGCCTGCTGGTCAACCACTTCAACGCCGCCACGGTGCCGGGGCTCATGTGCAGGAGCCTGCTCAGCGTCGGCTGGGACGGGCGACTCTACGACTGCGACTTCAACCAGATGCTGGAGCTGCCGCTGGGCGCGGACCCCGACGCCGGACCGCGTACCCTCTGGCGGCTCGGCTCACTCGACGCGCTCGAAGGGGCTCGGATCGCCACCGGGGACCACTGCTACGGCTGCACCGCCGGCGCGGGATCGAGCTGCGGAGGCGCGCTCCGATGAGCCCGACGACGCCCACCCGACGCTCTCCAGGCGACCTGGCTCCGGCGGTTCGCCTGTCGGCGATCGACGGCTCGACCTTCGACACAGCGAGGCTCTCGGGCCGGCGGTATTTGCTGTCGCTCTTCCGGTTCGCGAGCTGCCCCTTCTGCAACCTGCGCGTACACCACCTCACCCGGCGCTTCGCCGAGCTCGGCCCCGGCTTCGGGATCGTCGCGATCTTCGACTCCCCGCTGGACAACCTGCGCCGGCATGCGGACCGCCACGGCGCGCCCTTCCCGATCCTGGCCGACGAGACAGGGGAAACCTACCGCACCTACGCCATCGAGCGCTCGGTGGCGGGCATGCTCAAGGGCATGGCGCTGCGTGCGCCGACGCTGATGGAGGCGATGGCTCGCGGCTACCTCCCCACATCGCTCCGGGGGAGCCTCACGACGATGCCGGCGGACTTCCTGGTGGACGAGCGCGGCGCCATCCGGACGGCCCACTACGGCCGAGACGACGGAGACCACCTGCCCTTCGACGACGTGCTGGCCTTCTCACGTGAAGACGCGCATGCTCGCGCCGATTCGCCCGACAGCGGAGGTGCCGCGTGACGCCGGGCATCCTCCTGGTCCTCCTGGTCCTCCTGGTCGCGGTGGTGCTCGCCTGGGCCAACGGCGCCAACGACGTCAGCAAGGGCGTCGCGACGCTCGTCGGCAGCGGCGTCACGGACTACCGAAGGGCCATCGCCTGGGGCTCCCTGTGGACCGGCGTCGGCGGCGTCCTCGGCGCGTTCTTCGCCGGTGCGATGCTCGCCACCTTCGGCAACGGCCTGCTGGCACCAGGCACGTCACCGACCTTGCTGGGCGCGTTGGCGGCGCTCGCGGGCGCGGGCGCCTGGGTGGTCGTCGCCACGAGAGCGGGCCTGCCGGTCTCCACGACCCACGCCATCGTCGGCTCGCTCGTCGGCGTGGCGGTGCTGGCGTATGGCAGCGGAGCAGTCCAGTGGGGCGCGCTCGGCAGCAAGGTGATCTTGCCTCTCTTGCTGACGCCGCTGTTGTCCCTCGTCCTCACCGGCCTGCTCTTGCGCCTCCAGCTCGCCCGCGCCGGGGCCGGGAGTCCCGACGCGGACTGCCTGTGCGCCGAGGTGGAGCCCTCCCCTGCCGCCAGCGCGCCCGGCGCGGACGGCGCGGTGGCGTTCGAGGGCCTGCAGCCGGTCCTGCGAATCACCCGGGCGCCGACAAGGGACTGTGCCGCGGACCGGCCACGTGCCGTGCGCCTGACGCTGGGCCACCTGCACTGGCTCACCAGCGGAGCGACCAGCCTTGCGCGCGGCATGAACGACTCACCCAAGATCGTCGCCCTTGCGCTCGCGGCGTCCGCCCTCGGAGCCACGGCGGCTGTGCCGGCGCCGGTCCTCTACGCCGCCGTCACCGCCGCGATGGTCGCCGGCAGCCTCGTCGGAGGCCTGCGCGTCACGCGGGTGCTCGCGGAGGACGTCACGCCCATGGACGACCGCGAGGGATTCGCGGCCAACCTCGTCACGGCGGCCCTCGTGACCACCGGCGCCGTGTACGGGCTGCCGATGTCCACGACCCACGTGTCCTCGGGGGGCATCTTCGGCGCGGGTGCCCAGCGCGGGACGCTGGATCGCGGCTCGCTCCGCAGCATCCTGTCGGCCTGGATCGTGACGCTGCCGGCCGCGGCGCTCCTTGGCGCGGCCTGCTACGCGGTGGCCTTCGCACTCGGCGCTTCGGGAAGCGCGTGATGCGCCGCTCTCGTCGATGGATCTTCGCGGCCGTCCTGGTCGCGAGCATCGCCGCGGCGGTGCTGACCCTGCCGATCGACACCTGGCTGGTCGCCCTCGTGGACTGGATCCGGGCCGCGGGCCCAGGCGGTGTTGCCGTCTACGGGGCGGTCTACGTCGCGGCGACGCTCCTCCTGCTCCCCGGCTCGGCGCTCACCGCCGGCGCCGGCTTCGCCTACGGGCCGCTGTGGGGCACGCTGCTCGCCTCTCCGGTCAGCGTCCTCGCCGCGACCCTCTCCTTCGCGCTCGGGCGTACGGTGGCGCGCGGCTGGGTCGCACGCCGGATCGCGGACTGGCCCCGGTTCGCGGCGGTCGATCACGCCATCGGCGAGGACGGGTTCAGGACCGTGCTGCTCCTTCGCCTCTCCCCGCTCTTTCCCTTCAACCTCCTGAACTACGGGCTCGGCCTGACCCGCGTTCGGCCACGCGACTACGTGCTGGGCTCGTTGTTGGGGATGCTGCCGGGTACGGCGCTCTACGTGTACCTCGGCTCGCTGGTCACGAGCGCGGGTGAGCTGTCGAGTGGCCGGGCTTCGGACGCCGGCGCGGCTGGACCGGTGCTGTACTGGGTCGGCTTCGGCGCGACCCTGGTCGTCACCGTCGTCATCACCCGGAGCGCCCGAAGGGCCCTCGACCGCGCACTCGCCACGCCGAGCGGCGAAGCGAGCGCAGCCTCCCATCCCACGCCGGAGACCCTACGTTGAACACCGATCCGCTCTCCGAGGCCGTACAGGACCTCGTGTTGCCGGACGACGCGCACAACCGCAGCCTCGTCGCGAACGTTCATCCGCCCGCATGGAGGAACCCCGATCCGGGCGGTCTCTACAACATGGTCGTCGTCGGGGGCGGAACTGCGGGCCTGGTGTCCGCGCTCGGCGCCGCGGGCCTGGGCGCCCGGGTGGCGCTCGTCGAGCGGCACCTCATGGGCGGCGACTGCCTGAATCATGGGTGCGTCCCGTCCAAGGGGATCTTGCGCGCGGCCCACGCGGCCCACGACGTCCGATCCGCCGCACGCTTCGGCGTGGAGATCTCGGGCGAGGTCCGGGCCGACTTCGGCGCGGCGATGGAGCGCATGCGTCGCCTCCGCGCGGGGATCTCCGCCAACGACTCGGCCCGCCGCCTGAAGGAGCACGGCGTCGACGTCTACCTGGGCGATGCGGTCTTCACCGGCCCGGACACGCTCGAGGTGGACGGCAACACCCTGCGATTCCGGAGAGCCGTCGTCGCGACGGGTGCCCGCGCGGCGAGCATCCCGGTCCCCGGCCTCGCCGAGGCAGGCTGTCTCACGAACGAGACCGTCTTCTCGCTGACCGAGCTGCCGCGGCGACTCGTCGTGGTCGGCGCCGGACCCATCGGCTGCGAGCTCGCCCAGGCCCTGTCGCGCTTCGGGTCGGAGGTGACCATCGTGAGCCTGGATCCGAGGCTCCTGCCGCGCGAGGACGCGGACGCCGCCGCGCTCATGACTCGCGTGTTCGAACGCGAGGGCGTGCGGCTGGCCCTGGGGGCCCGCCTCGTGCGCGTGGAGCGGAGCGGCGACGACAAGATCGTGATCTTCGACCGCGGGCAGGGACAGGAGCGGGCGGTCGGGGACGAGATCCTCCTCGCCGTTGGTCGCGCTCCGAACACGGACGGCCTGGGGCTCGAGGCTGCCGGCGTCTCCTTCGACCGGACCGGGGTGAAGGTCGATGACCGCCTGAGGACGACGAACACGCGCATCTACGCGGCCGGCGACATCTGCTCGGTGTACAAGTTCACGCACGCGGCCGACGCGATGGCCCGCATCGTGATCCAGAACGCCCTGTTCTTCGGCCGCAAGAAGGCGAGCGCGCTGCACATCCCGTGGTGCACCTTCACCGACCCGGAGGTGGCCCACGTCGGCCTCTACGAACCGGAAGCGAAGGCACGCGGCATCGACGTGCGCACCTACAGCGTCGAGCTGTCCGAGGTCGATCGAGCGGTGCTCGACGGCGACACCGAGGGCTTCGCCCGCGTCCACGTGGATGGCCGCTCCGGTCGGATCCTGGGCGCCACGCTGGTCGCCCGTCATGCCGGCGACATGCTCGGGGAGGTCGTGCTGGCCATGACCGAGGGTCTCGGTGTGGACGCGCTGTCCCGGGCGATCGCCCCGTACCCGACGCAGGGGGAGGTCTGGAAACGGCTCGGTGACGCCCACCAGCGGACGCGGCTGACGCCGTCCGTCGCGCGCTGGTTCAGCCATTGGTTCGCGGCCTGGAGATGACCGGGCTCACCCCCATCGTCGTGTTCGCGCGCGCCCCCGAGCCGGGCAAGGTCAAGACCCGGCTCGCGGGCGCCGTCGGAGCCGAGGGCGCGGCCCGGCTCGCGTCCGCGTTCCTGCGAGACAGCTGGGCGTCGCTGGGCGCCGTCGCCTGGGCGCGCCCGGTCGTCGCGACGACGGGTGCGCTCGACGCGACCTTCGCCGACCTCGAGACCTGGGGTCAGGGGGGAGGCGACCTCGGCGAGCGCATCGAGCGGATGCTCCGACGCGCGCTCACGGGCGCGCCCACGGCCTTCGCCGTCGGAGCCGATACGCCGGGGCTCCCCCGCCACCTCCTGGACGAAGCGCGGGAGGCCCTCGCGTCGGCGGACGCCGTCCTCGGGCCCTGCGACGACGGAGGCTTCTACCTGCTGGGGCTGAAGCGATGCCCCGAGGGTCTCCTCGCCGGTCTTCCGTGGAGCCGGTCGGACACGCTCCAGCACGTGCGCGAGCGGCTGGAGGCGCGAGGGCTGTCGGTCGCGATCATCGCGCCTTGGTTCGATGTGGATCGGCCCGAAGATCTCGCCCGGCTCGAGGGCCTGATCCGAGAGCGGCGAATCCAGGCGCCCGCGACGGCGAGGATCTTGGGGGCCATGCCACGGATCTCCGTCATCATCCCCACCCTTGACGAAGCGGCCCGGATCGCGGATCGCCTGCGCGAGCTCGCCGCCATGCCTGAGCTCACCGAGGTGATCGTGGTGGACGGCGGCAGCCGAGACGCCACGCTCGCCATCGCTCGCGAGTTTCCAGATGTGCGAGTGATGGCCGCGCTGCGAGGCCGGGCAAGCCAGATGAACCGGGGGGCGGCCTCGGCGGCGGGCGACGTGCTCCTGTTCCTGCACGCCGACGTGTCCCTGCCGGCGGACGCCGTGCGGTGGATTGGAGAGGCTCTGTCCGACGATCGGGTGGTCGCCGGAGCCTTCCGCACCTGGACCGTGCCGGACGCCGGCGAGAGTCGTCTCGCACCGCTCCTTCACCTCGCGGACCTGCGCTCCCGCACCACGCGGCTGCCCTATGGCGACCAGGCGCTGTTTGTGCGCGTCGAAGCGTTCAGGGCCGTGGGCGGCTTCCCGGAGATCCCGCTGATGGAGGACCTGCAGCTCGCCCGGCGCCTTCGTCGCCTGGGGCGGATCCGGACCGTGCCGGCATCGGTGACGGTCTCCGGCCGGCGGTTCCTGGCACGCCCTCTCTACTACGCGTTTCTCATGAACGTCTTTCCGCTCTTGCTGCGGCTGGGCGTGCCGCCTGCGCGGCTTGCCCGGCTCTATGGAGATCCGCGATGACCCGGGTCGCCATCCTGACAGCCACGTTCTTGGCGAACGGCTGCAGGGTGGTCCGCGCTCGCGGAGGTCCCGGGCTGGAGGAGGAGTGATGCGTGACGACGACGATGGACGTGCGCTCGTCGTGAGCGACCTGCACCTGGGACTCGGGGGTGTCCACGATGACTTCCAGGCGGACGAAGAGTTCGCCGCGTTCGTCGCGTGGGGGGCGGCATCGGGAGTCAGGTCCCTCATCGTCGCCGGCGATGCGCTGGACTTTGCCGCTGGCTGGGGTCGCACCAAGGCCGGCCCCGGGGGGCGCCTCTCCGAGGGAGTAGCCGTGGACCTGGTTGGGCGGATCCTGGCCGCCCATCCTCAGGTCACCGCCGCCCTGGGCTGCTTCGCCGCAGCGCCCGGGCGCCGGGTGGTCTTCATCGTGGGCAACCACGACATGCCGTTCCTGTTCCCGAACGTGCAGGCCGCCGTCCGTCAGCGGCTCGGCCCAGGGGTGGAGTTCCACCGCCGAAAGTGGGTCGCTCATGGCTGCCGCGTCGAGCACGGGCACCACTTCGAGCCAGCAAACACCTTCGATCCTGAGCACTGCTGGGTCTGTGGGGCCGACGAGGAGCCCTGGTCAGGGGGCGAGCGACAGCTCGACCTGCCCTGGGGCACCTGGCTGGTCGCGGACTACCTGGCGCGAATGGAGCCCTTCGACCCGATCGCGGTCCGCATCCGCCCGGTCGACCGGCTTCTGCGCTGGCTGCTTCTCCATCGGCCGGTGCTGGCACTTCGAGCGATGCTCTCCTTCGTGGGCTTCGTGCTCCGAGGTCGCTTCCTCGGGTCGGCGCGCCGCCGGGAGCGGTTCCGCCAAACGATCAGCGTGCTGCGCGGAGCCTGCATGGGCTGCGACTACCTCGACGAGGCGCGCTCGCTGCTCGGAGCGGCGGGCGTGCACACCGTCGTTCTCGGCCACACCCACCAAGCCGGCCTCTGGGAGCTGGACGAAGGGCGGGTCCTGAACACCGGAACCTGGAGCACGGTGGCGGTCCCGTCGGGCGCGTCGGTGGCCCTGGTCCGGCGTCTTACCTTCGTCCTGATCCGTGCCGTCCCCGACCGGAGAGGGGAGGCCGCGCTGATGGAGTGGAGACCCGGTCTCGGTGCGGTCGTCGTACGTGGCGAAGCTCCCACGCCCGGGGCACCAGATGGGGAGGGGTAGCTACTCAGCAGAGCGGCCGCATGTCGCCCGGTAGTCGTGCTCCACCTCGACGCCGAGCAGCAGGACACCTCGCTCCGTCGTCGCCTGTCAGGTCGAGGCCATCGATGGCCGTCAGGATCTGCAGGGTCGAGGGCCTGACCTTGTAGTCAGGATCGGCGTGGGCCCACCGCACGACGCCGCCACGGTCGACGACGAAGATCGACGGAATGGCGAAGTCGTGGTGGTCGCGGCCGGATGCACCCTCGATGTCGAGGCCCAACCCCTCGAGGCGCGCGGCCTCCACGTCGTAGGGATAGCGCTCATGAACCGACCTCACGCGGCGATTCTCGCACGAGGTGAGGCATCTCGACGGGAGCTTACGGGTCTGGTCGGGCCGGTCTGGGTCCCCTACGGCTCGATCCGGCAGAGTTCATTCGGCCCGAGCAACCACCTCCTCCTCGGTCAGCCGCTTCGGACCCGGCACCACCTCGGCTCGCCAGGACGCGTTCGCCGCCAGGACGCCGTGGTACAGG
>Ga0114932_10005300_pt1 | contig 11511 bp, 13 predicted proteins | sample 2SBtaG_2_FD_87286 | JGI IMG/M metagenome (GOLD analysis project Ga0114932, IMG submission 87286) | Deep subsurface microbial communities from Kolumbo volcano to uncover new lineages of life (NeLLi) - 2SBTROV12_ACTIVE470 metaG | ecosystem: Environmental > Aquatic > Marine > Volcanic ... | reverse complement strand
TGTGAATGATCAATTAGTTTGATAGTAGTACACAGATCTTTCGATGCAAGTGTATGGGCGAGCGACCCTCCTAGGTGACCGGCTCCGACAATAGCGATTACTGACATGATTAGCGTTATTTATTATCTCGCGGTGACTATTGTGTCATCCATCTATAAACGACTCGCGGTATTCTAGTAGGTGATGTCGATATTTCAGTTGAAAAATAAGGTTGCACTGGTGACTGGAGGGTCACGCGGTATCGGATTGGCTGTCGCTAAAGAATTGCTTCGACGAAACTGCAACGTGATGATCTCTGGTCGCTCGGAGAAATCACTGGAAGAAGCGGCTATGCAATTGAGACAGGTGAACAACGACACGGATGTTGGTTCGCATGATGTGTGCCGCGGTGATATACAAAAAGCCTGTGATGCAAAGCAAATGATTAGGTCGACAGTTGATAAATTTGGCGGTGTCGATATTGTTATTAACAATGCCGGAGTGGGCATTTTTGAAGATGTGTCGGAGCAGTCCGTAGAAGATTGGGACTGTGTTATTAGTACTAATTTATCGGGGGTCTTTTACTGTTGCCAGGCTGCGATTCCATATTTGCGCGACAGAGGCGGCGGTTGGATTATTAATGTTAGTAGCCTTGCGGGAAGCCATCCGTTTGCTACAGGGGCTGCATATTGTGCATCGAAGGCTGGTCTTGATGCATTCACAATGGCGTTGATGCAAGAACTTCGCTTTGATGGTATTCGTGTGAGTTCGGTTGCACCCGGATCGGTCAGTACAAGCTTTGCGGGTGGAAGTCGTCATGCGGCTGAGCCATGGAAATTGACGCCAGCGGATGTCGCAAAAGTGGTCGTCGACCTGCTGGGTCATGACACGAGAAGTTTGCCCAGTCGAATGGAGATTCGTCCATCTCAACCAAATAAGTCATAACTAGCAGGATGCTTTTATGTCGGGTTCGATGAGCCGAAACAGGATAGCTCCAGAAATGAAGCTGGGTGATAATCATGTGGATTTTGCGTTCTATTACGCTGGATAAGGAACAAACAATCAGGTTGCCGCCTGGAACTGCGAGGACAATTGGTCGAGGGCCTCGGGCGGATTTCGTAATCGACGCTACCCTTCTTTCGAGAGTTCATTGTCAACTGTCAACGACGAGTAACCAGTTGGTCGTCGAGGATCTTAAAAGTACAAATGGTACGTACGTCAACGATACGAGAGTGGAATGTATCGCATTAAACAATGGCGATTGTCTGCGACTTGGACGTGTTGAATTTATTGTCAGTCGGGAAGAAAAGTGAATCTGTTTATTCCGGTAGCGTTCTTTGGATCCAACGGACTAGCTCGGAAGGAACAGTGGAGCTGATGCCTCGGCTCGATAACGGCAGATATTCACTATTGTTTCCGGTGGCTGATGTTGTTAGATGATGATCAATTCCTGGTAGCGTCGATACTTCAACGGTTGCACCTGCACGCGTGCGCCTGGTTGCAATATTCTGGAGTCGTTCGGCATGGTAGGGAAGGGTTTGTTGGTCGAGTTCACCTTGCAGTATTAGTAGTGGTTGCCGGACACGCTCGATAGTAGATTCTGGCTCGAACGCAAGCATACTCCTAAACCACGGGGTATTTGCCTGTGTTCGTACGGCTTCAGAGATTCCTTCCCAGGAACCTTCATTGAGAACCGCACGATTAACTCTTTGCTGTAAGTCGATGTTCTCTTGTCGATCGATGTCGGAGTTGCCGGTACTGGTAAGTAGGGTTGCCTGCTGTTCTAAGACGAGTTCATCGCCGCTGATACCGGCAGTTGCGATTAAGGCTACTGCTTTAATTTTGTTTTCTCGTCGTGCCGCAACGAGACTGACCCAGCCCCCGTCGCTGTAGCCCACCAGGATGATCCGTTCCCGGTCGACATCGGGACGACGTTCAAGGTAACGTACGAGTTCTCTCACGTCGTCTGCATAATCTTCGAGGGTTGCTGATTCTGGGCGCCCACCACTTTGCCCGACACCACGTTTATCGAAACGCATAACCATAAATCCATTTTCAACCAGTGCGTCTGATAATTGCCGGAAGATAGGGATACCTGAAAATGTGACGTCACGGTCACTTGAAACGGAATCAGGCACGAGCAGTATTGTCGGCCAGCGACCATTAGTTGGCGACGGCACATTAACAGGTTTCGTTAGTGTGCCGGCGAGGCTAAACCCTGCGGCGCCTACACGTATAGTTTCGTCACCGGGGTGAGGCGGACTCGCGACTCTCGTTGATACAGCGAGGATGTCTTGCCGTGCAACATCGATTGATGCCGAAGGTAAAGTAACGCGCATCAAGCGACTGCGTTCATCGACCCAGACTTCTGCGCTAATGGGGTCATTCGGGTTGTCAAAAGTGATGTGATACACCTTGGCAAGGAGGTTTCCATCGGCCGTGTCTAATTGCAGTGTGTTAACAGAATTCAGTCTTGCCGTGATGTAGCCACGCGGAGCCACGTAGATTGGCACCTGGTCTCCTGGCCGGAGCATGGTTAATCGGATGGCAAGCGCTTCGTAGGCAGCAAAGAAAAAATTCGGCAGTACGATCGACGCAGCATCGATACGTTCTTCAGTAGTGGTTGCTTCTGAGCCGATTTGGACGTCATTTGTTACGATGTCACCGCCAAATGTACTTTCGATGTTGAAAAGCTCTTTGTTTCGCGTGCCACTAATACGAAGATGTCGTGGCCTCCACTCCGAGTCGTACGTCATCTCAAACAACTGTGTTTGAAGGTCAAGAGGAGCCGTAATTTGGTTAGTTGCGCGCAATATCCATTGGTTGTCTTCTTGCGCCAAAGTCGATGTGATGAGTCCTGAAGGTGCGGCCCGTACAAATACACGAAAAATTGATTCACCAGGCGCGGGAACGGAACGTGTTTGAGCTGAAGCGCTGAAGAACAGTGTCCCACTTACGCAGAGAAGGCAAGTCAAGCACAGACCTTGCTGTAGGTATTGCCTCACGCAAGTCAGCATATCATTTGGGTGTTACTGTGCGGTGAATAGGCGATTTCAATGAATTTTGACCATTACAACGCGGTGCGGACGACTGCTGGATATCTTCAGCTTCAGGATCGAAGCTGGATCGGTTTTGTCGGCACTGAACGAGCCGATTTTTTACAGGGGTTGTTGACGAATGATGTGGTCTCGCTTTCCTGTGGAACGGGATGTTATGCGACATATTTGACGCCTCAAGGTCGCATGATTGCGGACATGATCGTGCTGGCTGATCAGGATCGATTGCTCGTGGATGTTCACGATAGTGTCAACGCTAGTTTACATAAGCGGTTTGACAGTTTGATATTTGCTGAAGATGTGACGGTCCAGAACCTTGGCGAAACTTTCTCTGCTTTTGGTATTCACGGACCTCATGCATTGGAAATCATAAGTTCTCTTTTTTTATCTACGAAGCGGCAGTTTGCTGTCCATGAGCATTGCCGAGTCGACCTCGAAGGGACCGCTGGATTACTGGTCAGAACGGACGACTTGGGGATCGAAGGATATCGTCTCATTGTTGATCGAACAGTTACTGCAAAAGTCTCGGAAGTTTTAAAAACGAGTAAAGCCGTGCCTCTTGAGCCGAAGGTAGTAGAGACCGTCCGTGTCGAGTCAGGGCGTCCTTTATTTCCAGTCGATATGGATGCGGAGACCATCCCACTTGAAGCCGGTATTGAAGATCGAGCGATTGATTTTGATAAAGGTTGTTACGTTGGGCAAGAAGTGATTATCCGTATTCTTCACCGTGGACAAGGGCGCGTCGCACGTCGTTTTGTTGGGTTGGTGTGCAAAAAGCTAGATGAACATAGTAGTACGTTACCGGTATCGGGAATGTCGATCTATCGGGTAGATAGCGATGACGCAGTCGGCGTTGTAACCAGTGCAGTATGGTCTCCCGAGCGCAGCGCAGTGGTCGTTCTTGGTTACCTGCCGCGTGAACTTGCGGATCAAGCAGATGCTGTTGTTGATGTAATGGTCGACCACAGCAGAGTTCGTTCGGTGGTTACGAAGCTGCCTTTTGTTTCATTTTCTGGCAGTGGTGGTTCGTAAAGAATGGAGGTCTTTACTTAAAGCTTTAGTCGTTTAATGTTCGAAAAGTCAGACAGATTTTTCGCATCGGACACTGGTCGCAACGGGGTTGCCGAGCAACGCACACCATCGCCCCGAGATCCATAAGAGCTTGGTTGAAATCGAAAACGTGCTTACGAGGTAAGAGTTGTTCAGACAGGGTCCAGAGGTGTTTGTTCGTCGCAGAACTTTTGATGTCGCCCTTCTGTACAAACACGCGGAAGAGGACTCTCGCTACATTGGTGTCGAGAATAGCCGCCCGTTGTCCAAACGCAAAGCTTTGCACGGCTCCTACGGTGTATTTGCCGAGCCCCTTGAATGTTAGCAATGTGCCTGTGTCTGAGGGCAGCTTTCCGGCATGTTTTTTGACCACTGTTCGAGCAATCGCGTGCAGACGTCGAGGGCGGACGTTGTAGCCCAATGGGTACCATAGGCGAATTGCTTGTTTGGCGGAGACGGCAGCAAGCGCCTCAAATGATGGAAAGCGTTCGAGCCATTCCTTATATTTCGGTAGAACGCGATCGACTTGGGTCTGCTGGAGCATCACTTCGGACACCAAAATGTGGTACGGATCTCGAGTATGTCGCCACGGTAAATCACGCCCATTCCGGGCGTACCAGCCTAAAAGTCGACGTCTAAATCTTTGGCGGAATACCGAGTCTGGCAATTTGAAATGACGTCGAGGTGCCATAGTTATCAAGACCGTGTGATAATTTGAACCGTGCCACTCTACACTGGTGTTGGCGATCGTGGGACGACAAGCCTCTTTGACGGCACAATTGTATCGAAGGCTGATGGGCGGGTTATGGCCTACGGTGAAGTAGATGAATTGAATGCCATTGTCGGGTTGGCTCATTCTTTAGAGTTGCCAGGGTCTCTTCAAGAAATGGCCATCACCATCCAACGCGATCTTTTCGCGGTGGGTGCTCGTTTAGCAGACCCAAGTTCGAAGATTGCCGATCGTGTTTCAAAAACTGTCATTGATAAAACTCATGTGGTTACGCTTGAGAGATGGATCGATGAGCTTGATGGTGCTCTTCCAAAACTTAAAAATTTTATTCTTCCGGGTGGATGTCATGCGGGAGCCGTGTTGCATCATGCACGGGTAGTGTGCCGACGCGCTGAGCGGAAAATTATAAGTTTGGGAGTAGAGTCTCTCGACCCAGAGATTGTTCGTTATATGAACCGATTGTCTGACTTGTTGTTCGTTATGGCGAGGACGGCGAATCAATCAGTGGGCTCTGAAGAGACGGAATGGTGATGTGTAACTCGAAAGCTGCGTAGGCGACTTGCTGAGTAGATCAAGTACTGGCCGGAGATGTTGAGGTTCCATACTTGAGAGACGGTCTGGAGCTACATCAGTCGAACTGGATGCTGTGATAGACAGTCATTATTTAGCATTAGTTTCGATAACCATTTTTACGGCAGTGAAGATTCCCCGGGCGAGCTCTTGAGAGATACGTTCTCGGATCTCACCGCATGGAATGACCAGCGACGCGTCAGCGGTCTCGATAGCGACATCCCAACGGTCTCGGGAAAAACCTTCGGGATGGTTTTCAACAACTTCTTGGGACACAGTTTCAGCGTCTCGGATGTCATGACGTATGCTGGCAGCAATCGGAGTTCCATTGATGAGTACTCTCGTTGCAGTAATAGCGTTTTTAGAAATGGTTTGTTGGCCAAAATAAAACGCTGTGGCATCCTCGGTAAAGAAGGTTATGCCTGCTTCAGATGGAACTTCTGCCAGAATTATCTGGCCAGTTGCTTCAATCGAAATACGTGTCCGCTTGCGTTGCCTTCGGTCTCGGGTGAGTGAGGTCGCAAGGCGTAGCGCAAAAAAGACTAATGTTATCGCTAGTAGAATCGCTGCAAGGTCTCGCATCTATACTAATGTTAATGCGCTATCCTTCCGCCGACCATGACCGATCAGACAGAATTACGACTTGCGTATACGGCGTGTCTTCAGTTGGCTCGTGGTCACTATGAGAACTTCCCGGTAGCCTCACGTCTTTTACCTTCATCTATTCGGCCGCATATCGCGGCCGTTTATGCCTTTGCTCGAGTGGCCGACGACTTTGCCGATGAAGGAGATCGCACCGTGCAAGAGCGATTGAGTTTGCTCGATCGGTGGGAAAGTTGTCTAGTCCAACGAGAGGACGCACTAGTCACGAATCAGTCATTTGGCGACCTCACACTTCCTGAAGTTGCACAGATTTTTGTGGCCTTGCGTCACACCATTGATAAGTTTGCTTTGCCGATTGAACTGTTTACGGATCTCTTAGGTGCGTTCCGGCAAGATGTCACAGTCAAGCGTTACGAAAACTGGGTTGATTTACTTGACTATTGCCGACGTTCAGCCAATCCGGTCGGTCGGATCGTGCTCCGGTTGGCGGGATACACCGACTCGGTACTCGATCACCAGTCTGATTGTGTGTGTTCGGCATTACAGATCACGAACTTTCTTCAGGATTTTGGGCGAGACTGGAAGGATGGCCGATTATATGTTCCTCTTGAGATACAAAATGAGTGTGGAGCGAAGCTCGCTGATCTTGAGGCGGGTTTAGTAACGTCAGAATGGCGAGAGGCATTAGAAAGTTGCGCGGAGAAAACCAAAGAACTTTTTCTTGAGGGACGGCCAGTCTGTGACGCGGTTACCGGGGCTCTCAGAATGGAACTCCGTTTAACGTGGCTTGGGGGGATGCGAATACTCGATCGTGTTGGGCGAAGACGATACGATCCGTTGAAGAAGCGCCCGGTCCTTGGGGTTTCTGATTTTGTGCCGCTTGTTTGGCGGGCGGTTGTGTGGACGTGAGTCGAGATACTAATTTTTACTACTCGTTTTTAGTGCTTCCGACAGAGAAACGTCGTGCAATTGTTGCGGTATGGGATTTTTGCCGTGCGATTGACGATGCTGTTGACTGTCCAAAGCACGAGACTAGTATCCGATCGCTTCGGGAAGAGATTGGACGTTGGCGAGACGAACTTGACCACTGTTATGGTCACAGTATGCCGGCGACAGATGAAGGTCGACACCTCAAACCCTATATTGGTCGCTTTCGGCTACCAAGAAAGCCATTTGAAGATCTGATCGACGGTGTAGAAATGGATGTCACGTGCAAACGGTATGAGACATTTGATCAGTTGCATCAGTACTGTTTACGAGTTGCGTCAGCTGTTGGTCTAATTTGTATAGAGATTTTTGGTTATCGAAATCCGAGAGCGCAAGATTACGCTGTTGCCTTAGGTGTGGCGTTACAGCTGACAAATATTGTCAGAGATGTACCTGTCGATCTTGCGGGTGGTCGTATTTATTTACCGCAGGAAGATTTAATCCGGTTTGGGGTTACTGAACGTAACCTTGCTGCAGGGTTTTCGGAGTCCGTCGCTGAGTTGATCGCGTTTGAGTGTAATCGTGCAAGAGTCTACTACCGTGCTTCACAAGAGGCGCTGCCTAGTGAAGATGCACGTTCCTTGGTCGCGGCAGAGATTATGAGTGGCATTTATGTTGCGATCCTTAATCGAATTGAGCAGCGAGGCCACGATATTTTCAGCGAAGTGGTGCGCGTCCCACGACCTCGGCGAGCATTAATTGCAATGCAGGTATGGACACGGGTTATGACACGCGGGTCGATTACGTGAGTTACGACGTCATTGTCGTCGGGGCCGGTTTTGCGGGTTTGAGTGCGGCGGTTGATCTTGCGGCACGTGGAGTTCGTGTTCTTGTGCTGGAAGCGAATCGCCATCTTGGTGGGCGTGCGACGGCTTATCGAAATACAGTATCTGGTGGGTCTGTTGACAATGGTCAGCACGTGCTTTTTGGCTGTTACCATGAAACGTTTCGGTTTCTACGACGACTTGGTGTTGACCGAGACGTTGAGCAACAGCGGACACTCACAGTGGACAGCATTGACACCGATGGGACACTGACGACATTCGAATGTCCGCATCTTCCACCGCCGTTGAATCTCGTCGCGGGGGTTCTTGAGTGGGATCGGTTGCCCGTTTCTGAGCGAATGGCCATGCTACGGTTGATTCCTCTGTTGTATCGGGCGCAGCGTGAACGTGGGAGTGATTTGGGGTGGGTTTCTGCTCATGAAACGGTTAGTACATGGCTAGACCGCCATGGGCAAGGACCACGGATTCGTCAACTGCTATGGGACCCGTTGTCTGTCGCTGCCCTTAATCAACAGCCAGACCGTGCGGCAGCGAAGCCCTTTATTCGTGTGTTAAGTGCACTCTGTGGTTCAAATAGTAGTGATTCGGCTATCGGTATCCCACGAAAGCCACTCGACCTTTTGTACGCGGAGCCGGCACGTAAATTCATTGAAGCGCGTGGAGGTGAGGTGTGGACGAGTAGTCGAGCCCAGGTAAGTATCGGCGGTAATCAGGTAATTTCTGTTGAGACTGCGAAACGCAGTCTCAAATCACATGCGACCATTTCAGCGGTGCCGTGGTACGCGATCGGTAGCATCTTTCCTGGTTGTCCGGAAGCACTTAAGTCGTTAATTTCTGCAGCAGAGTTAACAGAATGTTCGCCGATCGTTACTGTGAATTTGTGGCTCGATCGTTGCGTATTACCGAAGCAATTTGTTGGCTTGCCAGGACGGGCGATGCACTGGGTCTTTGATAAAGGATTGATTACGGGTGACCGAGGCTCGTATGTGTCGATGGTGTCGAGTGGTGCAGATCTACTCACCAAAATGTCTAATGAAAAGATAATCGAGATTGCGGTTACTAACCTTCGAGGGGCCTTTTCAGAGTTTGACTGGAAAGTTATGGGTGCCTCGGTAATTAGAGAACGTCGTGCGACGTTCTCTCTTGCGCCGGGGCAACCATCTCGACCAGGGACCGAGACGAATATCCCTGAGTTATTTCTTGCAGGAGACTGGGTTGAAACTGGTTTGCCAAGTACGATTGAAAGTGCTGTCGTGAGTGGACATCGGGCGGCAGAGTCTGCGTATCGATTACTGTCAGCGGCTTAGAAAATCCTCAGTATGGTTTTTGGTTTAAGGGCTATATGAATTCCGTCATCGTTCATTATCAAGAGCTCGCTCTTAAGGGGCGCAATAGGCCATGGTTTATTGAGCGACTTGTCAATAATCTACGAGATGCCACTCGAGATCTTGATGTTTTGCAAGTACGACCATTGATGGGACGGATCGAGATCACACTCGGTCCCGATGGTGATTGGCCCTCGGTCCGTGAACGAGTCGGTCGTGTGTTTGGAATCGCAAACTATGCGAAAGCGGGTCGAACTAAACGCGATGTTGATGAGATCTCGTCCATGATTCTGGATGATCTTGATAGGGAAGAGTGTATTGCTGCAACTGGCGTAGAACGTTTTCGTGTTCGCGCCAGTCGTGCGGACAAATCCTATTACTTGACCTCACCCGAACTCGAACGAGAGGTTGGTGGGCGGGTCAAGCAGTCGAAAGGATGGACCGTCGATCTTGTTAACCCTGATCTTGAAATCCGTGTTGAGGTTCTTCCAGAGTGTGTCTTTTACGCACTGAATAAAGAAACAGGTCAAGGGGGACTTCCGACGGGGACGAGTGGGCCAGCAATGTGCCTGTTGTCCGGTGGTATTGATTCTCCAGTCGCAGGTTTTCGACTTATGAAACGCGGGTGCCGCGTTCACTTTGTTCATTTTCATGCATATCCCATTCTGTCTCGTACATCGCAGGACAAAACAAAAGAACTCGCCGAGCTTCTCGCGCAATATCAATTGCGTTCTCGTTTGTATACGGTACCGTTCGGTGAACTTCAACAACAGGTTGTTGTCTCGGCCCCTCCGCCGCTTCGTGTGGTGCTTTATCGACGCCTTATGATGCGAATTGCAGAGCGACTGGCCCAAGAATCAGGTGCAAAGGCACTGATTACTGGTGAATCTGTGGGACAGGTGGCTTCTCAAACTTTAGAAAACTTAGCCGTGATCAATGAAGTTGTTTCCTTACCGGTACTCAGACCGTTGATCGGTTATGACAAGGAAGAGATTACTCGTGAGGCAATACGCCTAGGGTCGTATTCTATTTCTATTATTCCTGATGAGGATTGCTGCACACTATTTACCCCGAAGAGGCCAGCGACCAAAGCCAGGCGAGCAGATGTTGAGCGAGCAGAGTCAGCGCTGCCTATTACTGATATGCTGGAAAAAGTTTTGGCATTGACAGAACGACAAGACTACGAGTTTCCTTGTTAGTTGTTAGCTACTCCAATTAGGAAGATTCGCGTGATCTTTCCTCTTATATGAGGTCCGGATGCAGCCGTCCGAGGTGGTGGTCTTTCAGTGCGTCGTGAGTACTACGAAATGCAAGCTCGCCCCATGGAATATCGGCATGTTCAAACCAGGCGGCTTCCAATGACTCGTCCTCGGGGCTGAGCACGCCTCCAATGACGGTTGCTGCGTAGACGAGCACAATCGGAACAACACCAGGATAAGAGTAGATATTAATGAGTCCGGTTAATGTGACATCAAGATTGGCTTCTTCGCGTGCTTCACGCACTGCTGCTAGTGTCGGTTGTTCGCCCCGATCAACGTACCCGCCGGGATAGACCCATTTTCCGTAGCCTGGTTCAATGGACCGTTTCACGAGGGCAAACTGATTGGCCTCATTTGTGATTACGGTTCCGACCGCGACTTTGGGATCAAGATAGACGATATGCCCACAGCGTATACACGTCGGTCGTTTGGGTTCGCCGGCTTTGACCTCCTTGACCAATAACGTGGCACCACAGCGGGAACAGAAACGATCCAAAGCCTGGTGGTCGTGTAAATGATTTTCCATCGTAACGTTATAATCCAAGACCATGTCGATTTTAAAGGTGTCTCGAATGGGCCACCCGGTCCTTCGAAAACGGACCGTACTTGTTCAACCGGATGAGATCAATACCTCGTCGATGCAGCATCTTATCGATGACATGTTTGACACGATGAATGAATATGTAGGAATTGGTCTGGCGGCTCCGCAAGTACATCAAGAGCGGCGGTTATTCGTTGCTGGGCTTGATGACTCGAATTCAATCATGCAGCCCGTTGTGATGATTAATCCAGAGATTGAGGTGATCGACGACGAAAAAGAAGAGGACTGGGAAGGGTGTCTGAGCATCCCAGATATTCGCGGTAAAGTGATCCGTGCTAAGAATATCCGTGTTCGTTTTCTTGACCGGCATGGCCGGTTACAGCAACTTACGGCTACTGGTTTTCCAGCGAGGGTCATTCAGCACGAAACTGATCATTTGAATGGGGTGCTTTTCGTTGATCGAATGACGTCATTTGAAAGCCTGACATTTCTTGAAGAATACGGTCGCTACTGGGATAGCGGCTCAGGTCCTGACGAGTGATCTTCGGATTTCTTTTCGGTATTGTGCATGCAGTTTCTTGATTTACAACGTCAGTATGCGTCGTATCGAGAAGAGATCGATACGA
>Ga0114932_10005299_pt1 | contig 11515 bp, 10 predicted proteins | sample 2SBtaG_2_FD_87286 | JGI IMG/M metagenome (GOLD analysis project Ga0114932, IMG submission 87286) | Deep subsurface microbial communities from Kolumbo volcano to uncover new lineages of life (NeLLi) - 2SBTROV12_ACTIVE470 metaG | ecosystem: Environmental > Aquatic > Marine > Volcanic ... | reverse complement strand
GCCGCTGATGGAGCACGTCTTGAAGGACTCGCTGCTGGACGGATATCCCGAGATCTACAAGCTGTCGAACAAGCGCAAAAACGGCACAGCCCAGGGCCGCGCCTATGCCGGCCAATATTGGCATTCGGATTTGACCTATGAGCCGCAACCGTCGCTGGGCTCTTTGCTGTATGGCATTGAAGTGCCGCCGGTCGGTGGCGATACACTGTTCGCCAGCACCGCCCACGCCTTTGACACCTTGTCGCCGGCCATGCAGGAGATGGTCACCGGCCTGAGCGCCGAACACCTGTTCGCCCACGCGTTCCGCGGCGGCGCCAATCCGGCGGCCCGCAAGGGCGATCCCTTGAGCGAGCGCCCGCCGGTCAACCACCCCGTCGTCCGGCGCCACGGCGTCACCGGACGCAAGTGCCTGTTCGTCAACGAAGGGTTCACGGTCAAGATCAACGAACTGGCACCCAAGGAAAGCGACACGATGCTGAAGTTTCTTTGTCAGCATATGACGCGGCCCGAGGTGGTATTCCGCCATCATTGGCGTCCGGGTGACGCGGTCCTATGGGACAACCGGGCCCTGGTGCATCGCGGCGTCAACGATTACGGCGATGATCAACCGCGGCACATGCACCGGACCACGATCAAGGACGGCTGATCGCCGCGCGATCTCATTTCGCCGCATTTTCCAAAAGCGGAAATCCCTCAAAGAACAGCTTCCAGGCGTCACGGTCCGGGCCGAAATCGCAGATCGATAAGATGTGATCGACCAGACGGCCGTCAGAAGAAAGCGGCAGGCGAAGCCCGGAAACTTCCAGGGGTCGAAAAGGCCGATCCGCCTCAGACGCCGTAACCCGGCGGATAAAGCCCAGCGGCACACCGCTGGAAACAACCTTAAGACACTCATCGAGGCCTGTACCCTTGGGCCAAAGGCTTGGCTGCACCATCTCCTCGGATGTCAGCTCGACGCCCAGGATATCCGCGAGCCCGGTTCCCCAGAACCGGTATCGGAAGGCCGCCCCGTCGTCGACAACATCGACGATTCGCACGTAGGGAATCAGTTGCGGCGGCAAGGCGGCCAATTCCACCTGTTGCCACGATGGCGCGAATTTCTCGCCCTTCAACGCCCGCCAATGGTCCAGGACCTGGCCGCATCGCGTCGCGGCGGCCTGCTCCAGCGGGATTTCATCGGAGAAATAGTCCGGCATATGGTCAATCGGCTCCAGTTCGATATGCTTGGGGCGGTGGAAAATTGGATAACCCTGATACTACGTCATAGTAGCATATACCTAAGTCATATTCAGTCCAACTAAATATTAAATATTATCTATATAAGGTCAGTCTTTTGACCTATATGCAGGTCACGCCATTGCCGATCCGCCTCGCCTTTACGTATCCTCGTCGCCACAAATATTTTACCGGGAGCCGTTAGGTTGATGCCCAAGTCCGCCGTCGATATCGTTACCGAGGCCGGCACCCTGATGCAGGCCGGCCAGCCGGCGGAAGCCGTCAAGCTGTTGGCGCCGCTGCACGCCGCCAACCCCGGTCACGATAAATTGCGCCAATTGATGTCTTCGGCCCGCCTGGCGGCGGCCCGTGAGGCCTATGGGCGCGGCGATCTGGAGGCCGGCGCCGGCTATTTGAGCGACGCCCTGGAAGACGACCCTAATAACCCCCGCCTGCTTGGCCACCGGGCCATCGTCGCCCTGCGCGCCGGCGAGCCGGCAATGGCCGAGGCGTTTTTCAGCCAAGCCATGACCCGGGCCCGCCATGCCGGCGGCGACGACGGCTGGATCTGGACGCAAGCCGGATCCCTGGCCCGCCAGGCCGGCCAGATTGATCGCGCCCGGCGCCTTGTCGACGCGCGTTGTACGGCCGCGCCGGACGACCCGGAAGCCGTCTATGCGCGGGCCTTCATCGAACTTGCGTGCGGCAACATGGCGGCCGGGTGGAGCGCCTATGAGGCACGGTGGCAAATGCCCGGATTTTCGTCGCCACCGAAGCGCACCCATCGGCCAAGTTGGGACGGGCAATCCTTCGATGGCCGCCTGCTCATATGGCGCGAACAGGGCGTTGGCGATGAAATCATGTTCGCGCGGCACCTGCCCGACGTCGCTTCGCGGTGCCGTCAGGTGATCGTCGAATGTGACCCGCGGCTACGTTCCCTTCTATCGCGATCATTCCCGGGCCATCAGTTCCGGTCCAGTGCTGCCGATCTCACCCCCAACAAGGTGCCCGACGAAGATTTCGACCGCCATATCCCGTTGGCAAGCCTGCCCGGAATATTGGCGCCTGACGCGGCCTACCCTGATGCTGGGGCCTACCTGTCGGCCGACCCGGCACGGCAGCGGCACTATCGCGACCAATTGCAATCGACGTCTCCAAACCGGCGCCTGATCGGCGTGTCCTGGTGGTCGAAGAACGCCGAACACGGCAGAACCCGTTCGCCCGGCGTCAGCCAATGGGAGCCGGTTTTCAAGGTTCCCGGCTGCCGGTTCATATCGCTTCAATACGGCGTCTCAGGCGACGAGGCCGCCGCCCGAGGAATTCATACGCTGCCGGGGCTGGACGCCTGGCAGGACCTGGAAGGGTTGGCCGCCCTGACGTCGGCAATGGATGGCGTCGTCACCATCGATAACAGCACCGTACACCTGGCCGGCGCGTTGGCCGTGCCGACGGTTTTGCTGCTGCCCGCCTATCAGGACTGGCGCTGGCAGATGCCTGTTTCCGGGCCGGAAAGCCTTTATCAAAGCGTCCATGTCATCCGCCAACAAACGCCGGGCGAATGGAACCCCGCCATGAAGGCCGCCGCGGCGGCGTTGGCCGGAATGGATTAACCGGCCGGCATTGACTTCCCCGGACCGCCGTGGTTCCTGCCCGGCCATGCAAGCCGCCATCATCCCGGTCACGCCCTTCCAACAGAATTGCACCCTCATGTGGTGCGAGGAAACGATGCAGGGCGCCTATGTCGATCCCGGCGGCGAGGTCGACCGGTTGCTTGGCGTTGCCGAGGAACAAGGCGTCGCCTTGGTCAAGATTCTGCTGACCCATGGCCACATGGATCACGCCGGCGGCACCGCCGAGATGTCGGAACGGCTGGCCATTCCCGTCGAAGGTCCGCACGAAGACGACAAGTTCTGGATCGACCAAATCGCCGAATCGGCGGCCCGTTTCGGCATGGAGCCGGGGCCCCGGCCGTTTACCCCCAACCGATGGCTGGACGGCGGCGATGAGGTAACGTTTGGCAATGTCACCTTGAGCGTACGGCACTGCCCCGGGCACACCCCCGGCCATGTGATCTTTTTCCACGAAGGCCTGAAACTGGCCCAGGTGGGCGACGTTCTATTCCGCGGATCCATTGGCCGCACTGACTTTCCCAGGGGCGACCACGCGACCCTTATTCGCTCCATCAAGACGCAACTGTGGCCGTTGGGCGACGACGTGACTTTCATTCCCGGCCACGGGCCGACGTCGACGTTCGGCGAGGAACGGCGCAGCAATCCCTACGTTGCCGATTAGGTGAAGGCTCAGTGCCGGGGGGCGTTGACAGCGCAAATGGTGCCGCTAAGGTGGGCGCCTGGGGACTGGGGAATGTACGAACGGCAGTTTTCCGTACTCCAGAGTTAGGCACGACCGAACATCGATGAATGAGTCAACGGCCATCCCCCACGTACTGATCGTGGAAGACGAAGAAATTCTGTTGAAGTTCCTCGTCTACCACGTCGAACATGCCGGTTACCGTGCCACCGCCATCACCAAGGGCGGTGAAATATTTTCGATCCTGCAACGCGACCCGGCTGATCTGATTCTCATGGACCTGGGCCTGCCCGATGGCGACGGCCTGACGTGGACACAGCAGATTCGCGAAACCACCAATGTTCCCATCGTTGTGCTCACCGGACGCCAGGGCGACGATGATCGGATCATGGCCCTTGGTTTGGGCGCCGACGACTATCTGACCAAACCGTGTGATCCCCGCGAATTGCTTTTGCGGATGCGAAATATCATTGACCGCGGCCAGCGAGACGCACCGCCGGCGACCCCCGCCGACGTTGCCGCGCCCACCGCCCCACCGAAGCCGGCGCCCAGGCCGGCGCCCGGGCCGGCGCCGGATCAAGCGGTCGCACAAGGCGACCGCCGCGGCGACGTGCGCCAAGACCGGCGGCAATCGAACCGCCGTGACCGGCCGGGGGGAAAATCTATCAACTTGCCAGCCATCGCCATCAGTGCCGTCATATTTCTGGCCGCCGGGGCCGGGCTCACATGGTTTCTTTTGGCTGGTGATGATGGACCTGCATCGCCGCGCACTGTGGCCGAAGCGCCACCGGCGCCGGCTGCAAAAAATAGCCCGGACACCGATGCGCCGTTCTCACAATCATCGGTGTCCCCGGGGCCTGAACCGAAAACCGAACCCGATACCCTGAGCCGCTCGGTGATCGCGACACCGCAACATGTTGAAGGTGACGATGCCCCGGTGGAGAAAAACACCGGCCTTCCAACCGATGTGGAAACAGACCGGCCAGTTGCCGCGACCAGTTATTCGTGGGTGCTGAAGGCCAAGTGCCCGGCCATCCCGGACGTGCCCTGGTGGCGGGTGCGCAGCCACACGGAAATCGTCCGCTACGTCAACACCCGCCATTCCGGTGATTGGCTGCCATATCTAAAGTCCTGGGTGATTCGGCTCAATAAACTGAAGGATATTCACAAACGCGGTTCCGGCATTCGAACCAAGACGAACGAAACGCTGACCGGTGAAGCCTTGCAAGCTTACATCGCGCAGATGTCGCAACGGGTCGAAGCCGTGAAATGCCTGTCGAAGGCAGCGGCCGACTATGCCTACAAGCGATCACAGCTACGAAACTAAGGTCGCGGCCGTTTGACAAATCTGGCAAGCCGGCTACCCGGCTCATCGGTCTCAAAAGCATCACCAAACACAGCCACGCTGGCCTCTGCCGCCTGATCCGGTGACACGGCTTCCCATTGGCGCAGCAGTTTTTTCTGCGATCGCAGCGCGTAAATCCCGGACCGGCAAAGATGACCCAGCACCGCGTCGACGGCGGCATCCAAGTTCTCCGGCGTGACCACCTCTTCAACAAACCCCCACGCGAAGGCTCGTTCGGCGTCGATAACCTCGCCGGTCAGCATCAGCCGTCCGGCACGCCCGGACCCCATCAGCCGCGGCAGCAAGGACGCCTCGATCACCGACGGCAACCCGACCTGGACCTCGGGCATGCCGAACCGCGCATTCGTCGATGCGATGCGAAGATCACAGGCCGCGGCCAATTCCATGCCGCCGCCCAAGGCAAAGCCGTCCAGCTTCGCGATCACCGGTGCCGGCAGGTCGCGGACGGCGCGCATGGCGCCATGCAGGTTCGAGATAAACTCGCGCGCTGTCTTGGGCGTCAGGACCGCCATTTCGACAATGTCGGCACCGCCCACCCAGGCCTTGCTGCCGGCCCCTTCCAAGACGACGGCATGGAGATCGTCTTGCGTCGCCAAGGTCTCGAATGTGGTTCTCAGAGTTGCGATCAAGTCAGAGTTCAAGGCGTTGAGCTTGGCGGCGCGGTCGACAATGACGGTGGCCACTTGGGCGCCTTCAAATTGCTTTTTGGAAACTTGAATTTCCGCCATCAATTTTCCCCCACTCGTCTTCGTCAGCAATTCGATCATGACAAGAAAACGGGAGCTCAAGGCTCCCGCTTCAAAACTTTAACGGTCAGCTTGCGCGGCGTCAGTTGTTTTTCGTCAGATACACCAAACCCAAAAGACCGAAGCCACAGCCGGCGACCAACGCCGAAATCAAATAAGCATTCACGATTTCATACCTCTCATTCTAATCTTGTCTCCTCCCCGAACCGCAGACGTTGCGCATCGCCGGAAATTTGACGGATACCACCGTGGAGATCGTTGCGTTGTTGACGGGAATTTTTCAATTTCCTCCACGTTTGCGTCAACTGGAATCCGCCGGTTGTTCGAAAAACCCTGTGGATAACTGGGTTTCCGGCCTACCGATCTTGGAATGGGGCGGCATTGCATTTACGAAAACCACGGAGAATCGGCCTTCCGATTCGGTTTTTGCCGGCGAACGGACGAAGGCAGGCGACAGGGCGGATGTTTCCGGCTATACCTGGGAGATCATGACCATAATTACCGATTCAGACGCCCTCGCCGATTTCTGCGCCCCTCTTCACGACGAACCGTATATTACTGTCGACACGGAGTTCATGCGCGAAAAGACCTATTGGCCGATACTCTGTCTGGTGCAGATCGGCGGCCCCGACGATGCCGTTGCCATCGACCCTTTGGCCGATGGCATCGATCTGACACCGATGTATGATTTGTTCGACAACGAAAAGGTCATCAAGGTTTTTCACGCGGCCCGCCAGGATCTGGAAATCTTCCTGCACTTGGGCGGACGGCTGCCGGTCCCGGTCTTCGACACCCAGGTCGCGGCGATGGTCTGCGGTTTCGGCGAATCGGTCGGCTATGAGCAGCTTGTGGCGAAGCTGGCCAATGCGCGTCTCGATAAGGGGTCGCGGTTCACGGATTGGGCCATGCGCCCCCTAAGCGATCGTCAGGTCACCTATGCATTGGCCGACGTGACCCATCTGCGCGTTGCCTACGAAAAGCTGCGCGACCGGTTGGAGCGCGAAAACCGGACCGCCTGGATTGAAGAAGAGATGGAAGTCCTGCGCGCCCCCGCCACCTACCAGCCGGACCCTGCCGAGGTCTACAAACGGATCAAGGGCCGCAAAGGCAATGGCAAGTTTCTGGCCGTGCTGCGGGAATTGGCCGCCTGGCGCGAACGCGAGGCGCAACGGCGCGATGTCCCGCGCAACCGGGTTGTCCGCGACGAAACACTAACCGAGATCGCTCACCATACACCGGCCAATGCCGACGCCCTGAGCCGCACCCGGGGGCTTGGCGCGAAGGCCGCCCAAGGGCCCATGGGATCGGCAATTCTGGCGGCCGTGAAGACCGGCCTGGATGTCCCCAAGGCGGAATGGCCGGCGCCGCCCATGCGCCCGGACCTGCCCCGCGGCATCGGCCCCATCGCCGATCTGATCAAGGTATTGTTGAAGAAGGTATCGGAAGATACCAATGTCGCCGGACGGCTGATTGCATCAAGCGCCGATGTGGATCTTATCGCCGGGCTTGGTGACAAAGCCGACGTCGCCGCCCTGCGCGGTTGGCGCCGCGAAATCTTCGGTGACGACGCGTTGCGGCTTCGCAGCGGAGAACTGGCGCTGTCCATCGACGGCAACCGGCTGGTCGTCCGCGATCTGGCGCCGCCGCGGGCCGCTGAATGATCCTGATCGGCCGGCTCGATTCGCCCTATGTGCGGCGGATCGCGGTCACCCTGCACCATTATGAAATTGATTTTCAACGCCAAGGCCTTTCGATCTTTGGTGACCAGGCAGCGGTCCGCGCCATTAACCCGCTTGGCAAAGTGCCGGCGCTGCAACTCGATGATGGTGAGACCCTTTTCGACAGCCACATGATCATCGATTACTTGGATGAGCGGGCCGGCACGGCGCGATCATTGACCCCGGCATCGGGACCGGCACGCCGGGAGATTTTGCAGACGACGGCCGTCGCGCTTGGCGTGGCGGAAAAATCCATCGCCGCCAGCGCCATGTATCAAGAGGCGGCCGGCGCCGCGAACACGGCCTGGATCGACCGCTGCCGAAGCCAGATTACCAGCGCCCTCGATTGGCTTTCGGGACGACCGCAAAACCCGTGGCTGAACGGCGAACATTTCTCGCAAGCGGACGTCGCCTTTGCCTGCGCCTGGGGACATTTGACCCGCCGCAATCCGGACATGGATGCCGCCAATGTTTATCCGGCTTTGGAAGTTTTGGCGGCTGGAGCGGAATCTCTGCCCGCATTCCGCGCCCATCCGTTCACCGACGGATAAGGACGCTTACGCGACCCGTCCGCGCCGACCCATGGTCTTCGCCACCTTGTCGAGGCGGCGCTCCACGGCCTCGCTGGTGAAAATCTCGCGATCCTCACTGACATCTCGAGACAGCACCAGTTCGACATTGGTTTCCGACAACTCAAGGCGCGACATGGGCAATAGGCCGGGCGCCGCGCCGGAAAGTGTGTAGGCCAAACGAAGCGCATTGCCGACGGTTTCGGCGCGCCCAAGGTCGTCGTCGTGCAACAGTGAGCGCACAGGCGCGACCACGGCATTTTCCGGATCGCCCTTGTAGCTGACGAACAGGGTCAGCGCCAAAAACACCCGGTCATGGTGCGACAGGCCGGCAAAAGGCAGCCGCAGCACACGCAGAAATGTGTGTTCGGCCCGATAATCCGGATGTTCGCTCCAGCCGATATCGCTCAGCATGCAGGCCGCCATCCGCAAGCGGCTTTCGGCGTCCCGCTTCTTCGGGAACAAAGGCGCCATCCATGAAAATATCTCTTCGCCGGTCATGCTGAACCGGCCGGTGCGTTCCGCCATGCCGGCGCAACCGGCCAACAACGGATCCTGATCGCGAACCTCCGGCGGCAACATTTCCAGCAATTGCCCCTCTCGCATGCCAAATCCGGAAAACACGGCTTTTTTGGCTCGGCATGCATCCAACAACCCATTCACAACGGCCGCCGCAAAGGGCAGGCTGGCCAGGCGCCCCTTGGAAATATCCGAAATGCCCCACTTGCTGCCGGGGCCCATACCGGCGATCACCTTACATAGCCGGCGCGCGTCCCCGCGCCGAATTTTATAACCATCGATGACGTGTAACGGGTAGTTCGCCTGATCGATAAACAAGCGGGCCAAGGCCCTGCAACTGCCGCCGGCAAGGAACAGATTGCGGCCTTTGATGTTACTGAGCCAGGGAAGATCACGCAGCGCGTCGGTGACGATCTGCATCGCCTCGTGGCCGTTCTCGCCGGAAAGCTCGCGCAATCGAAGGTGCCCGAGCGGCAATGAGCCGCTGTTTCCGAACTTACCTTTATTGACCTCCACCAGATCAACACTGCCGCCGCCGATGTCGGCCAGCAGGCCATCGATATGGCGGCGCCCGCTCATCAGTCCGCGCGCCGACAGCCGGGCTTCCTCGTCGCCGGACAGAACCCGCACATCAAGGCCGAATGACTCCGAGATGCGGGCGACGAAATCGCCGCCGTCATCGGCCTCGCGCACGGCCGCCGTGGCCAGCAACGTCATCTTCCCGACATTCATGGAGCGCGACAAAAGGCTGAACCGCTTGAGGCTGCGCATGGCCTCGACGACGCCGTCAGGATTGAGCCGCCCGGTCTCATGCAACCCGCGCACCAGCCCGCATTCGGCCTTTTCATTGAAGATCGGGATCGGCAGGCGGGTCGGCGCGTCATAGACCACCAGCCGCACCGTGTTCGAGCCGATATCGACAATGGCGACGCGGCCGGCCGTATCGGGTACGACATCGGTGGCGGAAACCGCAGCCGGTAAAGGTGTCACGTGCCCGTCCTTTTGGCATGAGGGTCGTATTGCGTGAGCCGGATCATACTGCCTCCGCGCCCGCCTGTCATGATGTCGATCAACTCACGGGCCTATAGCGTGCCCCGATACAGCCCGCCGTCGAGCAGAATGTTCTGGCCGGTCATGAAACCGGCCTGGGCGGAACACATGAAGGCGCACATTTCACCAAATTCATGCACCGAGCCGAACCGCTTGGCCGGATTTTCAGCCTCGCGCATGGCTCTCATCTCCTCAACGGAGACACCCGCCGCCTTGGCCCGCGGCGCCAGATTGGACCGCAAGCGGTCCGTATCAAAAGGCCCCGGCAGCAAGCCATTGATGGTGACGTTGTGTTCAACCGTCTTGCGTGACAGCCCGGCGATGAAACCGGTCAAACCCGTGCGTGCGCCGTTCGACAGGCCGAGGACATCGATCGGCGCTTTCACGGCGCCCGAGGTGATATTGACGATGCGGCCGAACCTGCGCCCGATCATGCCGTCAAGCGTCGCCTTGATGAGAAATATCGGTGTCAGCATGTTGGCATCCAATGCCGCCAGCCAGATGTCGCGGTCCCAGTCACGGAAATCACCCGTCGGCGGGCCGCCGGCGTTGTTGACCAGAATATCGGGGTCGGGGCAGGCCTCCAGGACGGCGGCGCGGCCCTCTTCGGATGTAATGTCACAGGCCACGGTCTGGACGGTGCCACCGCCCAGGACGCGGATTTCATCGGCCGTCTTCTCCAGGGGCTGCGCCGTGCGCGCGCAAATGGTCAGATCGACACCTTCGCGGGCCAATGATTCGGCGCATCCCCGGCCCAGCCCCTTACTGGCCGCGCAGACGATCGCCTTTTTTCCCGAAATACCCAATTCCATGATGCAATGCCCCTTTCGCAATCAATTCGAGAGGGCAACCTATGACGGCTGCTAGGAATCGTCCATGGCTGACATGGCCGACATGGCCAGGGGATGCGCCTGTTCGACCAACGCCTTCAAACGCTCATCCAGGACATGGGTGTAAATCTGGGTTGTCGAGATATCCGCGTGGCCGAGCATTTGCTGCAAGGTCCTGAGATCGGCGCCGTGAGCCAACAGGTGACTGGCAAAAGAGTGGCGCAAGACATGCGGCGAGACCCGGCGAAAATCCAGATTGGCCTCGACGGCCAATTCCTTCAGCACTTGATTGAAGCGCACCCGGGTCAGGTGGCCGCTCTTTCCCCGCGACGGAAACATGAAACCCAGGTCGCCGGTGGCCCGGCGTTTCGGCAGAAAGGTCTCGCGCACCGGCAGGTAGGCCGCAAGGGCATCCATCGCCGGTTCACTCCGCGGCACCATGCGTTCCTTGCCACCCTTGCCGCGGAAGGTCAAAAGACGGCCGTCACGCGACAGCGCCGCCAGCGGCAGGCCGACGAGTTCGCTGACCCTGAGACCGGCGGCATAGAGGATTTCGACCAATGCGGTGAGCCGCAGACCATCTGTGCCGGACCGGGCGTGAGCAGCCGCCAAGAGACGGTCAACTTCATCCTCGCTCAAAAACTTCGGCAGGGATTTACCGATCTTCGGGCTGTCCAGGCCGCTCGATGGGTCGTCATCGCGAATCCGCTCGGCGTGCAGGAACTGGTAAAACCGCCGCAAGGCGGAAAGCCGCCGGGCCGACGTGCTGGCCGCCATGCCCGCCTCCGACAGGGTTTTCAAATAACGCCGGATGTGATCCGTCCCGGCGCTCTCCAAGGATTGCCGGCGGCGGCCCAGGAAGGCGGTGAAATCAAGCAGGTCGCGGCGGTACGACTCGATCGTGTTCTGGGCCACGCCGCGCTCCGCCAACAGCATGTCCAAAAAGCTTTCCACAAGCGGCGGGACCGTTGCTCCACCCGCCGCACGGACAGGCGGACGGCTCATAATCCCGCGTTTATCGCGGCCTCCATGGCCAAGGCACGGGCTTCAACCGGTAAACCGGCTTGCCGCAAACCGTAAACCAATTCCCCAATGACAACGGGACTAACCTGATCCAAAGGCCGGTCGCCGATGGCCAATGTCATCAACATAATGCGTTCGCCCAATCGGTTTTCCATGCCCGGATCCGTTG
>Ga0114932_10005298_pt1 | contig 11516 bp, 10 predicted proteins | sample 2SBtaG_2_FD_87286 | JGI IMG/M metagenome (GOLD analysis project Ga0114932, IMG submission 87286) | Deep subsurface microbial communities from Kolumbo volcano to uncover new lineages of life (NeLLi) - 2SBTROV12_ACTIVE470 metaG | ecosystem: Environmental > Aquatic > Marine > Volcanic ... | reverse complement strand
TTTTCATCTGCATCCAAATACTTTTGCATAGTATCCTTGTCCCTTATTTTCTTTGGAAAAGGATTTGCTACGTATACATCTGGGTCTGCTTTCCCACTAAAGTACTCATACCGTTCATGACGGATGTTTTTTCTTTGTTGCTCTGCTTTCTTTCTTAATAGAAAGATAGTATTATAAAGTTCAAAGTATTTTGCATGAAGAGAGGGGACGTTCAATGATTCTTCGTGTAGATTATCTCTGTCGATCTTTGCATCTTTTTCCCACATCTCTTGAAGTTTATCAAGAGTTACGCTCATAAAATGTTATTTTCCAAATCAGTTAGGTTGTATATAGTATACTTGAAAGATACGTCTGCTGTAAAGTACTCTATATCCGTATCGGTTGCATCGAATGTTACAGTAGAAAGACTATACGGAAATAAGTCCTCAAAGACTACTTGAAATTTTGGTACAAGATTACTACTTAAAATCTGAAGAGTTCCATCTGAGGTAACATCATCAGTTGCTTTACCCATTGGACCTAGAATATTTTGCTCCTTTAACTCCTTATATTGGGTTAATTCTTCTGGAAATCCTAATCCTCTCATCCAGTTTTGAATCTCCATATAATTAACAAGATCTTCATCTACAAGGAATCTTAATTGAAGGTCACCAAATTCTAGTTTATCACCAGGTAAAGGTATATTCTTGAAGTAACTTGGTTGTTCTGCTACTCCCAAATCAATTGCTGGAATGTTTGCTTGATTGCAGAAAAAAGCAGCAGCAGGACTTCTCTTCAATGCAAATTTAAACCCAACTGGTGAGAGAAAATTTCTATTTTCTATTGGAGTTCCTGGTCTTTCAGCAGGTGGTTTTCTTTTCGCCATTATAAGATACTTTTTAACTATTTATCATCGTAGATGTAAACATTGAATGCTATACTAATTCTAGATTCATCACTTTCACTCGGTGTAACCATATGTTCTAAGTAACCAGGAAACAAAAATAACAACCCTTCTTCGGGTAGAATAGTCATATGTCTATCTGGTTCGGCACTTTGATCATCTTTAATTATTGTTCTAGGATCTCTCAGTATCAAACATCCACTATCTTTTGGAACTTTTACATAATATACTCCTGATATAAATGCACCAGTATGTTCATGTAAATTATTCCAATTACCTCTATAGTTAATATTACCCCACATTTGACACCTAACTTTTTTTGGTCCAGGTTTTGCTTCAAAACTCCTACTAGCAACTTGTATTGAATTTAGTAAGTCTCCAAAAATAGGATTATTTTGGTCAAGAGCATCTTGCCATCCACCTTGATTTGATACAATTCTTCCTTTGTTATTCTTTTTAATATCTAATATATATTTTTCTATTGATTTATTATCAATATAATCTAACTTTACCCCAACCAATGGAGTAGGCCATAATTCTTGTTTTATTATATCCTTTTCACTTATCATTTTTATTTTTATTATAGCATAAAAAAAGACCTCCTGCAAGCAGGAGGTCTCTTGAAAATATAAGCATCTCGCTTACATGAGGTTCTTAACAGAAACACGTCTGTAGTAACGGTTAGCGTTAACGGTGAGAGCACCATTACCTTCAGTAAGACCTTGAGCAAATGGGTTTGCGACCATTCCGTAACGAGTCTTAAATCCGATACGTGGTTGGAAGGAGTCCTGACCAACACTACGAACCATCTGTAGAGGAACGTATGGGCAATAGAACAATCCAGCGTCATAAGGAGATGTTCCCTTATAACCAACAACGTAGTACTGGTTACCACCTTGAGGACCACCAGTGCCAACTAAGTTAGCAGCATATGGGTCGATGTAGACTTTGTACTTACCTTGTAATGTACCAGCGAATGTGTTGCCAGCATCATCAACATTAAGGTTAGCATTAAGAGCAGGTGTGTAGTCAAGTACACCAGCCATTGTTAGAGCAGAAGCAACGTCTGCAGAGCAGAGGATTACGTTACCCTTTCCACGACGAGTTCTTTGTGCAATAGCGTTTGCATCTCTCTCGATCTGGAATAGTAGACCTTTGAACTTCTCAACTGACCATCTTCCGTTTGAGTCAATGTCTAAGTCGAATTGACCTGCGGTTGCGACGTTCTGAACAGCACCCTGTTCTGCAGTCTTGTAGATAGTACGAATAACTTCTCTATTGATTTCAGCAAGGATTTCAGTAGAAAGAATGTTGGCAAGTTCTGCCTCTGCATTCAATCCATGAATTGCTTTCAAGTCTTGAGCAAGTTCTAGTGAGTACTCAGCTTTCAACGCACGAGATTTCGCAGTAACTGTTACTTTCTCGATGGAGAATGCCATCTGGTTGAAGGCAAAATCGCCTTGACCATCTAGACCTTCTGCCTCGTTGGTTGTCATACCTTGACCAACGTTGTAGTCTAGGTTAGAACCACCAGCACCAACTGGGTTAAGAACAGCAGGGTTAGTACCTGACTGTGCAGTTGTACCCATACCAGCTGAGATATCAGTGTATCCAGCAGTATTGTCAAATGCTGCATCCTGTCCAGAGAATGCTGAATCTGCTTCGTCGTAGAATGCTTCGTTGCCAGTCTGAGTAGAGTAGCGTGAACGCATTGCGAAGATAAGTCCAGTAGGACCACTCATTGGTTGAACACCAGCAAGGTCATATGCGACCAAGTTTGGCATTGCACGTCTAATTAGAGAAATTAGAACGGGATCGAAGTTAGCAACTGCAGCACCTGTGCTGTTAGTTGGAGTTTCTTCTGTTAGGAAAGAACCAGACTCGCTAAATGCGTTTGATTCTTGTTGAAATTTTTCTTGGTTTTCGAGCAGGACTGCAGTGACGGCCTTACGATGGTTATCTTTGATAGCATCGGCTCCTTCTGCATTTAGAAGGGGAGCCCACTTTTCCTGCAACTGTTCTGAATTGAACATTGCTTAAAAAATAGTGTTTACGTTTGATTTAATTTTAAAATCAGTTACTTGTTAAATTGACTGAGGGTTTTTAGATATTTTGCCATTGTCCCTGAAGCAATTTCAGGAGAACTATCGACACCTTCTGATAAACTCTCTGATTTAACTGCTGGATTTACCTTTGTAGGGAAATAAGATTCCTTTAAAGTCTCCAACTTTTCACGATAAGTTTGCTCACTTTCAAACTCCACACTTTCGGAAAGTGAGGCAAGCTTTTCTCTCTGAGTGTCAGCAAGACCTTCAGAAACATCGGCAAGAATTACATCTGAAGCAGACTCAGAAAGTCTTTGATTCAAACTTACATTCTTCTCGATTTGCTCATTGAGTTTGGACTCCATATCATCTAGTTTTTCTACCATACTCTGTAGTACATCATATTTTTCTTCAGGGATAGTTACATAATGTTCTTCAAAAAGACTCTTAAGACCAGTCATAAAGGACTCAGTGAGTTCTTCCTTAAGACCGCCTTGTACTGCAAGTTGGTTCTCAGTGAACCACTCGTCAGAAACATATTCTAGGTAGGAATCAACACGCTCATTAAGAGCACCTTTGATTTCCTCAACTTCTTCGAGAAGTTTTGCATCGTATTCAGCAGTAAGTACTTCTTTAATTTGTACTACTTTGCCTTTTACTGCAGCTTCAAGGATTGTTTTTGCTTTTTCCTTGAACTCCTCAGAAAGTTCTTCACCTTCTACAAGAGCTTTAACATCTTCATCGATGCTTATCTCTGTATAGTCAGGTGCTTCTGCAACAACTTCTTCTTCTGATACTACTTCTTCAGTTGTTGACTCTTCTTCTGCTACCACTTCGTTGGTAACTTCTTCTTCAGAAACTACCTCGTCGGTAACTTCAACTTCTTCCATTTTAACAGGAGTAGCACTTGTTCCAGCCTCACTGTCACCAGCAGTGGCGTTTTTGTTAACTACGTCACGAACTTGCTTTAAAGTTCCACCAGCAGGTTTCAGCTTTGCTGAATCGTTGGTTGGACTATAGTTGTCTGGAGTAGGTCCGCCTAGATCTTCTACCTGTGCCGAATTGCCTGGTGTAGTTACCCCAGAAGCATTACTTCCTGCTTTAGGTAGTGGATTTCCTGGAGCCGCATTTGCGTTGGCAGCAGTTTTAGAGGGAGTTGTGCCTACTTCCATTTCTTGTAAATTTTTGCCACTAGACATTTGTGTTTCTCTCCGATTTCCTGTATAAAAGTTAAAATCTATATTTATTTATAAAGATAATGTTTACAATGAGCGAATAAACTCATTGAAAAGATTAATTTTATGTTCTTCGAGTGCTTTCTGGGTAACAAGAGACTCGATCTTGTTTTTTGTATCGTTAGCGAGTTGTTCTCGAAGAGTTGTTCCCTCCCAAATCCACTCTTTTCCTTCCATAATTCCCTCAACAAATGCGTCGGGTGCAGAAGGGTCGGATACGATATCTGCTGCTGTTGCTAACATAAAGTCATCACCAACAACATTAAATCCTTCCTTAGTTGGTTTCAATGAACCAATACCTCTTGAAGATACACCAAGTTTTACACCTTCTCCTATAAGAGACTTTGCAATTTGACCCATTGGTGTGTCAAGGATTTTTGCTCTACCTATAAAGTTAGAACCAGATTCTCTCAAAGAAGTTATCTTATGAGAAACTCTGTCAAGGTTAACAGTTGGACCATCAGGATGACCTAATTCTCCAAGTGCTCTACCACTTTGAACGTGTGCTTCATTATAACGATTCACTTCTTTTTGAAGTGTTTCCATTGGATACATCCGACCATTTCTGTTCTTGATGTTTCCTTGTAGAAAAATTCCCTCAATATAGAGAGACTTCTTACCATTTTTTTCCTCTGTAATAAATTCTACAGATTCAATTTCTTCTCTAATCAGTTTCATTAGGAATCTCCTACTACTTGAACTTGTTGAATTTTCACAGTACCTGCACCACCTGCTTGTAGTACAGCAACTTTAAATGATTCTCTTAAATCTGAACCCAATTTTGATTCATCCCATGTACCACTAGCTCCAGATGAATTATAATCAACTGTAATTCGTGTTCCAAAGAATCCGTCAAAATTTGCAGTGTCATTAACCGCAGTTACTTCTTGATGAGAAAACTCAAAACTTGTTTGTCCTGGTGCAGTCAATGAAACATAATCACCTACCACAAACTGAGAACCAGTTCCTGATTGGAAATCTATTATGGTAGTAGCACCTTTAGTAACTTTTTGAACAGGTTGAGATCTAACTTGACCTGTGCTTATTACTTCAGGAACATTTGCCACCAAATAAAAACTACCAGTAGTTGCAGTTGGTTCGCCACCTATTTCAAGATATGCGTCATTAGATTTAGCGACAACACGTAAATATTTTGTCTTATGTGCTTGTGCTGCTGATTTTGCAGAAGAACCACTAGTCGTTATACTTACTTGAGCACCAATTGGATTAAGAGCCATTATCCTTAAAGTTCCATGTAATAGTTATTTATAATTACTCTTCACCTGTTGATACTTCATCAGTATCAATAGTTTCATCGTCACCAAAAGTATGATTGGCAACTTCAGGTTTAAAAGAATCTATTTTTTCTGCAGACTTTGCAAAAAGCATATCTTTTATTCTGTCACTAATAGTGGATGGAGACTCATCAGCGATGATCATATCCATCAATTCACTTTGTACGTTATTCATATCAGGGGTATCAGTCATGTTAAAATGTCAAATATGTGAGTAATCTTTTAATATTTATATCTCTCCACCTTTGGGTTTTGTGATACTTGCATCCATTGCAGCAGTATCTGCAGTAGCAGCTTGAGATGCCGCCTCTAAATCTGGTTCCATTATAGGTGCTCCAAGGTCTGCCATAGGTGCTCCAGTTTCAGGATCAACTGGTGTCATTGGGTCAATAACTATACCATCAGCAATTTCTTTCTTCATAATCTTATCTTGTTCGATAATCTCTACATCAGTTTGACGTAAAAGATGTCTTCTTACATAATCTTGTGAGAAATACTTACCAATATAAGGTTCTGCAGTTGTTGCTGCTGCTAATCTTTCATTAAATAACTCAGTTTCTTTGAGTTCTGTAAAATGATTATCATATAAGAAGTCATATTGTATGTGCTCACTCATTACCTCCCAGTCTTCTGGAGTGATAACATTCTTAAGAAGTAACTGAGTTTTAAGCATATCATTGAACATTCTTGAGAATCTCTTTCTCAAACGTCCAACAAACTTACTAAATTTAACCTCATCACGAAGTATCTCAGAAGATCTTCCAAGGTTAAATCCACCATCTCCTTCTATTCTAGAGATAGGAACATTCAGTGATTTGTATAATTTCTTTTTGAAGTACTCGATGTCCGTGATCTCACCCAGGTTTTGACCTCCAGGAAGAGTAGAAATCTCAGTACCACGTCCTCCTTCTCGTCTAGGTAGCCAGAAATCTTCCAGCATCGCCATGTACTTTTTGTCATCACGGACTTCTCCTGTGTTAGCATCGTAGACTAGTTTGTTACGATATCTCATCATCACATCTCGGAGATATTGCTCTGCCTTTACTTTAGGTAGATTTCCAACATCAATATAGAAAATTCTTCTTTCTGGTGCTCTGGATAGTCTGTATATTACTAAAGAATCCTCAATCATTCTTAATTGATTGAGTGATTTGATTGCTTTGTGCAAATAAGATAGGGTATTTCCTTTATTTCTATCTACCAAACCTGATGTACAGTACGTTATTGCATCTTTTGCTATCTTAATTCCAGCACTTGCACCTGTTGCATTTATGTTTCCTGTTGGGTATTGTGACTTTGGATTGTATATAAAGTACTCTTCTAACTCTGGCCACGCATAATCCATTGGATTAGCATTAGCCTGTACAACTGGACTTGTAGGATTTCTATTAGGATCTTGCTTCTTTTCTTGCCTAATATAACGCATTTTCATTGCGTCAATATAACGCAATTCCTTTATTCCTTCATGTGGATTCTTTAAATCAATTATTTTATGGTAGTAGATTCTTCCGTCTACATACCAGTTTCTATAAATTTCGTGTGCTTTCTTGTCAAAATCTAATAAATCAAGGATAAACTTAAACTCATCTCTAATCTTTTTCTTAATTCCATCACTTGCATTAAGATTCGACAATTCAACTTGAACAGGTTGGTCATTTGTATCTGATACAATTGCCTCATGAATAATGTCTTCAATAGCACTATCGCATTCTGGCTGAAGTGCCATTTCACGATAACGCTTAATTAATTCAAATTCTGTTCTATATACTCCTTCTAAGTCAACATATGATCCAAAAAAACCACTACTCGCATAATGGTCAACCCCGTCCTCGTCATTTTGAGGAACGGGGGATACCGCCGTAGGAGATAGTGGTTCAGTGTCCTCAATAGAGAACCCAAATAACTTCGACATGATTTATTGAATCTTTACTCTTATATTTATATTAGTTTGGCTGACCTGATCCTGTGACGCTGATTGATTGAACTTGGAATTCAACAGTGAATTCTTCGATTGTATCACCAGTATCATAAGAAAGATCAATAGCAGAAACGTTAGTTGGGAAAATATCAATGAATTCGTACTCTTTTAATACGACATTCTCTGTTCCTTCACTAGTTGAACTTGACTTTGTTGCACCTCTACCAAGTTGGAAAACTTTAGCGTTAACCATATACTCAGCTGGGTCAGTTGCACCAAGGTTGGTGTCAAGTTTTGCTATTTGCTCTGTCCACTCTTCAAATGCATTCCTTAATGTAAATCCTTCATCGTTGATGACGGTTACAGTCCAAGTGTCGATAGTTCTGTCTCCAGCAACTTTAAAAATACGACCTCTGAATGGAATGTCAATTGCTGCAATGTTTTGAGCAGGTAATGCTGCTGCTTTACACATATACCTGAAGTTATCTGCACTCCAAGTAATTCCTGCTGGTAGTGTGGTCAGTTCCACCTCAAAGAGATTAGGTCTTGCACCGCCACCGACGAGTGCAGACTTAAACATTGAGATGGTTTTATTTTCTCTACTTGTTGCCATGATTGGGGTTCCTCCTGTTTGTTATTTAGATTATAAAGTTACGCTCTACCGACCACTTCCTCGAACGAGACACCAGTTCTCGTTGCAACGAAGGTTAGAGTTACGTAGTTGATTGACTTCGATGGCTTCAGGAAGATATCTGCCCTGAATTCATTATTATCGATAACATCAGGAGTGTTGTTTGTTGTGTCGCAAACAACTAGGAATCCGTAGAGTCCTCTCTTCGCCTGAACATCACGTAGATATGGTTCAACGATATTACGGAAGTTTGCCCGTGTTAATTCATCGTTGAGTTCAAAGAGTTGTGCTTCTGCTGCTTTAGATAATGCTTGCTCGACTGTTAAGAACAATCTTCTAACATTAATTCTATCAAATGCAGATGCAAATCCAAGACCTGTCTTGTCTCCGAATAACAGAGTACCAATTCCAGGTTGAGTTATGATTGAGTTAACTCTTGCAGGATAAAGTTTGTCTCTTTGTGCCTTTGTTGGGTTGTATGCTAGTTTAATTGCATTATTCAAGATACCACGTTGCTGTCCAGCAGGTGAGAACCAAGGATAAGAATTAACTGATGTGCGAGCCATTAGACCAGCAACATCTCCGTTTGTTGGAACCCAACGGAATTTATTATTGAATCTATCGTATGTGTACTTATATCCACTATCAAATACTGCATAAGAAGAAGATGATAATGTACTAAAGTAACTAATCAAGTTATTAGTTTGAGTATCACTGTTAGTAACACCTACAACACTTGCTCTATGAGGACCAACTGTTGACATACAATCTTTTCTTGCATTAGAAAGAGAGATTACATAATTTGCTTTTGCTTGCGAATCATACTCTTCATCACATCCTGGACCCATAATAACATAATCTACTTCTATTTCATCTTCATTAGCGAACTTACCGTATCCAGTGATTAAGTCTGCTAGTGATGCCTTCATTCCCGTACCACTACCAAGCGTTCCTGAATAATCAGTTCCGTTAACCAGTATATACGTTGTAGCACCCGTAGCACTAAATGTAATTCCTTGAGCATCCTGTCCCCAAAGACCATCTGCAGTAGAAATTGGTGAGTATGAAGTAGCAGTACCATTAGATAATGTAAATCCAGTAGCAGCAGGAGTTGTACCCCAGTAACTATCAGCAGCACTTGATGGGTTACCACCAGCGTAAACATATTCTGAATAATCTGCAATAAACTGTTCGTACCAGATCTTCTGAGGAGAATTGACTGCAGAAACTGCGTCAAGTGCCTTAGAAAGATTTAGATGCTTCTCAAGAATATTACCTTGAATACCTGTGATAGTTCCGTCATCATCAACGACAACAACGTGGATACCATCTCCTTTACCTTGTCTATCAAGAGCGTACTTGTTAGTAACTGGTCTTGGAGCAATTGACTTCCAGAAAGTTGTTGCGTTAGTTAAACCAAGTGTTTGCTGGTCATACCAGTCAACAGCAGTACTAACTGTATGAGATGCACCAACTTTTACACCACTACCATTCAAGAATGTAACTGAATCAGCAGCACTGAAAGATGCATATCCTGCACCCTCTTCATAATCAATCTTTGTTTCTACCCCTGCAGTTGTTACTCTTGATACAACTTTAACGTCTGCTACGTTAGTTGCTGTATTGATACCAGTAACAATACCTTTAATATATCCAGAGAATAGTGATGTTGAACCTGCACCAGGAACAACTAAATCTGTCTTAGAAACTGAAACACCTTGTCCAACTACTGCAGCATCAGGAACTTCTGTAAAAGAAAGTGTTTGATCTGCAAAGTCGTCAATAACACAAACTTTTAATCCATTTGCCCAAGTACCTGGGTTCTTAGAAGCGTAGTTAAAGTTTGATGCTTCACTATGGTTAGCAATATAGTCGTCGTAGTTGTCAATTCTACCTGCACCAGTCATTGCAACTGATGAAACACCAACGGCAGCGTTAGCATTACTTAAAGTTGTTCCTGCTGCTCTTACTACTTTAAGTACTCCACCATACGAAAGGTATGATGATGCACTCATCCAATAGGAATATTGATTATCGGTAGACTTTGGTTTACCGAATACGTTTATAAGATCTTGCTCAGTAGCAATATCTGTTGCCTCGTTAACAGGTCCAATTGGAAACGGTCCTGCAATAGCACCAATGTTATCCAATACATTATCAGCTCTTCCTACTGTTAAGTCAACCTCCCTTACCAGTACCCCAGGAGATAATTGAGGAGTCGCCATGTTTTCTTTCTCCGAATCTCAGAATTAATCTGAAATTATTTATTAAAAGGTAACTTTACGAAAGCAAAAAATGCTATGAACAGTGCGTGAACATTATGAAAGATAGTCCCACATATATGATCTGTCTCCGTACTCATCTGCGGCAAACCATTTATCTCCATCAGCATCTATAACTGAACCACTATCCAACCCATCATCCATAAAACCAAATGGAGCCATATCCTGTTCTATTTGATTCTTTTGCTCATCATACAATCTTTTTCTTACATCTTGGTCAGTTAATTCTTTAAAGTAATCGCACTGAACTAACCACGCATATATTACCAAACACATTGCAAGGTCATCATTACAACCCTCTTCTGCCATAAATGAATTACTTTTGGAAATAAAAGTAGTTAACTCACTCATGATATCATAATCACAAGAAAGTAATTTATCTTCTTCGATTAATGTTTTTAAGTTAAGAGCACCAACCTTTTTAACAGTCTTGGACATCTTGACTCCTAACTGAGTCTTTTTACCAGAGAATCCTTGACCTACAACTTGTCCTGCTCTACCTCTCATAGAACACATAAGAAGGTTTTTATACTCTAAATCGTAATTTAATATAGATGCTACTTGGTCACCTATATCATTTACTTCACATAAAACAAATGCATCATTATATTTTCTTCCTACAGATTCTACAATATTTGGAAAAAGCATAGGTTTAATTTCATTATTTCTATACTTTGCTACTACAGCATGAGGGAACTCTGTTATATCAATTACAACAAAAGCAGAGAAATCTTTTCCAACTCCTCTTGCAACGTCTACTGTAATAACATAATCATGCCCTTTTTGCGGATCAACATACACATCAAATCCAGCACTTCTTGTTTCAGGAGTCTGATAAACCATACTCCTTAACTTACTAGGAGCAATCAGAGTATCAACAGAACCTAAAAACTCACATTCAAACTCAACTCTAAACTGTTGGTCTGATGTGTTTGCAATAGTTTGTTCTTTCCATACCTCATCCCTACCTGGTACTTCTGACCAATGAACATCAGTTGGTACATATTCATTCTTACTTCTTTCTGCATCGTGCCACATACGGTAGAAGTGATTCATACCGTGTGGTGTAGAAACTATAATTACTTTTGTATTTTTACCAGAAGTAATAGTAGGATAAACACTAGCAAAGAAAGAATCAGCGATGTGATTGGGAACAAAAGCAAATTCATCCAAGAAGAGGATGTTAAAAGACATACCCCGAACAGCACTAGCAGAGGTAGACGCAGC
>Ga0114932_10005296_pt1 | contig 11519 bp, 7 predicted proteins | sample 2SBtaG_2_FD_87286 | JGI IMG/M metagenome (GOLD analysis project Ga0114932, IMG submission 87286) | Deep subsurface microbial communities from Kolumbo volcano to uncover new lineages of life (NeLLi) - 2SBTROV12_ACTIVE470 metaG | ecosystem: Environmental > Aquatic > Marine > Volcanic ... | reverse complement strand
GCCACCGTGCCGTCCTATCAGATCGACCGCGGCCGGCTGGAAAACGACCTGCGTGACATCGTCATCCAGGACGGCGCCCACCTGATCGAGGGCGCGCGCATCACCAGGCTCGAGGTTGGCGAGGGCGGCGAAGCCCATCGCGTCACCTACCAGCAGAAAGGGCAGGAACCGCAAAGCCTGACCTCGCGCTGGGTGGTCGATGCCGCCGGGCGCAAGCTGATGCTCCAGCGCCAGCTGGGCCTGAGCAAGCGCCGCGAGGCCGACCACAACGCCGTATGGTTCCGGGTCGACGGCAAGCTTGATGTCGACGACCTGGTGCCGGCCGACAATACCGACTGGCACAACCGGGTGCCGGGCGGCAAACGCTGGTTCTCGACCAACCATCTTGTCGGCCAGGGCTATTGGGTGTGGATCATCCCGCTGCCGTCGGACAAGACCTCGATCGGCATCGTCGCCGACCAGACCTATCACCCGCTGGACAGCTTCCAGAGCCGCGACAAGGCCATGGAGTGGCTGGACACCAACGAACCGGTCTTCGCCGCCAAGGTGAAGGAATTCGAGATGCTCGATTTCGGGGCGATGAAGAATTACTCGCACACCTCGTCCAAGGTGTTTTCGGCCGACGGCTGGGCCTGCACCGGCGACGCCGGGGTGTTCGCCGACCCGATGTATGCGCCGGGCGCCGACCTGATCAGCTTTGCCAACTGCTGCATCTCGCACCTGGTGGGCCGCGACCTGGCGGGCGAACTGACCCCGGAAGAGGCCGAAGAAAAAAGCCGCTTCGTCATTTCCTTCGGCGAGCTTCTGACCCGCTCGATCCAGATCAACTATCATATCCTCGGCTCGGCCCAGGCCATGGGGGCGAAACTGTTCTGGGACATCTGCGCCGGCTGGAGTTTCGTGCAGCCGATCATGTTCGGCGGCTATTTCCTCGACGGCGCCAAACACGCCGCCGTGCGCGGGGTGTCGCGCAACTTCTTCTTTTTGTCGCTGCAGATGAACCAGCTGTTCTCGGCCTGGTGCGATCAGAGCCAGGGCCGGATCGGTTACGACTATATCGACTATCTCGCCGTGGACGAGGTGCGCGAGATGCGGGTCCGCAACCTGGTGCCGGGCAAGCCGCTGGAAGAGCTGATCGACGACCAGGAACGCAACATGGTGCTGATGGAAGACATGGCCCAGGTGCTGTTCCGCATGGCCGTGGCCGACTGCCACCCCGAGGCGCTGCACCGGATCGACGGCAAGTGGCTGAACGCCTGGGCCATCCATCTCGACCCGGACACCTGGGACGAACGCGGCCTGTTCGACCCGAAAAGCGAGCCGCGGGACCTGAGCTATATCGCCGACCAGCTGAACGCGATGTTCAACATGCCCGAACTGAAAAAGGTCGCCTGAGACCGGCCACCGAACCCCGCGAGGTAACGCAATGGCATTGTCGGTGATCGGCGCAGGCTTCGGCCGGACAGGAACCTCGTCGCTGCGCAAGGCGCTCGGCGAACTGGGGCTGCCCTGCTATCACATGTCCGAAGTCGCCTATAACCCCGACCGCCGCGCCGACGTGAATTTCTGGCGCGACATGGTCCGCGACCCCGGCGCCAGCCGCGACTGGGACGGCTTCTTCGACGGCTACAGCGCCGCGCTGGACTTTCCCGCCAGCCTGTTCTGGCGCCAACTGATGACCGCCTATCCTGAGGCGCGGGTGATCCTGACCCACCATCCGCGCGGGTCCGATGCCTGGTACCAGAGCGCGCTGGAAACCATCTATGCCAACACCCGCAAACAGGCGGCCGACGCCGGGGCCAAGGGCTTTTCCGCCGATTTCAGCGCCATGATGGAAGAGGTCGTCTGGCAGCATGTCTTCGGCGGCAATTTCACCGACCGCGACACCGCCATCGCCCGGTACCAGGCCCATTCCGAAACCGTGCGCGCCGAAGTGCCCGCCGACCGGCTGCTGGTCTTCTCGGCCGACCAGGGCTGGGACCCCTTGTGCGACTTTTTGGGCATGGACACCCCCGACGTGGCCTTCCCGTTCCAGAACACCCGGGCCGAAATGACCCGCAACCTCGCCCGGATGGAACGCCTGCGCGCCTTCCGCTCGGACAACCCCGTCAGCTGAACAAGGCGTTTGCCCCGCAAACGCCGTGGCCGGCAGTGCATCAAGGCGTTTGCCCCGCAAACGCCGTGGCCGGCAGTGCATCAAGGCGTTTGCCCCGCAAACGCCGTGGCCGGCAGTGCATCAAGGCGTTTGCACAGCAAACGCCGTGGCCGGCAGTGCATTGCCCCGCAATGCACGAGAGGCCAAGCCAAGTGCCGCCACCCCCCCCAACCGCCCGCCCCCACACGAGAGTCCCGAGCCAACCGCCCAAAGCGATGCACGACAGGCCCCATCATCTTGGCTCAAATATCCAAGGCAATTGCACCGCAATTGCCCTGATTGCGCCGCCTGCGGCGGCGCCCGGTTCGGGGGCTCTGCCCCCCCTGCGCTGGCGCGCATTCCCCCCCGAGGTATTTGACCAGCCAAAGAAGCCTATTTGAATTCGAACCGGTCGCCGGGCTCCAGGGTGGTGGGGAACTCTTCGCGCAGGGCCGACCAGGCGCCGTCGTCGCCTTTCAGGAAGGCATCGAAGAACAGCACCGCCCCCAGCGCCACCGACCGGGTATAGCGGCTGTCGGGCGGGGTTTCGTCGCGCCCGGCGCCCGAGAAATCGCCATGGGTCGCGCCGTCGAAGACCATGAGATACTGCTCGGGGGCGGTGATCATCTGCCAGGGCAGGGTGCGGGCGGCCGGGTCGCCGCCATCGCCACCCTTGCCGCCGCCCTTGCCACCGCCGGGGCCGGTGCCGTCGCGGGTGCCGGTGACGTGGAACAGCGGCATGTCGATATCGGCGAAATCGGCGGCCGGGTTCTGGCGGGCGGCCCCCGGGCGCCGCGCCGCCGAGGGGCTGAGCAGCAGTCCCGCCCTGATCCGGGGGTCGCGGAAACTCATGCCGCCAAAGGCCTGCCCCGCCGCCGCCATGACCGAGCGCGAGCCATAGGAATGGCCGCCCATGCCCAGCCGCGCCAGGTCGAGCCGGCCGGCAAAGCGGCCGCGCGGGGCGGCGTTCAGCCGCGCCAGTTCGTCCAGCACGAAGGGCAGGTCCAGGAAGCGGTCGCGCATGTTGGTGGGGTCGGTCATCGACTGCATCAGCCGGCCCATCGCCTCGTCGCGCGATCCCGCGCCCTGCATCACCGCCCGGTCCGAGCCGGGATGCTGCAGGAAGATGCCCCAATAGCCCGCCGCCGCCAGCGCCCGGCCCAGGTAGGGCGCCGCATCGCGGGTGCCGCCCAGCCCGTGGGAAAAGATCACCACCGGCGCCGGGCCGGTCACGCCTTCGGGTTCGTAGGCCCGGAACGGGAGGGTGCGGCGGCGCACATGGTCGCGGAAGGCATCGCCCCGGGTGCTGCGGTGGGTCAGCCGGTCGAACAGGCCGGACAGTCCGCGCCCAAGGCCAAAGCGCCGCGCCAGGCGCAGCAGGATCATGGCGACGAAGATCAGCAGGAGAATGCGCATGGGGCTGGGGTCGACTTTCGGGAAGATGGGGGCCGGCGCGGTGGCGGGCCGGGCGCCGGGGCCGCCAGCCGGGGCCTAGCGGTATTCGAAATGATCCCCGGGGTCGAGATGTTCGGCCAAGGTGCCGCGCAGGTTGGTCCAAGCCGCTTCGTTATCCTTCAGATAGGCATCGAAGAACAAAAGCGCCACCTCGGCGGTGATCATCGTGTAGCGCGTGTCGGTGGCTGGTTTGCCCCGGGCCGTGGTGCCGCTGAAATCGTCGTGGGCGGCCCCGTCGAACACCAGCAGATACTGCTCTTCGGCCGGGATCATCTGGTAGGGCAGCGTGCGGATGGCCGGGTCGAAGCCGGCGTCGCCCATGGGGGGGCGATCCTCGGTGCCGGTGACATGCAGGATCGGGATCGCGATCATGGCGAAATGCTCGGGCGGCAGCATCTCGTCGTCGCCCAGCCCGCGCCCCGCCGTGGGGCTGAGCGCCAGCCCGGCGCGGATACGGTCGTCGGCAAACTGCGTGCCCGCCGCCCCCATGACCTGCCCCGCCGCCGTCAGCACCGACCGGGCCCCGTAAGAGTGGCCGGCCATGCCGATGTTGTCGAGATCCAGCAGGCCCTGGAACGGCCCGTCTTCGCTGTTCAGCCGCTCAAGTTCGTCCAGCACGAAGGGCAGGTCGGCGAAGCGGTTGACCATGTTGTCGATATTCATGATCGAGGCCAGCAGCGCCTCGGCCACCGCGGCCCCGCCATCGAGATCCTCGATGACGCCGGCGTCGCTGCCCCTGTGCTGGATGAAAAAGCCCCAATAGCCGGCCTCGGCCAGCGCCCGGCCCAGATAGGGGGCGCCGTCTTTCGACCCGCCAAGGCCATGGGAAAAGATCACCACCGGTTTCGGCGGGTCGCCCTTTTCGATCCAGAACGGCTGCCACACCCGGTAGGCCACCGACCGCCCGCGGTCGAGATCGACGAACACCCCCGAGGTGGGGATGCCCGCGTCGGGCGCGACAGAGCCATAGATGATCCAGCGCACCAGCCTGAACAGCGCCGCGATGGGCCAGAAGATCAGGGCGAGAAGGCGGCGCATGGCAGGCTGGGGTCAGCGGCCGGTGGTGGCCGGTGCGATCAGTCGACCGCGGCCGGCAGGTATTTCCGGACCACCCCGGCCAGGGTTTTGATGTTCGAGAAATTCTCGGGCACGAAATCGGCGTCCGAAACCTGAATGCCGAAATGGGTTTCGACCTTGGTCACCATCTCGACCACGGCAAAACTGTCCAGATCCAGCCCGCCTTCGAACAGCGCCGTGTCGGGGCCGACGTCGCTGGCGTCGACCTTCAGGTCGCGGGTCAGAACCTCGATCAGTTCCTGCATGATATCTCGTGCCATAAATCTCTTTTCTCCTTGGGCGGGGGGGCCTGGGCCCTCCCCTTTGTCAAACAAGCTGCGCCAGCCGGTGTCAGGCGTCAAGGCGGCTCTGGGCCTCGGTGGTCAGCACCCGGCGGTCGAATTTGCCCGAGGGCAGAAGCGGCAGCGCCGCCATCACCACAAGCCGATCGGGCACCGCCCGGGGCTGCAGCGCGGCGCGGCAGGCGGCCATGACGGCTTCGTCGTCGGTGTCATGCCCGTCTTCGATGGCGCAAAAGGCGGTCAGCCCGGCGCCGCGCCGGGTCATGCCGGCGGAGACCACCGCGGCCTGGGCCACGCCGGGCACGCGGCTGATCACCGTCTCGATATCGCCCATATGCACCAGCAGCCCGTCACGGTTGACGGCAAAATCGGACCGGCCCAGCACCTCGATCAGGCCGCCGTCATGGGCGCGCACCAGATCGCCGGTGGTCCAGTATTCGCCGGCGGGGCGGTCGATCTCGCCGGTGGCCGGGTCGGCATAGCCGAACAGCCCGTGCTCAGAGCGGATGCGCATCACCTGCGCACCTTCGGCGGCGTCGGGGTCGTCGGTGGGCATCACCGCCAGTTCGAAATCCGACAGCACCGGGCCGGCGAAGGGGTGGCGCAGGGCCGGCGGATCCGAAGGCCGCCCGGCGGTGATGGCGCCCAGTTCGGTCGAGCCGTAAAGGTTGACCAGCAGCCCGTGCTTTTCCTCGAAGGCCGCGGCCTCGTCGGCGCCCAGCTTGTCGCCGGCCACCACCACCAGCCGCAACTGCCCGGCAACCCGCCCCAGCGCCATGATCGACCGGCACTGGCTGGGCACAAGGAACATGACATCGGGCTGAACGGCGCGCTGCGCGGCGAACACCGTCAGCGGGTTGCCGCGCGGCACCAGATGGATCGAGGCGCCCAGCGTCATCGCCGGGATCAGCCCCGCGCCCAGCCCGTACATGTGATGGATGGGCACCGGCAGCATGACCTTGTCGTCGGCGCGCAGGGCCAGCCGCTCGATCACCGCGGCGCCATTGCCGAACAACAGCCGGTCGGTGCCGTGGACGGCCCATTTCGGCGTGCCGGTCGAGCCGGACGAGCGCAGGTAGATGCGGTCGGTGGCGTCGGCCACGGCGGGCGTGCCGGTCATCTGCAGCGCAAAGCCGCCGCCGGGGGCGCCGGTCAGCACCGCGCTGGCAAAGGCGGGCACCTCGGGCGCGTCGCCCCCGGGGATCAGCGCCACGCTGTGATGGCTTTCCAGCGCCGCGACCAGCGCCGCGAGCGAGCCGAGGTCGGACAGAAGCGGCAGGCAGATGCGCATGGGCGCGTGGTCGGCCAGCGCCGCCGCCACCGCGGCCACCCGGGCGGCAAATTCGGTGCGCTTCAGGGTTTCGCCGGGGTCCGAAAACGTGCTGTTCCCGGGCCCGGCGGGGTCAAGGATGACGCGGGTCTTGGTCATGACGTGGCCTTTCGCAGACGACAGGGCGGCCGGGGCGTGCTCAGAAGTCGACGTCGCGCACCATGCGCAGGTAAACCTCGCGATCCACGTCCTTGAAGGCGCGGCGGCCGTGCAGGGCGCGGGAATTGTCGACGATGGCGAAATCGCCCGGCGCCCAGTCGAGATCGAGTGTCAGCTCGTCCTGGATGGCGCGCACCTCGTCCATCAGGTCCTTGGGGATGGGGCTGCCATCCTCGAGCCACACGGTCGAGGTGTCGCCCCGGCCCATCTCCATCTGCATGAAGACGGTCAGCAGGTTGTTGATATAGGCGGTATGCCCGCCCCAGCGCGTGGGCAGGGCGGCATGCACCAGATACCTGGTGCGCATCGTGCGCTCGGCCGCGTCGAATTCCACGGTGATGCCGTTGCCGGCGGCAAAGTCGCAGGCCTCGGCCACGTCCTCGGTCTGGTAGATCTTCTGCCATTCGCCGTCGCGGTAGACGCGCAGGAACATCAGGCGTTTTTCCAGCAGCAGGTCTTTCCATTTCTGCGGCAGGCGCCGGAAGATCTCGGCCCCGTCGCAGGCAGTGGTCTGCCCGTCTTCGTCGGCCGGCTTGGCGCAATAGAACCACAGGACCGCGGGGCGGGCATCGGTATAATACATCTCGCCATGCAGCGGCAGGCCAAAGGTCATCTGTTCCTTGCGGCCATGGTCATAGCGGGTCGACAGAAGCTCGCCCTTGGCCACGGCCTTGCGGACATAGCCGCCGCCGCGATAGTTCATGTAGTCCCCGGTCACCCGGTCGGTGAAATCGTCGAAATCGTCGCGGCTGGCCCTGAAGCCCGAAAACAGCACGGTGCCATGATCCTTCAGCAGGCCGGCCACCCTGTCTCGGGTGACGTCCGCCACGGTTTCTGCGGCATCGGCGTGCAGGATGACGCCGAAATTTTCCTGCATGGGGGTGGTATGCATGGGCCAATCGCCTCCGAAATAATGCGTCCCGAACCTGTTGCGCCCCGGCGCAGCAAGACGGCCCGGGGGCAGTGCGGCGATCCGGGCGCTCGGGCAGGACCTTAGGCCAATTATACTGTCCCCTCAAAGGCTTTCTGGCCATGCGACGGGACGGCACGGCCCCGGGCGCGGCGCCGGGCGCACGCGTGCTTGTCTTGACCCCCCCGGCCCGTTACCAGATTCCCGTCACGGGTTGTTACGGCGGCCCGTGCGTGATCTTCAGCGAAAGGATCATTGCCGTGATCAAGGATATTCCCCAGGGCATTTCCCGCCTGCTTCTGGCCCGCGGAGCGGTCTACCTGCGCTGCGGCCGTGCCCGGGTAGATGATGGCCTGTCGCTGGTCATCGCCGACGCCCGCAGCCATTTCACCGTGATCGACGAAACCGAGATCGCCGATTTCGACGTGGCGCTGGAATACCGCCCCGAGTTCGACCCCGACGATCTGGGGATCGTCGACGCCGGGCGCGGCGGCGGGGCCGATGTCGACGCCATGCTGAACGGGTTGCCCGACTGGACCCTGGCCGACCGCCCCACCCTGCAGTTGCGCCTGCCCAAGACCGGCGCGCTGAACTTCGCGGTCACCGACCCGATCGTGCTGCCGGCCCATGGCGAGGCGCTGGAGTTTTCGGCCCATCTGGGCGCCCACCGCGCCGCCGGCCGGTTGCATGTCGAGCTGACCGACAGCGGCGGCACCCGGCTGTTCGAGAACAGCTTTCCCTTTGACAACACCCGGCATGGCGGCCGGTTCGCCGAAGGCTATCGCGCCGTCGGCTGCGCGCTGCCACGCGCCCCCAATGTTGCCACCACCCTGCGGCTGACCATCTATTTCGACCGCTTCACCGGCACCGAGGACGAGGGCGAGCCCTTTCTCTTCGTCGCCGACCCCCATGTGCACCGCCAGGCCGCGCCCGGGGCGCTGCCGGCCGAGGATCTGCATGACGCCCCCGGCGCCGACGCGCGGTCGCTGGTCTGGGCCCGGGCGCCCCTGCCCCGGCTGCTTGAGGCCGGCGAGGCACTGGGGCTGGCCGACGCCAGGGACCACATCACCATCCTGAAGACCGGCGGCAGCGGCCGCATGCAGCTGTTGTCCGACCATGGCCACACCCTGCGGCTGCAGGCCAGCGAGATCGGGCGCTATCAGTTCCATGTCGACGGGCAGCCGGCCTTTCTGGCCCATGTCGGGACCGATCCCACACCGGTGCGCATTCCCAACCAGTGGTTCAACGGCAAGCCGCGGCAACTGAGCGTCTGGGACATCGGCGGCAGCCAGCGGCTGCTGACCAGCTATGTGCTGATGCCGCGGACGCTGACCCCGATCGACATCCTGCAGACCGAAAGCCGCACCCCCTTTCCCGATGCGCTGGCGCCGCAGGCCGCGCACCGGCTGCGGTCGCTGAAGGCGCAGCTGGCGGCCGGGCACGACCCCGACACCCTGGCCCAGGTGGCCCGGGCCGTGGCGGTGCTGGACGGCGGTCATGCCAATGTCACGCTGGAGCCGCTGCGGTTCCCGGCGGTGGACAAGCCCGAGGTGTCGGTGGTGATCCCGGCCCACAACAAGGTCGAGGTCACCTATCTCGCCCTGGCCAGCCTTCTGGCCGCGCCCAACCGCGCCAGTTTCGAGGTGATCGTGGTCGACGATGCCTCGACCGACGCGACCGCCGGACTGGAGAAAATCGTCAAGGGCCTGAAAATTCACCGAAACGAGCGGCCGCAGCGCTTTGTCCGCGCCTGCAATGCCGGCGCAGAACTTGCCCAGGGCAAGTATATTGCCCTGCTGAACAACGATGTCGAGGTCACCGCCGGCTGGCTGGACGCGCTGGTCGACGCCTTTGACCGCTTTGACGATGTCGGGCTGGTGGGGTCGAAGCTGGTCTATCCCGACGGGCGGCTGCAGGATGCCGGCGGCATCGTCTGGGGCTCGGGGTTGCCGTGGAACTATGGCAACGGCGCCAACCCCTGGGACCCGCGCTTTTGCTATGCCCGCCAGGTCGATTACCTGTCGGGGGCGGCGATGATGACCAGCCGCGAAATCTGGGACAAGGTGGGCGGCCTGTCGGCGTATCTCGAGCCGATGTATTTCGAGGATACCGATTTCGCCTTCAAGGTGCGCGAGGCCGGTTTCACCACCTGGTTCGTGCCGGCCTCGGTGGTGTTCCATTACGAGGGCATGACCAGCGGCACCGACACCGGGTCGGGCTTCAAGCGCTACCAGGAGGTCAACCAGCCCAAGTTCCGCCGCCGCTGGGCCGCCGCCTATCGCGGCAACGGCCGCGACGAGACCATGATCGACCGGGAAAAGGACCGCGGCATCGCCGGGCGGGTGCTGTTCATCGACCATGGCTTTCCCCGCCCCGACCGCGACGCCGGGTCCTATGCCGCGGTGGCCGAGATGCGGCTGGTGCAGCAGCTGGGCTTCAAGGTCACTTTCCTGCCGCGCAACCTGGCGCATCTGGGCGACTATACCGACGCGCTGGAACGCATGGGGGTCGAGACGGTCTATGCCCCCTTCGCCCTGTCGCCGACCGATTTCATCGCCACCCGCGGCGCCGAATTCGACGCGATCTACATCACCCGCTATGCGGTGGCCCAGGACATGCTGCCGGCCATCCGCCAGCATGCGCCCCAGGCCCCGGTGCTGTTCAACAATGCCGACCTGCATTTCCTGCGCGAGCTGCGCGCCGGGGTGGCCGCCGGCGACCCGGAGATGATTGCCGCCGCCGCCGAAACCCGCCAGGACGAGCTGGCGGTGATGGCCGATGTCGACGTGGTGCTGTCGTATAACGAGACCGAGCATGCGGTGATCGCCTCGCATACCGAGGGCGCGGTGACCGCGGTGCGCTGCCCCTGGGTGGTCGAGACACCGGCCAAGGTGCCGCCGCTGAAGCGGCGCAAGGGCATATCCTTTCTGGGCAATTACCAGCATTTCCCCAATGCCGAGGGCGTGGAATGGTTCGTGCGCCAGGTGATGCCGCTGCTGGCCGGCCAGCGCCCGAACTTGACCTTTCACATCTATGGCGCCGCCATGACCGACGCCATCCGCGACCTGGAAAGCGACCGCATCCGCCCCGAGGGCTTTGTCGCGGATCTGGCCGACGCCTACGGGCGCCACCGGGTCTTTGTGGCCCCGCTGCTGTCGGGGGCGGGCATCAAGGGCAAGGTGCTGTCGGCGCTGGCCCATGGCATTCCCTGCGTGCTGAGCCCGGTGGCGGCCGAGGGCATCGGGCTGCGCCACGGGCTGGACTGCATGATCGCCCGCGACCCGGCCGACTGGGCCGCGGCCATCGCCACGCTGGACGCCGACGACGCGCTGTGGACGCAGCTGTCAGACAACGCCCGGGCCTATGTGCGCGCCGAATATTCCGTCGCCCGCGGGCTGGAGCATATGCGCGCCGCCTTCGAGGCCGCCGACATCTTTCCGCCGCCGCCCCGGGGCTGACGCGACGGTTGCCCCCGTGCACGGGGGCGCGGCGGACAAGGGGGACAAGGGCGGACAAAGGGGGGTGTGCACCCCCCTCTGCGCTGGCGCGCATTCACCCCCGCAGGATATTTTGCCCAAGATGATGGGGCGGCGCGCGCGCGGGGCGGGGCGCGGGGCGCGGCGCTTGCCAGCGGGGACGGTCTGCTGTAGCCCTTTCGCCCAGAAAAAAAGCAAAAAGAGGCGAGGGCGGGGCCATGCGGACGGTGATACTGCATTACCACCTGTTCAAGAATGCCGGCACGTCGCTTGACCAGATCCTGAAGCAGAATTTCGGCGACCGCTGGGTCACGCGCGAATTCGGCGGCAACCATGACAATTCCGCCGCCGTGGCCGACTGGATCCGTGCCACGCCCGAGGCGGTGGCCTTTTCGACCCATACCGCCGTGGGGCCGCTGCCCGAGATCGCGGGCGTGCGCGTCGTCACGGTGATGCTGTTGCGCGACCCGCTGGAGCGCATCCGCTCGGCCTATCGGTTCGAGCGCACCCAGGAGGCCGACACCTGGGGCGCCAACCTGGCCAAGGAATTTGCCTTTTCCGGCTATGTCCGGGCCCGGCTGACCCATCCGGCCGACCGGCAGTGCCGCAATTTCCAGGCCTGGCGCCTGGCGACGCTGGCCCCGGGCGACGGGCCGCTTGTGGAGCGGGCCAAGGCCGGCGCCGGCAAGATCGACGT
>Ga0114932_10005293_pt1 | contig 11524 bp, 7 predicted proteins | sample 2SBtaG_2_FD_87286 | JGI IMG/M metagenome (GOLD analysis project Ga0114932, IMG submission 87286) | Deep subsurface microbial communities from Kolumbo volcano to uncover new lineages of life (NeLLi) - 2SBTROV12_ACTIVE470 metaG | ecosystem: Environmental > Aquatic > Marine > Volcanic ... | reverse complement strand
CGCCGCGGCGCCTTGGGTCGATGGGTGGACGATGCGATGCCGTGCGCCGGGGCATCTTGACGCCCGGCGGCACGACCTCGCGTGGCGGCAGCGATGTTGAGGCTCGAGACCTATTCCCAGACGACCCTTGGTTTGGTGTTGTTCCTGAGCTCGGCCATGTGGGGGCTATATTGGCTGCCGCTGCGGTATATGGAAAATGCCGGGATCGAGGGAACCTGGTCTATCGCCTATTTCAATGCCTGTCCGCTCCTGGTGCTGTATCCGCTTTTGCTGGTTCGGCGGCGCGGCTGGTCGGTTGGGCTTGGCCCGGCTCTTTTGGCCGGTTGCCTTGTCGGACTGGCGGTGACGTCCTACGCCACGGGGCTCGTGGCGTCGTCGGTCGTGCGGGCAACGCTGCTGTTCTACCTCACGCCTATCTGGTCCACCATCGTCGGTGCGCTATGGCTTGGCGATCATCTGACCCTGGGGCGGGTTGCGGCCATTCTGGTTGGGTTGCTGGGGGTGTTTTTGCTAATTTTTCAGGCCAATTCGTCGGAGTTGCCCCTGAACATCGGTGATCTGTTCGCCGCTATGTCAGGTGTCTTCTGGGCCTTTGGCGCCGCAACCCTGAAGCGCTGGCCTGAGGCACCGACCCTGACGGTCACCACGATTCAAGTCACCACGACGGCCCTGTCGGCTGCGATATTGAGCGTCGTTCTGTTTGAAATTCCATATCCGCAATTGACGCCGATACGTTCGGTTTTCGCCCTTGCGTTTGCGGCGAGCGTCTTGATCTTGCTGCCAACGATGTGGCTGCTGTTTCGGATCGCGCAGATACTTTTCCCGGGCCGGGTCGGGGTTTTGATGATGTCGGAAGTTCTGGTCGCCGTTGTCAGCGCGTCGATTTTGCTGCCAGAAGAGCAGTTGTCGCCGGTGCAATGGCTGGGTGCGATGGCGATCGTGGCGGCGGCGCTGTTGGAGGTTTTGACGGGTTCCCGAGGGCCGCAGGGCGTGGCCGGGCCGGGAACGACAACCGGCGGGTAATTGCGGTCCAAACGTGCGGAAAGTGTTCTGAGCGATGGGCGTTGCGGTTTTCATTTGACTCCAAGTCGCTGAAATAAAGAAGTGTTTTGGATTTCAGGTTGGCAGGAAGATCACAGAACACATCGCTCGCGAAATGCAGTGAAGACAATCTGCGGCGACGGAAACGGCCAGAACGGTTCCTTGATCTGGATGTCATTTCGAATGATCTAGAAATCCGGATTACCGGTAGACCGGTGGACTGGTAAACCGGTGGACTGGTAGACCAGTAGACCAGTAGACCAGTGAACCGGTGGATCGGTAGACCGAATATCCGGTGGACCAGTAGACCAGTCGACCAGTGAACCGGTAGGCCGGTAGACCAGTGCACCAGAACACCGGTAAACCAGTGCACCGATAGACCAGAAAACCGGTAAACCAGTCGACCGACAGACCGGTGCACCAACGGATGGGTGGGTCGGAGATATTGTCCTCCGGTAACATGCCGCGTTGTAAATCGGGTGTTGGGCCGTGGGCCTGATCGAAGATCCGGAGGGCCAATGGGCGTTCCTGGCCAGCAACGGACGCCAACGGTGCGGCATGAAACGTCTTTGATTGCGACCGGGGTGCTTCCCGCAGTGCCGCGCGATTGCCTGGCCGGTTCCCGTTGCCTGCCCGGCGCACTGCGCGGGCAACGGTTGCCGGCACCTAATGCGGCGGGTCGCTCAACGCCCCGCGCAAGTCGAAATGTTCCGGCAGTAGTGCTGACAGAAATCGGAACACGATCCTTTGCGCCACCGGGCGGCTGAACCGGTCGGGATGCAGCAGGTAATCGGTCCACATGCCTTCCAGCAATGCCAGAAGTCCGTGGGTCAGATCTCGGGTCAAGGCCTGGGCTTCGTGCGGGTTTGCCGCGCGAACGATTTCGCCAAATGCCGCTGACAGCAATTCGGTCAGACGGGTGTCGCGCGTGTCGCTGTGGCCGGCGATGGCGGCTCTCTCGCGGGCCTCGCCGCGCAGGGCGTACCAGATGTTGACGCTGCGCCGGTTCAGAACGTTTTCGTGCAGATCGCTGCAAACAACGGCTTCGATGCGCTTTGCCGGGCTGCCTGCCGCACCGGACAACATCTGATCGAGATTGTCGAAATAGGTCGCGGCAGCGTGGCGTGCGGCGGCCACCAAAAGCTGTTCCTTGCCGCCGAAATGCAAGTGAATCATGCCACGCGACAGGTTTGCCCGCCGGATGATTTCGGTAACCGAACTGCTCGAAATGCCGATTTCAGCGACAGAATCCAGCGTCGCATCGATCAACGCCAGTCGGTTCCTTTCCGTGGATTTCCGGCGTTTCGTGTTTTCCGCCAGCGGGTTAGGTTCGGTTCGCGGCAACATTTTTTAGATTTCCACACCACAAAAGTCGTTGCGCAACGCCGCGCGGCAAGGAAAGCGCTTGACTCCGGCGATGCTCTGATTGCACATTATATGGACGATCGTCCATTTTCAAGTGGTCGGGACATTCCCGGGAATTGTCTGTCCGTTTGGCCGCGAAATGGGTGGCGGGTTTTGATGCAACAGCGACAGATCACCGGTCAGTGCGTAACCATGTGCCTGATCTGCGGCGGCGGCGGAGTCTAGTTTGGTGGCAAGCAATCATCAGTATTCGGTCCTGTTTGAACCGGTAAGGATTGGCCCCGTTACCGCGCGGAACCGGTTCTATCAGGTTCCGCATTGCAGCGGTCTCGGGCACCTCAGACCGCAGGCCGAGGCCGAGATGCGCCGCATCAAGGCCGAAGGCGGCTGGGCCGTCGTCAGCAATCAGGAGACCGAGATTCATCCGACCTCGGACCTTTCGCCTTTTGCCGAGCATCGCTTGTGGGACGAACGCGATATTCCGGCGCTGAGACTGATGACCGACAAGGTTCACGGCGAGGGTGCGCTTGCGGCGATCGAAATCGCCCATAGCGGACACCACGCACCGAATCTGTCCAGCCGCGCGCCGGTGTTGGCGCCGTCGGACCGTGCGATTGACAATCTGTACCCCAAACAGGCCCGCGCCATGGACAAGGCCGATATCCGCGAATTTCGCCGCTGGCATCGCGCGGCGGCGGGCCGGGCCAGGGCGGCAGGGTTTGACATCATCTATGTCTATGCCGGGCACGGCCTGACACTGCCCCAACATTTCCTGTTGCCGGAAACCAACGATCGCACCGACGAATATGGCGGTTCCCTGGAAAACCGGGTGCGCCTGATCCGCGAATTGCTTGAAGAAACCATTGACGAGGTCGGCCACGATTGCGCGGTTGCCTTTCGCTTTGCGGTCGATGAAATGCGGGGCGCTGACGGCATGCAGGCCGCCGAAGAGGGCCGCGCCGTGGTTGAATTGCTGGCCGAACTTCCCGATCTGTGGGACGTGAACGTTTCGGACTGGGCAAACGACAGCGCCACCACGCGGTTCCAGCCGCAGGACGGATATCAGACGCCCTATATCGAATTCGTCAAGCAGGTGACATCCAAACCGGTGGTGGCCGTGGGGCGACTTTCCTCGCCCGACATGATGGTTTCGATGGTCAATCGCGGCATCGTCGACTTCATCGGTGCCGCGCGACCCTCGATTGCCGATCCGTTCCTGCCTCGCAAGATCCAGGAGGGGCGCATCGACGAAATCCGCGAATGCATCGGTTGCAACGTCTGTGTGGCGTCCGACAATCTGGGCATCCCGATCCGCTGCACCCAGAACCCGACCATGGGCGAGGAATGGCGACGAGGCTGGCACCCCGAACGGATCGCCGCCAAAGGGGACGCGAGCGAAACGCTGGTCATCGGAGCGGGTCCGGCCGGGTTGGAATGCGCGCTGCAACTGGCGCGGCGCGGGTATCAGGTGACACTGGCCGAGGCCACCGAAACCCTTGGCGGGCGGGTCCTGCGGGAATCCCGCCTGCCGGGACTGGCGGCGTGGCGACGGGTGGCGGACAATCGTGTTTACGAGTTGCAGCAACTGGGCAATGTGCAAATCTACACCGATAGCCGTCTGACGGCGCAAGAGGTCGGGGAACTGGGAATCGGCAACATTTTCGTGGCAACCGGCGCAAGCTGGCGGGCTGACGGGGTCGGCCGGACCTCGCGAAATCCGCTGAAGGAACACACGCCTTCGGTCATCATGACGCCCGATGCGATCATGGATGGAAACCTGCCAATCGGCGGTCCGGTGCTGATTTACGACGACGATCAGGCCTATCTGGCGGGAGTTCTGGCCGAGTATCTGGCCCGCAAGGACTATTCCGTCGATTTCGTGACCCCCGCGGGCATCGTATCGCCCTGGATGGAAAACACGCTGGAACAATCGCTGATCCAGCGCCGGTTGATCGAATTGGGGGTGCGAATTCATACCAGCCGCGAACTGACGGCCATTACCGGCGAGAGCGCCGTAATTGCCTGTGTGTATTCCGGGCAGACCGTTGCGGTGGCTTGCCGAACCATCGTACCGGTCACCGAACGCTTGCGGCGGCACGGGTTGTTCGACCAACTGGTGGCGTTGAAAGATACCGCCGGCACCGCCATCAAAACCGTCGAACTGATCGGAGATGCCGCCGCACCCGGTCTGATTGCCGACGCGGTTTTCGCGGGTCACATGGCCGCCCGAAATTTCGAAACCGCGCCCGAGTTGGCCGCCGCCTCCTGGTTTCGGCGTGAAATGCCCGGTCTGAACGAATCCTCCTCTTCCTCCGAACGAAAGCAGTCGACATGACCAAAACCATCGAACGCAAGGGCCGCCGGGGTGCCGGTCGCCGGCTCCGGCTGGCGCAGCGCGCCCAGGGTGGTCCCTCGCCGGCGATCCGCCCCGGAATGGCGGGCGGGCGGTACCAGCCATTGACCGATGTCGATATGCAAAACATTCATCAGGCCGCGCTGACGATCCTGGAACGCACGGGTTTCGGTGACGCGACCGACGAATTGTTGGATCTGGTGCTGCCCAAGGGTGCCGTTTTGAACGGGCACGGCCGCTTGTGTTTTCCGCGCGCGCTGATGGAGGACGTCATCGCCGGTGCGGCGCGTGAATATTATGTCCACGCCCGCGGAACACGCGCGGGCAAGGACGACATCCACTGCAAAAAGACCAGCGTCTATTTCTCGAATTCCGGAACGGCGGTCACCACGTTTGATGCCGAAACAAAGACGTATCGACCCTCGACCCTGCGCGATATTTATGACTTCACCCGGCTGGTGGACCGGCTCGACAACATTCACATGCTGGGGGACACGGTGCTGGCGACCGATGTTCCTGACGACCTGGAGCACGACGTGAATTCGGTCTACGCAATCCTGGCCGGTAGCGAAAAACCGGCCTGTCTTGCCCTTCGCAACCGCGAAAACATCGCGCCCGCGATCCAGCTATTCGATATGGCCTCGGGCGGCGAGGGGTCGTTTCTGAAAAAGCCGTCGGTCATTTTTGGGGGTTGCCCGGTGGTGTCGCCCCTGAGGTTTGGCCGCGAAAATCTGGAGCTGATGATCGATACCGCCAAGCTGGGCCTGACCTGCGACATTGCCGTGCCGCCTCAGGCCGGGGCAACCGCCCCTGCGCCGCTGGCGGGCACATTGGCGCAATCGGTCGCCGAAACGCTGGGCTGTCTGGCCATCGTCAACCTGATCACGCCGGGTTGCCCCATGACCTTTGCCGCATGGCCCTTCATCACCGACCTGCGCACCGGTTCGTTTACCGGGGGCAGCGGTGAACAGGCGCTGATCGGTGCCGCTGCCATCCAGATGGGGGGGTTCTATGACCTGCCTACCAGCGTCGGCGGCGCGATGGCGGACGCGAAAATCCCCGACGCGCAATACGGTTTCGAAAAGGCGCTGACCACCGCTCTGGCCGCCCATGCGGGGGCCAATCGTATCTGTGAATACGGCGGGATGCTGGGCAGTCTGATGGGATGCTCTTTTGAATCGATGGTGATCGACAACGATGCCGCGGGCATGATCCTGCGGTCCGTGCGCGGGATCGAGGTCAACGAGCAAACGCTGTCGGTCGATATCATCCACGACTGTGCCATCGATCCCGGGCATTTCCTTGGGAACGATCAGACGTTGGAATATATGGAGACCGAATATGTCTATCCCGATCTGATGGACCGGGTGCAGACCGACAAATGGGAGAGCGACGGCTCTGAGGATCTGTTTGAACGCAGCAAGGGCGTTACCCGCGAAATACTCGGATCGCACTACCCGAATTATTTCGGGGCCGCGACGGATCGCAAGATACGCGACATGTTTCCGATCAAGCTGCCGCAATCGGCCATGCGGGTCTGAGACGCGGTTTTGCCGCGAAACACGCCCCCCAAGACAGGCACGAGGTTCAGATGAAAAACATCAACCAACAACAACTGCGCGACTGGGACAACACCCACTTTATCCACCCATGGGAAGGGATGGGCGAACTCGGCGCCAACGAACGCATGTTTTCCGAGGCTGCCCATGGCATCCATGTGACCGACGAAAACGGCAAGCGTCTGATCGACGGGCCGGGGGGCATGTGGTGCGTGCAGCTTGGCTATGGCAACGGCGAACTTGCCGACGCGATGGCGCATCAGGCGCGTGAACTTGCGTATTTCTCGCCGTTCAACGGGACCAATTCGGTCAGCGCGCGGCTGGCTCACGAGATCGCGGCCCGGGCGCCGGGTGATCTGAACCGCGTGTTTTTCACCACCGGAGGATCAACCGCGGTCGATACCGCCCTTCGCTTCGTTCAGTTTCGCAACAACGTGCTGGGCAAGCCGGAAAAGAAGACGGTGATCTCGCGGCAAAAGGCCTATCACGGTTCCACGTATCTTGCGGCCAGCGTCAGCGGAAAAGAGCGCGACAAGGGCTGGCTCGATCAGGCCGACGGACTGGCGTATTTTCTGCCCGACGTTAATCCCTATCGCCGGGCGAAGGGTATGGATATCGCGACTTTTCTGGACGAAAAGATCGCTGATCTGGAAAATGCCATCCTGACCATCGGCCCCGACAAGGTGGCGGCATTCATTGCCGAGCCGATCCTGGCCTCGGGTGGTGTGATCGTGCCGCCCGAGGGATATCATCGACGCTGCCTGGAGGTTTGCCGCCAACACGATGTCTTGTATATCTCGGACGAAGTGGTCACCGGGTTTGGGCGGCTGGGGCACTGGTTCGCCTCGGAACCGGTCTTTGGCATCACGCCCGATATCATCACCTGCGCCAAGGGGATGACTTCGGGCTATGCGCCGATGGGCGCTTGTATCCTTGCGGATCACCTGATCGACGACGTCGCGGGCGGCGGGTCGCCAAACGCCACCTTCGCCAACGGTTTTACCTATTCCGGACACCCCGTCAGCGCCGCCGTAGCCTTGAAAAATATCGAGATTTTCGAGCGCGACCGCGTGCTTGAACATGTGCGCGCGGTCGCGCCGCTGTTTCAGGAACGGTTGCACGCACTGCGCGATCTGCCATTGGTCGGCGATACGCGCGGTATGGGTCTGGTCGGGTGCATCGAGTGCGAAGCGGATCACGACGGCACCGATCGTCTGGCCTTGGACCACGAGGTCGGCGCAAGGATCGATGCGCACTGTCAGGCGCTGGGCCTGATTGTTCGCCCGATCATCAACATGTGCGTTTTTTCGCCGCCCCTGATCATTTCGGCCGACCAGATCAACCACATGTTCGACATTCTGGCGCAGGGCATCCGGCGAACGGCGGACGAGATGACCGGCTAGCGGCCTGACGGGCGCACTGATGGGCGGGAAACATTTCCGATACGCTTGACGGCGCAGGGCGCCAAGGTCTATCAGCCGCCTCGGGGGCCGTAGCTCAGTTGGGAGAGCGCGTCGTTCGCAATGACGAGGTCAGGGGTTCGATTCCCCTCGGCTCCACCAGCTTTTTACATCGGTGACCGTGGACGGCACCGGCGATCGCCTGTCTTGGGGTGGCTTGGTGCCTGTGGTGCAGAACAGATTGCGCCCGGAAGATCACGGTCGCCGTTCCGGAGTATTGCCCGAGGTTGCGTTGCGCCGGTTTGACGGTAGAGTGGCGTTTGATGGCATTTCTGGAGGTAACAAAGTTGCGTAAGTTGTTTTCAATTGTATTCGTCGCTGGCCTGATGGTCGCGGGTCCGTCCCTGGCAAAGGATTATCTGGGCGAAAGAGTGGTAAACTACGGCTCGGAAAAGGACACGATCCTGGTGCCGGGTGCCAAGAAATACCGCAGCGTGCAGCTATGCGTCAAAGTGCACGCGGTACGGTTTCGGGATGTCGACGCGGTGTTCGGCAACGGAGGTCGGCAGGATTTCAAACTGCGCCGCGTCATCGGCAAAGGCGAATGCACCCGCTGGATCAATCTGCGTGGCCCAAAGCGCAACATCACGAAAATCGTATTGCGCTATGACACATACGGCAACGCCGGTCCGAAGGCGCGGGTGATCGCCTACGGGCGGTAGCGCCGTCGACAAGCCCCGTTTTTCGCGGTGGCAAAACCGGCGGGCAGGCGCCCACCGGGTGCCGCCACGATGTGGGAACGTGCAAAGCCGCGTGGCTGACCATGAGCAAGAGCGTTTTCGACAATTTCAAATGCGGGGCAGCGCGGGATCGGCATCGCTGGCCCGATCCGGTGATGCCCGGAATTATCGAGCGAGCCGGAGATTGGGCGGTTTCGTCGGTGCATCGGGTTGTTTGGCTAAGAAGATGCGGCCCAAATCCCCGCCGACCTCAGAGCCGCGCAATCGCGAGCCGTGGCGCGGTGAACCACCGCATGTGATGGGCAGTTCATCCGGGCAAATCCTGCGCGACCCAAACAGGTCGCGCCCTTGGTCCCGCGCAATCGGTTGGTTTTGAGCGCAGGATCAAAGGCCGGGACCCGCCACTTGATGTGCTTCGGATGTTCGGTTGGAGCTCTAAATGGCAAACCTCTTATACTTCACCCGCTTAGGCTCCAGCGCATCCGCGCCCAGCCTGCGTACCTTGTCCGCTTCGTAATCCTCGAAATTCCCCTCGAACCACTCCACCTGCGACTCGCCCTCGAACGCCAGGATATGGGTACAGATGCGGTCCAGAAAGAACCGGTCGTGGGAAATCACAACGGCGCAGCCGGCGAAATCCACCAGTGCGTCCTCAAGTGCGCGCAGGGTTTCGACGTCCAGATCGTTGGTCGGCTCATCCAGCAGCAACACGTTGCCGCCTTCCCGCAGCAATTTCGCCATATGAACCCGGTTGCGTTCGCCGCCTGACAGCAGCGAGACCTTTTTTTGCTGATCACCGCCCTTGAAGTTGAACGACGAACAATAGGCGCGGGAATTCAATTCGGCGTCGCCCAACTTGATGATGTCCTGCCCGTCGCTGATCTCCTCCCACACCGTCTTGCCGTCTGCCAGCGCATCGCGGGACTGGTCGACATAACTCAGCTTCACCGTGTCACCATATTCCAGCGTGCCGCCATCGGGTGCTTCCTGCCCGGTCAGCATCCGGAACAAGGTGGATTTGCCGGCGCCGTTCGGGCCGATCACGCCGACAATACCGCCGGGCGGCAGGTCAAATGTCAGGTCGTCGATCAGCAGGTTCTCGCCATAGCCTTTGCGAAGACCCGCGATCTCGATGACTTTGCTGCCCAGACGCGGGCCGTTGGGGATGATGATCTGGGCGCGGCCAACCTTGTCGCGCTCGCTTTGCCGGGCCAGTTCGTTATAGGCGTTGATGCGGGCCTTCTGCTTGGCCTGACGCGCTTTCTGCCCCTGTCGCATCCATTCGAGTTCGCGTTCCAGCGTCTTCTGTTTCGATTTGTCTTCGCGGGCCTCGTGCGCCAGACGGCGCGCCTTTTGTTCCAGCCATGCGGAATAATTGCCCTCGTAGGGAATGCCGCGTCCCCGGTCGAGTTCCAGAATCCAGCCGGTGATGTCGTCCAGAAAATAGCGGTCATGCGTCACGATCAGGCAGGTGCCGGCGTATTCGATCAGATGTTTTTGCAGCCAGGCAATGGTTTCGGCGTCAAGGTGGTTGGTCGGTTCGTCCAACAGCAGCATGTCGGGCGCTTCCAACAGCAGTTTGCACAGGGCGACCCGACGTTTCTCGCCGCCCGAAAGTGCCGAAATTTCGGCGTTATCCGGCGGGCAGCGCAACGCCTCCATCGCGATGTCGATCGCCGCATCGAGGTTCCACAGGTCGTCGGCGTCGATCTGATCCTGAAGGCGCGCCATCTCGTCGGCGGTCTCATCGGAATAGTTCATCGCCAGCTCGTTATAGCGATCCAGCACCGCCTTTTTGGCCGCAACGCCTAGCATCACGTTTTCCCGCACGTTCAGCGCCCCATCAAGCTGCGGTTCCTGCGGCAGATAGCCGACATTCGCGCCCTTGGCGGCCCAGGCCTCGCCGGTGAAATCTGCATCAAGACCCGCCATGATTTTCATCAATGTGGACTTGCCAGCGCCGTTCACGCCAACGACGCCGATCTTGACGCCGGGCAGAAAGCTGAGCCTAATGTTTTCAAAGCATTTCTTGCCGCCGGGATAGGTCTTGGAAACGCCGTCCATGTGATAGACGTATTGATAAGATGCCATGAAATCAGCCTTGGTCGGGATGCGGATACGAGGATTTGCGGGCTTCTAACGTCTCTGTGCCGTGTCGGCAAGTTCGATCACCTGCCCCCGCGTTCCCGCCCTTGATGTTCCGTGATACTTGGGAAATAGTGCCCGGTCTTTACCGGCGGAAAGCAGAGCATGAGCGCAACCCAAACCCTGATCCATCTGATCGGTTCGGTCGCCTTGCTGTTGTGGGGTCTGCGGATGGTGCAGACCGGGATCAGCCGGGGTTTCGGTGCCGAACTTCGCGGCATCGTACAATCGGGCACCGGCAATCGCTTGCGGGCCTTTCTGGCCGGGTTGCTGATCACGATGCTGGTGCAAAGCAGCACCGCAACGGCACTGATCACCTCGTCTTTTGCGCGCCACGGGTTGGTGACGCTTGGCGCGGCAATCGCGATCATTCTGGGGGCCGATGTTGGCACCACCCTTGTTGCGCAGGCGCTTTCGGTGGACCTGAGCGGGCTTCCCTTCCTTCTGATGCTTGCTGGTCTGGCGCTGCATCGACGCGCCAAAAGCCAGCGTTTCCGGCAACTTGGCCGGGTGGCGATGGGGTTGGGGCTGATGCTGTTCGCGCTGACATTCATCCTGAATTCGGCCGAACCCCTGCGGCAATCGGCCATGCTGCGCGACCTTCTGGCGTCGCTCGCGGACGAGCCACTTCTGGCGGTTGCGGCTGCGGCGTTGTTGGCGTGGATCACGCATTCCAGCCTGGCGACCGTTCTGTTGATCGCCTCGCTTGCGGCGGTCGGAACCCTGCCACCGGTACTGACGCTGATGCTGGTACTGGGGGCCAATCTGGGTGGCACGGTGGCGCCGGTGCTGGCGGCCTATCACAGCGGCATCACCGCGCGGCGCGTGACATTGGGCAACGCGGCGCTGAAAGGTGTCGCGGTGCTGCTGTGGCTGCCGTTTGTGGCCGCGGTTCCCGGCGTCGCGACCGATTTCGGTCTT
>Ga0114932_10005292_pt1 | contig 11528 bp, 13 predicted proteins | sample 2SBtaG_2_FD_87286 | JGI IMG/M metagenome (GOLD analysis project Ga0114932, IMG submission 87286) | Deep subsurface microbial communities from Kolumbo volcano to uncover new lineages of life (NeLLi) - 2SBTROV12_ACTIVE470 metaG | ecosystem: Environmental > Aquatic > Marine > Volcanic ... | reverse complement strand
CACACCAAAATGCGCTTCGAAAAGAGCCGGCACGTTCGGGGCCATTACAGCAACGGTATCCCCATACCCAATTCCGCGAGCGCTTAGTGCGCCTGCAAGACGTCGGCATCGCGTGATCGTTTCGCTCCACTTATATCTGATTTCACCGTGAACTACGGCAATATGATCCGGAAATGCCTCTGCAGTCCGCCTGCCAAAGCTAAGCGGCGAAAGGGGAACGTAGTTAGCTTCGTTCTGGACGAGATCTAGATCGTACTTGCAAGGGTCGGACATCAAAGGGAGCTCAGGCGATCCCAGGCCCTCTGAAAATCGATTTAAGTTCTAGACGAGAAATTTTCCAACCATCTTTGGTCAAAACGAACTTAGTGTGATATTCAACAGCCGATGTGATTCCATTCATCTGAATGGGTGCATCACCTTTAGTCACCGGCCTATCACCATTAAGGACAAAGGCGTAGCTGACACCATTCGCGTTACTCTCATCAACAGGCGTTACCTTTATCGTAGTCATTAGAATCATATGAGCTATGGCTGGAGTTGGACGGCTCAATATATTCTGCCGAATCGCCTCTCGACCTATATGCGAACCCGACCCAAGTATCAGCTCCCCATCTTCGGTAAAAATATTAGCGAAACCTTCGGCATCAAGGTGATCTCTAAATATAGCGTAATCCGCAAGTAACCGTTCGCAAGCAATAGTGATAGACGTCGCTGTTTCTTCATCTACCAGAGCGTATATCACTGGGGACATCGGTAAATAAATGAAGGCACCAGCCAGGGCGAGTAACAGATATCTCACCATTTCGTCTCTATTCCGGATCTACAAACATTGTTGTGTATTCTCGTGTAGCAATCTTCCAGCCGTCATCGGTTAATTTATAAAGACTACGAGATTCGGACGCGACCTGAAAAGCAGAGATAGTCACGGGTAAACCGTCCTCCGCTATTGGCGCTTCCAACACGATAGCATAGCTTATGCCGGTGGCTGTCGTTTCGTCGACGGGAGTAATCTGAACTGTCGTCGTGAACTGCATATGCGCCTCTGGTGGATGATCAGCAGACGCGGCGACGTAGTCACGAATCGCATTACGACCTTTGAGTATGGTAGTAGGCCGCCCCCATTCTCCATCTTCGGTAAAAATATTGGCGAATGCCTCTGCATCACCGCGATCTCGGTAGATCGCGTAATCGTGTTCTAGTCGTTCACATGCAATGACGATCGCGTTTACCCGTGCAATTTCAGCAGGATCGGCCGCAAATAGTTTTCCTGAAACGATTATCGTCGCAATTACTATTAGGTAAAAAATGCGTTGATTGCCCTTCATATGATTAGCCCTAGAAATATCTCTGAGTATTAACCGAAAGTCTTCATTTAACGAGTACTCGTTTCGACCTCATCATCCCCGATAGCTAAAGGGGATCTCTCCGTAACGACTCGACCATTGGCAAGAATGGCCCGCTGAAACCGAAGGAAACCATCCCTAAAACCAATACGCCCAGTTAGGTTGACCAACATTCCATTCTGCAAAACATCGAAATCAAACCCACCCCGCTCTAACGCGATTTTCGCGAGAAACTCCACCAAATACTCATCGACCGTGCCATCCTCTTGTAACACCCTAAACACCATAGAAGAGTGGGGATTAATCCATTTCAAATTCGTGATCGTCCCATCAAGCGTAACGGTCTCTTCAGAGTAATTAAAGGAAGTAGAATGGTGTGCGTTTGCGATTAATGACAGAAAAAATAGCGGTGCGCATAGCATCTTTATTCGTAGCGAAATTATTAAAGGACTACTGAATTTCATAACCGGCATTCTCCGGGGTACAGCCGTAGACAGTGATACCATACTGAGATCGCAAGTAGCGATTTTTTGACAATAATGGAATCGCGAACATGATTGGATCCACGTAGCTAATATCCACTACCAGTCGATCTTCCTCATCCCGGGTAATTCGTTCTATGCTTCGCAGAGCCTCAGACTGCAATGGATAGCGAAGCAAGGTAGTAATATTGCCCGATGAATAGGCTACCGTTTCGATCACCAAGACATCATCCTCATACCAGCCGATCGAATGGCCCATCGTCGGCATCGCGATACCGTCGATATTTATAGTGCTAGGTTCTGGTTCTAACGGGTGCCCGTTACGGTTTAACTCTATCGTCCGTACGAGATCGTACATTTCATAACGGATAATTATCTGATCCTCATATTGCTGAATTTCCACAGTTGTATCCGGCTCATCCCAAGCGCGACCTAAGCCCGAAGGGACGCATTGCAGACTCAGATCTTCTTCATGGATATCAAAAGCATCCATACGCCGTTGTCCTTCTTCCGTATATCTAATTTCGGAGTATTGCCTAAATAAGGTCGGATCGATTTGCCATACGCCTTCGAGGTTAGGCTGGGAAAAAGCTGTTAACGGCCCTACTAACAACACCACGGGAAGCGACAATCTCGTCCGAAGACAATTTTGTTTTTTAATCATTTCTCTTAATCTCCCGAGGGACTGGGACTAACCCGTTTATAACGCGAAATAACTGAAATGGCCTCTAGTATCACCATTACGCTCGTAATCAGCACAATCAAATCAATGCTCACTAACAACCAGTTATCCGCCTGAAACCACTCGATAAGTTTCAAGACTGCGGCCCAAGCGGATGTCACGAGCACGAATACCATTGGAATCAAAGTGTAACGAGCTGGTCGACCAAGCTTAATTAGCATCACAGAGATAACCAATAGGGTGAGTCCGGCGAGAATCTGATTTGTTGAACCGAATAGTGGCCATATCGTTAAGCCACCCGAACCCGCTGCACCTCCGGCACCAAACGCCAAGGTCAAACAGCATGTAACGGCTATCAATGTGGTCAGAATACTGCTTTTTAGAGCAGGTATATTATAGATCTCGCCCCATTCCTGGATAATGTAACGTTGCAGACGTACGCCGGTATCCATAGTGGTCCCAGCAAACAGCACAACCATTGTAGCCAGTAGGGTTGTAGAAATGCCTAACGGCACGCCCCACGCATTGCTAATAAGTTGTGCACCCCCTTGAACAAAAGTCTCGGCACCAGCTTCGCCATACTGATCGTAAATTTCATGCCAAAGCTCCGGCGTAGCCGCTAGGCCTACTCCACTCACGGCAACGATAGTAATCAGGGCCAGTGAACCTTCACCGATAGCCCCTAGATAGCCGACGAATCGCGAATCCGTTTCTTTATCTATTTGCTTAGAGGTTGTACCAGAGGAAACGATGCCATGAAACCCGGATACGGCGCCGCAGGCGATCGTCACGAATAACAGTGGCACGAGAGACGGCGAATCGATCGTAACTGAACTATTAAATGCTGGTGCTGAGATATCGGGCAACGATAACAGAACAGCGCCATATAAGAGGAACAGCCCTACAAACAATTGCATACCATTGATGAAATCCCGAGGCTGCAACAGTACCCATACCGGCAACATAGAGGCGATAGCCGCATAAATAAACAGAAGCACAATCCAGCTACCATTTGCGGCAAGCCCGAACATTTGATCAGGAAGCTCGATAGGCAATTGACTACCAATGAATATCGAAACGTACAGTGCTATAACCCCAAGTATAGACAACACAGTCAAATTAAAGTTGCGATGAATCAATTGGCCGATAATTAATGCCACTACAATCGCAGACCAGGCGGGAAACACTGCGTTTGGAGTACCCACAAATAGACCCGCTATAACAACACCAAAAACAGCATTAACCATTAACAAAACTAGGAAAATGACTACCATAAATAATGCGCGGGTTCGACTACCAATGACATCCTCAGACAGTGCCCCAATAGACCTGCCTTTATTTCGAACGCTCGCCCAAATCGCACCAAAATCATGCACGCCGGCAAAAAATACCGTCCCGATAGTGACCCACAACACGGCCGGAATCCAGCCCCAATAAACAGCGATAGCCGGACCAACTATCGGCGCAGCTCCTGCGACCGAGGTGAAATGATGTCCCCATAAAATAAAACGATTCGTAGGCACGAAATCGATGCCGTCATTCAGCTCGTGTGCCGGCGTAACAAAGCTCGGATCCAGCTTATAGATTCGCTCAGCGATAAACCTTGAATAAATAAACCAACCGAACATCATGCCGGCGAGCCCAAGAATAACGATCATGACTGATTGCATGAATGATTCCTCGCTTCGTACTCACTTTAAAGCTTAGCGTGTAGTGCTTCGTTTTCAAAGAACTACAACACTGTAGCTACCTACTTCATTCAAATAAACATTTTTTCTATCAGCGTTCAGACAGGTTAATGATGGCTAAGCTCGCGTAGTTCTTCTAAGCGACTATAGAGTATCTTTGACCATCGCTCGACTTCCTGTTCCGTCCGTATCCATATCTCGTCTATATCAACTGGCCCCTCTGCGCGAACGATTTCAGATGTCCGTGCCAAGGTGTCATTACTAAAGGAGTCGCGAAGCTCAAGAACAAGAGCGCCTTCCCAAATCGTATCTACCACATTAGACTCACTACCAGGCGCGATTGGTTCCACACCAGATATAACATCCAGAAGCAGCGCTCTAATCATGAGAACGTTCCGCCCCACTTCAGTTGTCAATTCATAGTATTCAACGGAAGGAAGTTCCTCATAGAATGCCGCTCCGAAAAGCCTCGAAAGACTATTCTGTTCCGCGTCGCTAATAAAAAAAACAGCGTTACTCGACGCGCTATATGCATCGGCTCGTTGAATGGCATCCTGTCGAAAAGTAATGACAGATGGCATAAAGTATAAACTGGTATAGGCGCTGAGATCGAAATCCGGTATTACCCATGCGGAATCCATTACCGCAATATCAACCCGATGTAGCCCGTCTGGAGAAACTTCCTCATCTATTCCCGTCAAAAGCGGTAGCTGCGCGTCACTTGACCTCAACCCGCCGAAAAGAAAAATGACTCCTAGTGCGGCAACCAGGACGATTGGCTGGATTTTGAGCTCCGTTACCACCCTTATTCAGTTAGCAATCAACGGAATTAACACGCACAAGATCTCTCCCTTAGAGTGCGCACTCATAGGGTTCGACCTGAACATCCGGCAAGTAAACCCATGACTTGTCCATCACAACGGGTTCGGTGAATGTAGTAGGATCAATCACGGTAATCTGATATTCCAGTCTTCCGCCACTTTCTGTCGGAGTGAAGCGTTCTATGATTTGCACACTATCACTCAATCGAATACCTCTTCCCATCAAGTGCCCCCAGTTAAGACTCGATGTTTCAACAACCAGCGTCTCTCCTTCCCAGCGGCCAGTAGAGTAACCGTAGATAGATGGTACGGGTTCGGGCGCCGTGTCCGGATTCAGAAAGATTGTCCGCAACGTGTCATATTCCTCAAGGCGAAGCTCAATCCGGTCTCCTCGATCAAGAAATTCCAAAGGATAAGGCGCTCCCATAATGCCCGGCATCCCCTTAAGACCGCACTCCATCAGTGGCCCGCTAGCTGCATCAAAGGCATTTCTAATCTCTCGCGCTTCTGATGTTAGCGGATAATCCGGCAACCAGAAAAAACCATTACCATCTACAAGCGTCGTACTCCAAACTCTGAAAATCCCACGTTCTTCGTCCGACCCATCACCGCTCTCGGCGAACCAATTCGCATTCGATCCCCACATTCGATCTGACCAAATCAAATCCGTTGGTTCTGGTCGAAAATCGAACACAAACTCCTCCCCACTGGGTAGCAACATGTTGTTAACGAACATACCTCGACCCTGCCGGGAGGGCCAACCGGCAGCTTTAACCTGGTCGCCAATCGCGACAAACGGCTCGGCGGCATCCAAGCGCCGCATGATACTCAGTGAGTGAGTTTCAATTTCCCATTCAGCGTCGCTGCCATCGGTAGCTGTCAAGGTGAATAAAATATGTGGATTACGCCATTCGATACTAGTGATTTGTCCTTCCACCTGTACGCTCAGACCAGTATCGAAACTCACAGCAACACTATGATGCGCGAAAGCCGGCGCGCAGAAGCTTGCTAAAACACATGCTAGTCTATAAATACGCATAGATCCTCTCTCCTGGTATAAGTGGGTAGAATACTACTTTGACAAAATCTCTCATAGAAGAGCGACAACACCGTTAAATTATTCTAGTATTACTTAATGTTCTTTGTACAAATAAATCATATAATACTGATTATAATAGGTTTATATTAAACTAATTTGGCTTGATTTATTCTTTCGAATTGGCGCCGACTGTGCAATGTTCTAACCTAAGCGTCGAGAAATGTATCACAAAGGATGAAGTTCGGGGATGTCAGCCTGCACATGATTACTGAAGTTTTAGCCTATACCCAGTCGCATGTTGGCTGGATCCTAACCATCTCTTCGATATTTTTTGTCTTTGGGCTCATTGTTATGCCTATCTTAGCAATACGTATTCCCCCCAACTATTTCCTATCTGATTACAGAAATCCACCCAGTCGGTTTCCTCCACATATAGGAATTGCTCTCGCCGTTATAAAAAATATTGTGGGCGCCTTTTGCGTCGTTACTGGAATATTACTATTAGTTTTACCAGGCCAGGGGCTAATCACCCTTATTCTTGGTCTCATGATTATGAACTATCCAGGAAAATACGCTCTTGAGCGGCGGCTAATCCGTCTTCCAAACGTTCTATCTACGATAAATTGGTTAAGGGATAAATTCGAAAAACAGCCTTTAGAATCACCGTAGCGGAATATTAAGCGCAAAAAGTACTTAGGGCGTATTTCGGAGGTCTATATCGGTTCCATCTGGAAAAATAACGCGCCTCGTCCACATCGAGTAGTTACCGGGCCGTCGATCAGGATTGCCGATAAGGGTGACATAATCGCCAGCTCTAAAGGTATCTTTGTTCCAGCTAAAATACCGATAAAGATCCTGAACGCTTTGGAATTCTCCTGCCCATTCCTGCACGCTTCCGTCATCAGAAATAACGTTTAACCAGATACCACAATGGGGGTTAATGAACTGCCATCGCGTTACGGTACCAGAAATCGTAATCGTTTGATCTCCGTCAAAGGCTGAGTTCGCGTGATGAGCAGAAGATGGATATGAGAGCAATAGGCATATAAGACTAGTTATAGCGACGAACAAGAACCCAGTACAATAGCCTTGTTTAGCAACTTTAACATTGTGTCCATCCGATGGCAGTAGCGACGCAAAGAAGAATGTCATCTTAGTCCTGGCCTGGCCGCATCTCTGGTAGCTCTGACATCATCAGTTCAGCACAGATAAATTCTGCCAGCTCAAAATCCCGGGCTCTAAACATTAGCGAACCAGTCATTGGCTCCTCATAGGCAACCGGATCTTCAATCGTCACAGTAATTTCAAGATTGCCCGCATCGATACGCCGGATTCGTTCAATGATTCGCACTTCATCGCTGAATGGGTGTCCGAGCCGATCCAACCAACGCTGATTGTTTTCGGATTCCCAACCGATAACGTCGCGCGTCTCAATAACTAAGGTATCCCCTTCGTAATGCCCGATAGAGTAGCCATTCCATGTATGCAACGGAACGTCAGGGAAGTCGCGACCATCCATATAAATTATGCGCCAGAAATGATCGACCTCGAACAACATCAACGCCCGATCCTGTAGTTGCACAATTTCGAACGGCCGCGGGCGATAATAAGTGCCCGGAAAACCCATCGGACGACAATGCAACTCTGCCGCGTTGGCCTCAGTCGCAGAGGTTGTCCTTGGCCCATGAATCGGTTTGGCTAAATTAAACCGCTCCTGTCCCCATTCTGTCATAGGCGGTTCCGCGACGAGGGAACTCATCCCCGGAAAGTTTCTCTGCCAAACTCCGGAAAGATCGGGCGGACTTATAGACGATAGCTGAGCGAAAGACACTGTCGCCCCTAAGCATAGGCAGAGCAACAAAAGAGTTTTTCTCCTAAAGTCTCGCACTCTCAATTCCTCCACTGTTCTTTATTGGAGCCCCGATTTTAACCGCCACTATACATTCTGTAAGTCACGCATTAATCGAGGGCAATTCTGACATCAACCTCATTTTCACCTTCAAAGCCAACTATTCTAACGCTCATTATTCTACTACCGTTTCTGGCAGGATATCCGGTCAGAGTCACGTAATCACCTGCCATAAACGTATCCTTATTCCAACTGAAGTGACGGTAGAGATCGAGTGTGCCCTGAAACTCGCCGGTCCATTCGTTTATAGAACCCGCCTCATCGAATACATCTAACCATAAACCTGAATGCGGATTAATGAATTGCCAACGGAGGACAGTTCCGGACACTGAAATCAGTTTATCCCGGTCAAAAGCCGCCGATGCATGATGGGCCGTAATGGGAAACGGGCACAAAGTCAGTAACAAGCTGAACCCTAGCCAGACGCGACGCGTGGCAAGACCTCCTTCTATAATTTTAGCTCCTCATAACTATGTTTATTCTAAATATATTTGGGTTTTAACTCGCGGGTAGAGTAGCGTTTATCATAACTGAATGATCCGAATAGATTGCAGTCCTGATCACGGATAATTAGACTGGATCAGCGAACGGCCTCATCCAAGAAGGGACGTCACAATGAATATTCGATTGCTCTGTTTAACTTTCCTCGTTTTTTTGCTGCCACTCAACTCGTTGATAGCTCAGGCGCAACCCCCTGTCTATAAGTTTGACCCCGAATGGCCAAAATTACCGTTACCGAACAAATGGTGGATGCAAGGCGTCACCGGACTCTACGTCGATAAAGATGACAACATCTGGGTATTAAATCGGCCTAGCAACCTTAGCAATACGGAAGACTACGCTCAACTCGATCCGCCGGCAGCGGAATGTTGCGTAGCACCGCCGGCCATCATTGCGTTTGATGTCCAGGGTAATGTCATCCAGTCTTGGGATACCCAAGAGGGTCACGGTATGACTGTAGACGACGAAGGTTACGTCTGGATCGGTTCCGACACCGTCCGAAAGTTCACTGCTGACGGACAATTAGTGGCAATCATAGATCGCGTTCCGGAACTAGACCCGCCTGAAGGAATGTATCCACCGGACACGGAACTTATTGTGGACCAGATAGAGGAAGTTCGTATCGATGAAAGCGCTCGTGAGCTCTATACCATCGACAACTACCTCAACGGGCGAGTCATGGTGTTCGATATGGATACTCTCGAATTCAAACGCGGCTGGGGCGCCTATGGCAAATCGCTTAGCGAAATTGGGCTTAGCGAAATTGAAGGCGACAGGACTGGCGCGGCGCAAGACTACTACGCATCTGAATCTGCCGATCGAGAAATCGATATACAGGCGCCTGATTTCGTTGGCCACGTCACCGTTGGACTAGCTGATGACGGATTGGTGTATGTCGCAGACCGAAGAGGCAATAGAATTCAAGTCTTTACTAAACAAGGGGAATTCCAAAAGGAATTTTTTCTTGCAACCGAAACTCGCCAACGGGGATCAGCTGGCGGCATAGCGTTTTCTCATGACCCGGAACAGCAATACTTAATTGTTCCCGACATTCAAAATAATACGGTTTGGATTCTTAACCGAGAAGATGGTGTTGTGGTTACGCGAATCGGCAGTGCGGGAGACAACGGGGGGCAATTTCACGGCTTACACATGGTCGATGTAGACTCACAAGGTAACGTTTATACTGGGGAAGTTCAGAACGGTGAACGGGTTCAGCGTTTCTCGCTTCTAGAGTAGTTAGCTATAAGCCAATAATTTTTTCGTAAAATTAAGCAGCAGGTGAACTCATGACACCATCTGGACACATGGATACTAATATCGCTCCTAATTCTCCAAATAATTTACAAATCGGTTATTTTCTATTTCGATTGACGATGGGCGTCAATATGTTCTTCCATGGCTTTATGCGACCGTTTACAGGCCTAAGTGCGTGGGAGCAGCCACTAGCAGCGACATTCGTAGATACATACTTGCCTATGCCACTTGTACATGCTGTTCTCTATGCCCTTCCTTTTTACGAGATCATTCTTGGCGCCTTGCTGATTCTGGGACTGTTCACCCGTTTAGCTACTATTGCTGGTGCAGTCATGATGCTTGGATTGCTCTATGGCAATACAGCAAAACAGGATTGGGGAACGGTAGGTAATAATATGCATTACGCGCTTTATTTTACTGGCATGCTAGCATTGCACCGTTTTGATTGGCTCGCGCTCGATAATCGGCGAAAAGCACCTCCAAACTAACCGAGTGCAATCTCGGCTAATTAGGAAAAGCGACAATAAGGTGAGCCTCGTTAGAGACCCCGTCTCCCCATTCCATCCCTAATTCCGGATGCAAAGGCTTTGGGTTTTTTACAACGAGCGAATGCCAACCAGGCTCCTGCAACAAAATTGAATCAATAGTAACTCTCAATTCGGATCCACTTACCACTTCATGCGGCACAGGAATACCCTTAAACAGGACTTGAGAACGACGTACAAAATGGAATCCAGTTAGCGTAACAAGTGTTGTTTCGGTACCGGCCTCTACCATCACTGGAGAGATCGTTTCTAACGCTGGCTGGGGAGATTCGACTGGATTAGGCAGTGGCTGGCCAGGCCCGACGGGTGGCCTACCATTAAATCGGCCACCGACACCTTCAAAGGCGACAGTCCTAAACGCATTGGCCCATAAAAGCCTAGAGACCGGAGGGTTCAGTTCAGATTCTACGCGAAACACTGGGTTGTATCCGGCTGTGTAACCGAGCTCTACCCGTCTACCATCGAATATTACCGCGTCTAGCTCACGCAGATTCACGATATCTTGTAACGGATCTTCGTTGACAATAATAATATCCGCGATTTTTCCTGCTTCGATAGTTCCAAGCTCACTACCTTTGTTTAGTAGCTCAGCAGACCATTTCGTCGCGCCCTGAATAATTTGCATAGGGGTAATGCCACCCTCCACGAAGATCATCATCTCATGAAACAAATTCGTTCCTGGAACCTTTACTGGATTACTATCGGATCCAGGAATCAAATGACCGCCGGCATCCGCAAACATCTTGTGAAAGTGAAGGGAGTTCTTAAACCCGCGCATTCGTCGCTCTGCTAGCTCCCCGGTCGGCCGAGGCGCGCGGTATTGTGCTAGCGCAGCTTCCATACGGGCAGGTGGGTAGTAAGCCATCAAATTTGGGTCAGCGGTATCGAAAAAGTTGCGGTCATCCTCACCAAAACGTTCCCAATCAGCTGGGTAACCTAGCCAGGAGTTTCTATATGTTGGATCGAGGGCCACACCTGCATCCACTAAAATATCTATCAGTTCCACTGCCTTATCCATATCCATGTCAGAGAAAAGATCAGCCTCGTTTCTGCTATCGCTGGACTCGACTGGTATACGTGTAATGAGTCGTCCAATGCCAGCCGAATGTGGCAACATATTGCTACCTAGTTCAGCAGCCTCTAGCGGGCCAAAAATCGGTCCGTATGCCCGCGTGGAGACTGGCATACCAGCCCGTCGAGCCTCATCAAAACCTGCCCGGTAATACTCCAGTGGTAACGTACCATCTTGAAACATGACGAT
>Ga0114932_10005290_pt1 | contig 11528 bp, 10 predicted proteins | sample 2SBtaG_2_FD_87286 | JGI IMG/M metagenome (GOLD analysis project Ga0114932, IMG submission 87286) | Deep subsurface microbial communities from Kolumbo volcano to uncover new lineages of life (NeLLi) - 2SBTROV12_ACTIVE470 metaG | ecosystem: Environmental > Aquatic > Marine > Volcanic ... | reverse complement strand
TGGATCGTACGTAGCAAAGATAGGGCTTACCACTCCCAACCCTTGCACTGCCATCCCGACATTTTCTTTTAAAAGTTTGGATAGGGCGCGAATTTTACCTTCGACGCTCATCGATTGTAATTGCGACCGTCGATAATATTCAAAGTTGTGGGAAAGGACACGGGCCATTTCGAAGGCCGTTGCCGGTACACCCGCGATGGCCATCAAGGTATGTTTGTCAATAGGGATGACTTTGTCGCAAAGCTCATACATGATGCTGTTGCCTGCCGTTGCCCGCCTGTCTCCCGCCACGATAACGCCGTCTTGAAAATGGAACGCGAGAACGGTTGTGCCCTGTGGCACCGTAAAACCGTTTTGATTTGCCGTGCCTTCAATTTTTGCGTGCCAGCGATAACCGGAATTTTCCAGCAGCTCAAAAAATTCCCCTGCGGAGGTATTAGGTTCGGATTGAAATTTCATTGACCGGTTCGTTGCTTGTATTTTTCAGATTGCTTCGGGTCAACTTTTTTCATGCGCTTGAGCAGGTTGTCTCGTCCCGGTCTTGAGGTGTCGGGGCTGCTGGGTCCTGACTTGTCCTGGTCCGGGCTGGACTCCTTTTTCTCTTCTCTTCTTAATGGATCGTTCATCTCCATCTTATGGACTCCTTTTAACATTATGTCTCTATTATATATAGAATGATCAGCCAGTTGAAGACTTCAATCTGTTTATTTCATCCTCACTTAAAGAACGATAAATTGCCTTGTTCGTGGATTTTTCCGTTAGTACTGCCCCTTCAAGATACCATTGCTCAAAAGTTTCCTGTAAAGTTTCAGGGAGATCATTTTCTTTTTCGTCTTCATTGTCGGTGTTTATTTTTCTACTTTGGTCCCACAGTTTAGTTGCTTCCTGCAGGGCCTGGTCGAGAGAATAGGTCGCAAAAGGTTGTTTCTGGATTTCACGCTGCAACCAGTCCATGACCTTCTCATCCCCAGCTATGGCTGTGCCATTTTAAAAAGTTTCCCAATGTCCATCATAGTTCATGCGAAAAAAGTTGGGTTTGCCTTGCTCATTCAATTCTACCAGTAGAAGGCGGATAATATAGGGAGCACGTTGAATTTCTTCAAAGTTTTGTTTGAGTGCGGGGGCAATGCCGAATTGCAACAAGCGGGCCGATGTGACATCTTGCGCAGATCGGTTGAACCCTTCCAGGTGCGCCATATCCAGTAGATTCATTCGTAGCCTCTCCACATCAGCGGGATGACCCACGCCGCCCAGAGCAATGCGGTCATAGATTTCGTAAATTTTCCCAGGCTGAGGGGCAAAACCAAAAATCAATAAACCTTCATTATAGGGAACGGCTAAAACCGGCTGCCCCATTTTCAGTTTTTCCTGAACATAGTTGTGACGGGTTGAGACCGCCTCCATCCAGCGATAAGGCTCTTCAAACATATTTTTATTTCTCCTTCCTGGATATAGGCAAGTTCAGTTGATCGTCACCTACAAAATTTTTTTCAATTTCTACAAACATTCTTATTTTTCCTCCTTGGACATGGATTCAATCCGGGTCAATTGATCTTCACTCCAAAATTTGTATCCATTTTCTGTAACCGAAGCAAGGATGGGATATATTTGAATATCAGCAAGCACATTTTTTTCCTCGCTATCCATTTGTGCGGCAACATGTAATAGTTTCATAGCAATTATCGCAGCGTCTTTTTCGCATCTTTGAGCGAGAGGCTTGGGTCCCCACTGATTCTCTCGCTCAAGGACATCTCGAATATGACCGGCCCCTGCTCCTGTTGCAGTAAAAGAAAGTACCTGAAATTCGGCCCCCAACATATCGTAGTAAAATATAGAGGGTTTGCCCGTTGCAATATCGAAAGTCGCGAAAATGGGGCTGACACGCGTGAGCCCACTTGTTGACGCGGTTAGGTTTTCTTTTAATAGTTTTGAAAATGTCCTTATTTTTCCTTCCAGACTCATTGGTCGAACTTGTGTTCGTCGGTAGTATTCAAAATATTGCGAAAGAATCCTGGAAATTTCAAACGCAATTGCCGGCACCCCTGCCACAGCCATGAGTGAACAGGAATCAATCGGAATAATTTTTTCGCACCTTTCGAACATCAGGTTGCTGCCAGCCATAATCCGACGGTCTCCAGCAACGATGATACCGTCTTCATAATGGAAAGCCAGAACGGTTGTTCCTTGAGGTACGGTCGATTTGCCATTGACGGGCAGTTTATTCAGAAATTCCTGGAGGTTATAACCTGACCGATCCAGCAAATCGAAAAAATCGCCGCCTGCCTGGGTGTCTTCAATATTTTCCGTCATGGATTTCACCTGCATAAAAGAAAAAACTTTTATCCTGCCACACGAGCTTTTTCTACGTCTTCCTGACTGATTACCCCTGTTAAATCTAGTATATTCCCGTTTTCAAATTCAATTCCTGTCCAATGGATACTTTTTATTTTTTCACTTTCCTTGCTCACAGCATCACCGCGAATTTTTGCGCGGGTTCCCTCGGGAGGAAATTCAATGGCTCGAGAGATTTCTTTTTCAGTTAGCAATGAATAAACTTCATTCTCTTGCTCTAATCCGCGATACAGACCTCGGTCTGGATCGAGGTTGTGATATTCCAAGTCCAGACTTTGCAGCATGGGGTCATCCCAATCCAGGTTTTCGGACTCCATAAACTCTGAAAAAAGTTTTTCTTTAATGGCCCAGTCGATTCGGTCGCACAATTTTTCAGGGTTATGTTTCAATTCATCCAGAGTTTTCTCCCATTCTTGAATAATCCATTTTGATTCTTTGTCTTTTTCGGAAAAATATTGTTCGACAGCTTCCAGGTAACTCTCCTGAATTTCCAAGGCAGTAATGGTGCCGCCAGACTTTCTTTTTAGAATCGCATTCCTGTTTTTTTCTTGTGAAACCCGCAAGGAGTCTTCAACTGGACTTTCCAATTCGATATCCGGAAAAGTTGCACCGCTTGAAATTAAATTGAGCACGAGACGAGTGCTGCCTACTTTTAATGCCGTCGCATAGGCAGACATGTTTGCGTCACCCATGATCAAATGTAGTCGTCGGTATTTGTTACGGCTTGCGTGCGGCTCATCTCGAGTATTGATGATGGGCCGTTGGGTCATGGTTTCTATGCTTAAAATCTTTTCAATAAAATCGGAGCGCTGTGCCAGTTGCAATCCTTTGTAATCTTTCGTTTCGGGATTCTCGGACCCTACCTTCCCAGATCCGGCATACAATTGTCGTGTAACCATAAAAGGTACAAGGCCTTTTACCAGCGTGTCGAAAGGGATGCTTCTTGGAATAAGATAATTATCATGCGTGCCATAACTGTGGCCGCTGTAGTCCGTGTTATTTTTGAAAACCTGAACTGTTTTGTTGCCGAGCTCAAGATTTCGAATTTTTGTACTTTCGGCGACAATCCTTTCTCCTGCAACATCATGCGCCACGAGAGAAAACAGGGAGCTGCATTCTGGAGTGCTGTATTCTGGATGAGTGTGGTCGTTGTAAAACCGCGATCCATTTACCAATACCCGGTCGCATTTCATTTCCAGGTAAGAATAAGGTCGTTTTCTGTCTTCAGCGCAGAACGCGTCTTCCTCTTCATCTTGCGCGAGCGAATGCACTTTGAAACCGCGCATATCTTGATGCGAGTTTTCCTGTGAATAAGCCCATTTTCCAAATACACTTTTCTGCGGGCAACTTTTTAACAGCTTCATGGATTCTTCTACGGGGTCTGAATCCTGCAAGTCTTCACGGATGATGCCGTATTCCGTTTCCATGCCAAGAAGTGGGATGTGTTCATTCATATAACGGACCGACGAATCGTATTTTCAGCAGCGGAATCGGATTCATTAGGTTTTCGAACTCGAACCACATTTTTAGACTCCATATCCAATAGTTGGAGCCAATCTTCTAAATTGGATTCTGCAGGCAACAGGTTGCCTTCTTTGAATTCAGTTTCTAAGGCCGTGGTCAGGTCATCCACCGTGACACATAATTTTTCCCCTTCAATAGCTCTTTCTATAGCTCGTTCTTTGGCGCGTTTCATAATGCCTTCAATTGCGGCCCCAGAAATAAAATCGCTCCAATACATTTTTTTATTTCCGCCACTTCGTAAGGTCAACACCAATACTTCTTGTTCCGGATTACGCGTAAATAGCCTGTCTAGAAAAGGCTCAGCCATTTGGTCGAAATCTTCATGTTCTCGCGGTAAGCCATCCTTGAGATAAACGCGTAGGATTTGCTTGCATTCTTCCCGGTTGGGACGTCGGACTTTAATTTTTCTGTCGATTCTACCAGGACGAACGATGGCGGGATCAATTAAGTCGGGCCGGTTGGTTGCCAGGATTACCACTGTATCTCTTAGAGATTGAATTCCATCCATTTCAGCGCAGAACATGGGTACCACGGTGTTGCTGATGTTCGATCCTCGCCAGGCCTGCCGAGTACCCAAAATGGATTCAGCTTCATCAATGAATATAAAGGGCACTTGGCCTTTTTCTTTATAGTCCCTGGCTTTTTTAAAAATTTCTCGTATTTTTCTTTCAGATTCGCCAAGCCACATGTTTAGAATTTCGGGGCCTTTCACGTGAATGAATCTGCCTTGTAAGTCGGAGTTGTCTTGTTCAGAAAGCTTGCTGATCACTTCCGTTAGAATCGCTTTGCCCACGAGAGTTTTTCCACAACCTGGTGGGCCATAAAAAAGAAACCCCTTTGGAACCTGGTATTCCATCGCTTGCAAAATTTCTCCATGCAACAATGGATATTCAAGAACTTTGCGGACCTCTTCTTTGACTTTTTCCTGTCCACCTACCTGTGACCACTCTACCTTTTCAAAATCGTCTTCGATCAGGGTATGTGATTCGCGTTTGGGAAGTTTGCCGAGAATAACCCTTTGGTTTGCATCCAGAAAAACCTCTTCGCTTTCTTTTAAGGAAGACGCGTCAAGATCTGCATGGGCTAGAACAATGGTCTCTGTATTTCCTGTAGCAGCCTGCACCAACCATTGCCCGCCATGAAGTTTGCCGGAGATTCTGGCCATGGGGCCCTGGGTGGGTAGAGGTAATTTAGCAATGGCTACGAATCCTTCATTAAGGGCCACTTGATCTCCCGTTTTTAATCCTTCACCTTCCATCAATTCGGGGGTGGCTGCGGCCTGGTATTCGGTGCCTCCTGATACAATACGAACAAGTCCATTTTCGCCTTGACCCAGGACAGTCCCGATCCGATGTGCCGGCGATTTCAGCTTTTCAATCGCTTCTTCAAGTGTTTTTATTTTTAGTGAATACTGCTCTGCCATCTGCTGGGCCTGAAACAGAGCATCACGCAAATCCAAAACCTTTTCCTGCAATTGCGGTTGCTCGGAAGTTTCATCCAGCATCTGGTCGATCAATTCAACAATGTGGGTCTTATCGCCCATTCCTAAATCCTTTATTTTAAATGAGAACCCTTAATTGTATGACTATTGAAAATTATAAATCAAGTCAATTTTCTCAAAGGTTTATTAGGGTTATTCAGGACATTATTATAGGATGGAGGTTTATATGGAAATTGTATCGTTTTTCCGTAATTTTCAGGAACATCAAGTTCCAGGTTTTGGTGGTTATTTGAGTTCTTCTTCGTTCTAAGAACGGGTTTGCAAGCCGCCAAATTAGAAAGCAATTAATCTTTATGGTCATCACAAAAAACAAAATTCAGATCGAAAAATGCATTGTCAGCTTCAGTCACAACAAATACGATTCGCGAGAGTTGGCTGATAAATTAAGCATTGCAAAAGCAAAACGTGAAATGGAAACGGGAAAAAATGGGATTAGCCATCTCATCATTCGTTCCCGAGATGATGAAATTGATCGTTTGAAGTTTTTATTTTTGATTCATGGCATTCCTGTAATGTGTTATGCCCTGGGGAATTTATTGTGCTCGAGTCTTAAAGAAATTGTTGTTGTAGGCTCGGATGAAGTACAGCATGTAATGGAACGTTTTTTGAACACGGTTGGTAGTTGTGGAAAAAAAATCCAATTTATTCGAGAAGAAGACCAGCACCTCAACCTTCTTCATACCTTGAATCTGGGGAGAAGTAAGCTTTCAATTGAAAACGATGAGCTGATTTTATTTCAGCCTGGCGATTTGCCTTTTTTATATGATCTTGAAAAAGTTTTGGGATTTCAGGGCAATAAAAACCATAACATAATTCTTTGGTTGAATTCCCGTCAAAAGATGTTTCCGGAGTTTAATGAAAACCCGAACAGTGAATTTGTTAAAAGAAATTATCATTACCGCATTCTCAATGGCCATGAAAGTGATTTGCATGATTTAAAAGAACCCAATTTATACCCGATGAATTTTGAGAGGATGGATCCTGAAATAATTGATTACCTGCACTCTTCCAGAAAAGATGGTCAAATTATCAATGCAGGAATAAAAATGGCTTTGAAAAATCCAGCTCGACTGTTTAAGGCCTTGCCGTATTTAATTGCCCATGCTTTTACATTTCGATCTCAGGTTCAGAAAATTTGTCCTGGAGACAAATATCAATTTGGAATGTCGCGAAGAAATTTCCAAAAAAGCATTTCAAATCTCCTCAACATACCAATAACCACTAATTTGCATGACGACCCATCCTTTGTTTCAGATGTGGATGCTCTGGAAGATTGGGAAGATTTTGAGTCCTTAACTCATTTTGCAAGTAATCAGAGTGCGGAGGGAGGACTGGAAAAAATCCACCCTTTTGGGAAAGAGTTGATGAGGTTTCGAGAGACAGATATGCCTTATTTAAAAGAGGAAATCCCAATGTATCGAAATTTCCCTTCTTACCTGAATCATATTTACAGGACTTTGGAAATGGATTTCGAACCTTTTGATTCGGATGGGAATTATATTTCCCCTAACGCAAGCTCCCTTGAAGTGAAACGTGCCTATCGCTGGTATGAGCAGAAATGTAAACTGCTGAATTCTACGCCAGTTGAAACCCCCTTGTAACCGCTTTCTGGGCCTACGAATGGTGGAAAAACTGCGCTATAATATCTTTATACGATGAAAAAATGGGGTATTTATTTTCAGGTTTGAATTTTGCGCAAAAGAAAAATAAATTGGATTAAAAATAATTCGCTGAATAGAACCCGGCTATCCGGATTTCTTTTGCTTTCCCTGGGGCTGCACATTTCTTTTGTTATTGCCCATATGTTAATTCCCTCTCAAGAGAAAGTTGTAAAAGGTCCCCCTCCCATTCAGGTGAAATATTTTGAAACAAAAAAACCGATGGATTCAAAACCTGGAAAAATCGTTGATGCACCAAAACCTCCCGTGAAACCAGAAAAACCAAAAAGTAAAGAGCTTCTTGCAAAGTTTGATCGCCGGTCTCATTCAAACCAACAAACAACACCCGAAAAAATTTATAAGAGAAAAAAAACGGTTGTTCCAAAATCTAAGGGTGCGATCGGCAAAACCGGATCAAGTAGAACTCAAAGAAAAAAAATTGCTCCTGAAAAAAAAGTCCGGAACAAACCCCGCCAAAAGCCGAGAAAAAACCCATTACCTGAGTCTGATATAGGAACTTTTAAATCGATAACTCCTAAAAAGATACAAAAAAACAAACCTTCCTCCAAGCAAAGGGCAGGGGCTGGTAGTACGCTGGCTCTTTTAGACGGATTCGATGCAGAGCAGTTCGCTTCTTTGGACACGGATTCGCTGATGGATGCCGATGACGACGAACCTGTTTCCCTGGATACTACTGAGGTAAAATATGCATCTTATTTTGCCCGTATTAAACATCAAATTGAACGGGTCTGGATTTATCCTCCCGATGCTGCGCAAAGGGGTATCAGTGGCGATCTCTCTTTAAATTTTCGTATTTCCAAGGATGGAAACCTGTTAGGTGTAAGGTTGGTTGATCAATCTGGGTATGAAATTCTTGATGTTGCCGCGCTTAAGGCTGTTAAAGAGGCAGCTCCTTTTTACCCATTCCCAAAAAATATCCAGCGTGAAAAAATAACCATACTGGCAAATTTTGTTTATACACCTCTTTTAGAACCCGCGCATCGTTGATTCAGTGATTTTGAGTTCTCTTCACTGGAGATCTTATTTGCGAAATTAATTGAAATATGATCAAGAGCTTTTCAAACACCTCGGCAGATATTCAAGAACATTCAGCAATATTATATTTGCCAACCCCCCCACAGCCCGAATGGTATTCAAAAAAAATTGCAGGTGTCCCTTTTCTGTTGCGAAATCTTTTTGCGTTGCAAAAATTTGGAATTAAAAAACTGGTGCTGTGGACAGAAGAGCCGATGGACGTTGGTTTGAATAAGTTTTTAGAGGAAATGAAAGCCGAGAAGAGGCTGGAGCTAAGCTGGAGCTGTGAAAGATCACTTTCTTCCTTTTCGAATGAATCCTCCTTTCTTGTTTTTTGTGGTTCCACCCTTATCGATGAATTTGAACCCAAAACTAAAATAGTTCGGGGAAATATGAATAGTCTTTCGTTTTTCCCCGAATCGTTAAAACAAATTTCTCAGAAAAAGGAATTATATTTTTTGCAATCGGCAAACTCAGAACAACCGTATGAATTGCAAAATGAACAAGATTTAAAAGAGGCAGAGGATAGATTATTAAAGTCCGGAGGGCTCAACAATGACAGCTTTATGGATCGCCTGGTTACACGTTTTATATCCCGTCAACTCACAAGAAAATTTCTTAAAACTTCATTTACCCCCAATCAAATTACATTTCTGAGTTTATTTGTTGGACTGGTTGCGGCGCTTTGCTTTTTTGTGGGAGGCTACCAAATGGGAATTGCTGGGGCTGTCTTGCTACTTTTGTCGGCGTGGATAGATTGCACGGATGGAGAAGTTGCGCGTTTGAAGTTCATGGTTTCGGAATGGGGCGCAAAATTCGATATCATTGCTGATAACATTGTTCACTGTTTTGTCTTTTTTTCAATTGGAATGGGTCTTTTTTATTCAACAGGGAAACCTGTCTTTAAATATCTTGGCATGCTTGCAGTATTAGGGAGTTTTTGCTCTTTTATTTTTTTAAGCAAGTCAATTTTAGGGAAGAAGGCCGAGGCAACAAAAAAAAGTTCTCCGGAACCTGCAAAAAATGATATTACCGACCAATTAGCAAACCGTGACTTCACTTATTTTCTTTTTGTTCTCGCATTATTTGGAAGGTTGGATGTTTTTATATTTCTCGCAGCTGTTGGTTCAAACGGTTTCGCTATTTATCTTGCTTGCCGGAAATCCCAAATCAACTCGGCATGATTTTTTTTTCAGAGAAAAAGTTTTTTAACTCATCCATTTCGGTGGCCACAGGGCAGGCCGGAAGCGAGGCGATGAATTGTTTTCCATAACCCCTTCTGCTGATCCTTGAATCAAGAAGGGAGACAACCCCTATATCGGTTTTCTTCCTGATCAATCTTCCAAATCCCTGTTTTAACTGAATAATAGCGCGAGGAATTTGATAATGTGAAAAGGGGTCGATATGTTGACGTTTGAGTTCTTCGATTCGTGCTTCTGTCAGAGGCTCTTTGGGGACATCGAAGGGTAGTTTGGTGATAATTACACTTTGTAATGCTTCCCCTGGTATATCCACACCCTGCCAAAAGGAATTGGTGCCAAAAATTACTGAAGGTTCTTCCTTGAACTTTTCGATCATCAGGTTGGTGGGCAAGTCCCCTTGCCGAATCAATGGAAAGGGAAGCCCCCAATCGTCAAGTTTTTCAAAAATTTGATTGAGCAAGGCGTAGCTGGTGAACAGAATGAAAGTTTTCCCGCCCGAGGTCAAAACGAGTTCCCGGCACCGATTTGAGAGTTCTTCCACATAGGGTCCGGTTTCGCTTCCCGGTTCTGGAAGGTCACGCGGGACATACAATAAGGCTTGGTTGGGATAATCAAATGGAGCATCCAGAAGCAATTCTTCATTGGGCTGAAATCCCAAACGTTCTTTAATGAATTCAAATTTTTTATTGGTGGTCAATGTTGCGGAAGTCATGATAACGCGATCTAATTTATCAAAAACCTGTGCATGGAGTTCTTCTGCAACATGAATGGGGACACCTTTCAATACAACTCGTGAAAATCTTTTTCGTTTAACGATTTCAATCCAGTATACATAACCACTTAAATTCTGATTGAGTATTGCCGATATGGCATTGTTAAATTCAAAACATCTTTCGGCTGCCGCTGCGGCATCGACTCTGTCTTCTTCAGAATGTAAACCTGCTTCAAGAGATTTTAAGCCTTCTCGAAGTGCCTCCATAGGAACATAAATTCCATTGTCCAGAACAGGCGGTTTGTAGAAACGGAGCACACGGTCCTCCTTGCCATATTCTTCTAGAAAATGACTAAAGAATGCATCGATAGCCTGGCGAACGGTCATAGCTAGCTTTCGTACATGGGGAACCAAAGCGTGGTCTAGTCGGGTCAGCAACCCTTTTTTTGTCCGCGGATTATGCAGTCGATCTAAGAAATAGAAAAGGTTGGAGTTTGAAATTTCCAGTCCGAGAAATTGAGTAGCAGCTTCTTCCAGGTTTTGAGCTTCATCAAATACCACTGCATCAAAGCCTGGTAGCACCGCGCCAGAGTTGGCGACATTGGCAAAAAACAAGTGGTGATTGACAATTAATAAATGAGCCCCAAACCATTTTTTTCGAGCTTTGAAATAAAAACAAGAGGAATGTGTTTCGCAATTTTTTCCCAGGCAAAGATCCTTTTGTCTTCCTACTTCTTCCCAGACTTGTGGCATCACTTCAAAAGGCAAGTCACTTCGATAACCCGTTTCCGTTTTTACAGCCCAGTCGAATACTCCATTCCATTGTTCTTCTTCTCCGGCTTTGTTGAACAGCCCTGCCTGAGTTGATCGTTTTAGTCTGCGTAGTGAAAGATAATTTTCATTGCCCATACAAAGAGCGTAGCGAAAAGGAATGCCGAGTTTTTCGCGGAGAAAGGGGATATCGTGATTGAGTATCTGCTGTTGCAGGGTTTTGGTGTAAGTGGAAATCACCACTTTTTTATTGTTTTCTACCGCCCAAAGAATGGCTGGAATAAGGTAGGCGAGACTTTTCCCTGTTCCCGTTCCAGCTTCAACAATAAGATGCTTTGCTTCGCTGAAAGCAGTTTCAACGGCTCGAGCCATTTCCATTTGCTGAGGACGATGCTCAAAGCCTTCCAGCTTTTTAGAAAGTTCTCCATCGGTCCCTAAGATTTTCTCAACATTTTCTTTTATCATCACCGCGCATGGTAAAGCGGTAAATTGAAAAGAGCAAAATTTATTTTATCTACCTGAATTTCCAAGAGGTTGAATTAGAAGCATGAATTCCTTATAGTAGATTCAGGCAATTAATCTGGAGGTCTAATGAAACTATTTTCTCTTGGTATAATTTTCGTCATGTTCATATCGGGTGCTGCCTGGGCCGAGGAGGATGGCAGCAAGCAAAGAAAAATACTTCGCACATCACAAATGATTCTCGAAGAGATTCAAAAATCGCCAGACCAAAAGATTCCCATGAATCTGATATCCAAAGCGAAAGCAATCAT
>Ga0114932_10005289_pt1 | contig 11531 bp, 11 predicted proteins | sample 2SBtaG_2_FD_87286 | JGI IMG/M metagenome (GOLD analysis project Ga0114932, IMG submission 87286) | Deep subsurface microbial communities from Kolumbo volcano to uncover new lineages of life (NeLLi) - 2SBTROV12_ACTIVE470 metaG | ecosystem: Environmental > Aquatic > Marine > Volcanic ... | reverse complement strand
CACAATTACATTCACAAGTACATCTTTTCATGATTCCACTTTTTTTTCTATTTCTATAAATTGTACGTCTATCCAATATTGTAACAATGTGGGCGCTTAACCTTTCGGAGAACGCCGAGAGAGAGTTCATACAGGAACAAGATAGAGCCGACTTTTGTTGCATGACTAAACAGATCATTAAGCCATGATCTTTAACATTTACTATTCAAAGGTATTTTTTGCCTGAAAAACAATTCAAACTAGGCAATATCAGCATAGAATGAATTTTTCAATGTAAAGAAACCATATTCAAACTAGAAAAAGTCATTGTACTAGAAACATTTTCAACAAAGATTTGATTCATCATAAAATTTTTCACATATCATTAAATGTATGAAAATGATATCATCATCATGAGTAAAATTAACGAAGGGGTAATTATTTTTACATTAGGATTTGGTTTTTTGTCTGTGGGATTGACTTCCTTTGTAGTTGGATTTAGTTCCGATGAAGCATTAGAAATGTTTCAATGGACTAATAATGCAACAGATTTAGATCAAAAAATTCAAGATTCAATTGAATCTAAAGAATGGAGAAATGATGGTCTCAGGTGGTTAGGCATGGCAGCTTCATTGGTAGGATTATTTGTAATTAAATTAGGAATGGATAAGATGAATAGAGCATCTCAATCTTGAGTAAATAATCGATTTGGAGGTTGTCCGCCAAATAACTCAACAGAATCAGAAATCAAATAGAGCCGATTTCCCTTGAGAACACCAACTGGAATATTCTCTTTCTTACAATAATTGACAAAATCTACATCTTTGGTAACTACTGTGTAACCATTCTCTTTTGCAAATGTAGCAATATCAGGATCTTCAATGCCTACTGGAAGTTCAGGATGATGGTCTACACAAATTACTTCATGGTTTTTTTTAATTTCTGCTCCACTACTTTTGTATTGTAATTGACAATGAACATCAAACAATAATTTCATACTCTTATTTCTCCGGACATCAGTTTTGGAAGCAAAATATCGCGAGTTTTTGACAAGAGTTCAATCATTTGTTCATTTTCAAATCGCATATCAAAAAAGGATTTAATTTCATCATGAAAATCATCCAATGAATCTAAAGATGGAATTAAAATCGGCAGTTCTCTAAAATTCCCTCTACTAAGTTCCAGGAAAGTACTTCCGTTAGCATTGTTGATGAATTCACCCACTCTATTTAGGAAATTGAGATACAAGTACTCTAAATGATTTGGATTATTTGGTCGAATGACAATAAATCCCTGATTAGTTGCAACAGGTATGCGATTTATTGCGAATACGCCTATGGTGGCTCTAGATGTCATAAAGATTGAATTCTCCGGGTGTAATTGAGAGGAACAATTTTTCAATCCTAAATCAGTAATTCTTCTTTCTGAAGAAATACAAAATAACCTATCAGAATTGGTAAGATCTCTAGGAACCAACCAACAAACATCTCCATTCCAGTAATCAGGATTTGTAGTGGAGGGAGTACCTCCACCAAATGTTTCACAAACACTGTTAATTTTTCCCACAGTCCACCCTTTTGGGATTTGCCCTATTTCTGAATCCTCAAATTCAGCAATTCCATCAAAATCAATAAACCACGATTTGAAGATTGCTTGTGCAATACGGTCTAGAATTTTATTTTGATTTTGAAGATGCTGTATTTTTTCATAAAAATTATTCAAAATCTCAGATATTTTGTTTTGTTCAAGAATAGAAGGGATTGGAATTGGTACATTTTTCAATTCTCGCAATGTGAGTAGAGGTAGTGCTGAACCAACATTATTGTTAATTAAGTAACCCTGCATTTTTTTTGAAGAAAACCAATAGAAAGCAAACAGTGGAGAAAGGACATCTGTATTAATTCTTAGACGTAATTGTTTGTTTGAAATGATGTATTTTGAATATTTACCATTTTTTGGAATGATTCCAACTTGACCAATTGTTCCAGCTGCTGTAAAAATTATGTCATCTTCTAGTGCAGTACAATTTTTTAACTCATCAGCTTTCTCATCATCGACAAAAACAAATCCAGAATCTATGAATTTGTCTTGTTTAAGATTATTTCCTCTTATTACTGGAACTCCCATAGGTCGAAAAAATCGTTTCCCAATGTTAGAACCAAAGGGGCCCGAAACTAGCGCCTTTTTGTCTTTTTTTATTTCATCAACGGTTTTCCATTCCCAATCTTCAGGAATTTTACCAAAATAGAAATTATCATTTTCTAAAACTTGCTCAGTTTTCAAATTCTTGTTCTCCATAGTTATTCTCTGTCTGCTGCATAATTACAGGAATTACTTTTTCAATTTCATCAATTGGGAAATCAGATTTTAACAAAATCTTTCGAACTCCCATTCTAATCTCAGCCTTTACGTTATCCTGATTTATCCAATCAATCTTTGTATTTCTCTTAATGTAATCTGTAACCTCAACTGCAATTTCTCGGGCTACCTTGTCGGATTCAACAAACTCTTTTCCCATAGAAATAATATCATAAAATGCAATCTCCTCATCAGATAACTGTAATTCTTTTTCTCTCTGTCCTTCTGCTGACAAGTCATTTGCAACTTGTTCAAACTGTGGAAACAGAGTATCAAAGTCTTCGAACTTTCCATGATATTTTGATAGTGTCTTTTCGATTCTTTCCTGGAATGACTTTTGTTTTGTGAGGTTTCGTTTCAAACGGGCTTTAATTGCATCATCTAAGAGTTTGTATGCCAATTCTACTTTGAGATTCTTTTGTGGCAGTCGTTTAATCTTCTCAATGTATTCCTTGTTCAAATCAATTTTTTCATCATCGTATACAATGTCATAAAATCGAATATTCTTGTCAGCTGAGATTCCTTCTTCCATCAAATCCCTGATAGCATCTTCTTTCTTAGGAGGCGTGTATAGTATGCCTGCAATGGATTTTGACATAATTCTACGCATCATTTGGAAGAATCTGAGGTCTCCTTCAACTTCCTGACATACAGGATGTGGGGTACATACAGCATATGCCTTTGTCAGTTCTGCCACATTTTGGATGAAGACCTTTCTAACTTCTTGGTCATCTAGAATTTCCTCTATTGCATCATCAAGATAAGATCCATGTTTTCTTTCTTTGAAATTTTTGTCTGAACCAATATCTACTGTGAAAAAGTTTAGCAGTTCAAGATGTTTGTTTTGCATATACATGACAATTTCTTCAGTTGGAACCATTGCACCTTTGATGTCAGACTCGTTGTATGAGCGGAATGCACGCTTTAGGTCATCTGTAATTCCAATGTAATCAATTATCATTCCCTCCGGTTTATCCTTCCAGATTCTATTTACACGGGAAATGGCCTGAATGAGATTGTGGTCTCGCATTGGCTTGTCAATATACATTGTATGAGTTACAGGTGCATCAAAACCTGTTAGATACATATCACATACGATTAGTAATTCTAAATCATTTTTCTCATCTTTGAATTGCTTTATCAGTTCTTCAATCTCTTGTTTTGTTTTGTAATGTGCAGAAACAATTTCCTCTCTTGTCTTTTTCTCATCTGATGCGTCATCAGGTAATGTTTGAGATGCTCCAGATATGATACAAGTGCATTTTGGAGCTCCAGGAATTTTTGAAATGATATCAGCATATCTTGCAGCAGCAAGTTTTGTAGAAGCTGCAAGCATTGCCTTTCCCTTGAGAACCTTGTTCTTTTCTGTAAAGTGATGTACCAAGTCCTTTGCAATAACATTCAATCTGTCAGGGTCTTCAAGCATTGTTTTGAGTTCAGACCATTTCTTTGATAGATGCTCCACTACATCAGGATCTAGTTCATCAGTAATCTTGTTAAAATCATCTCCAATCATTTTGTTGAGAAGATGTAGTTGTACCAATCTACTCTGACAGGTAATCTCAACTGTAGCTCTATCTCGTACAGCATCAGAAATCTTGTAGGATGCGATTACATCTCCAAATACCTGAGTGGTGGATTTGTCCTCTTTCTCTATTGGTGTGCCTGTAAATCCAATTTTTAGGGCATTTGGAAGGGCTCTTTGGAGATTTTGAGCCATTTTCTTGTATTGGGAACGGTGGGCCTCATCTGCAATTATGATGATGTTTCTTCGCTCTGAAATTAGAGGATATTTTGCCATGCCATCTCGCTCATCTTCAGTTTGTTGGAATTTCTGAATTGTTGTAAAGATAATTTTTCCTGCTGGAACTGCAAGTTTTTCTCTCAAATCTACAATTGAATCAGCTTCTAGTATTGCAGTTTTTGGTTTTGGATATGGGAATCCTGCCACTTCAAAGAAATTGTTTAACTGTTCATCAAGATCTTTTCTGTCAGTTAGAATAACAAATGTTGGATTTTCCAGTTCTTTTAATTGTGAAACTAGATTTGCATACAAAATCATTGTTAGTGATTTTCCACTTCCCGTAGTATGCCAGATTACACCAATTCTGTTTTCATCTTTTTTAGATAAAACATCCAATGTTTTCACAACTGCTTTTTTTACTCCAAGAAATTGGTGCTGTTGTGCAATTTTTTTGATTGTCTTTTTCCCATCAGATTCGTATTCAAGATAATTTTGAATAATCTCAAGCAAAGTTTCTTTGTTTAACATTAATCTCTGCATCAAATCTAGTCTGTTTGCAACAGTTTTGTCAGGATCTTCAGGGTCATTCCAATCTGAGAATCTCTCAAAGGATGCAGTCATTGTCCCATATCTTGCATATGTTCTATCACTTATTATCAGAAATGCATTGTAATTGAAAATTCTTGGAATGTGTCTTTGGTAGTTTGTTTCTCCCAACTGATTGTATGCAGTAACAATATCAGCTGATGTGTTAGTAGGGTCTTTGTATTCCAGTAGAACAAGAGGGAGTCCATTTACAAAGATAGTATGGTCTAGTCTCTTTTGTTTGTGTTGTAATACAATTAGTTGTCTTACTGCTGCAAAGTCGTTGTTTTCTGGATTTTCAAAATCAACTAGTTTTATCGCATAGTATTTTGTCTGGCCTTCATGCTGATATGGAACCTTTACTCCAGAGAGAAGCATTTCATGAAATTCTCGATTATTCTGGATTATTGTGGGATTTGAGAGTGATTTTATGTGTGAAATGGCTACATCATAGACAGTTTCAGGTAAATCGGGATTGAATTCTCTGATTTTTGTGCCCAACCTAGACTCCAAAATTACATCATTGTAGGAATTTCTTTCAGAATTGACATCAGTTCCTTCTAGTGTTTGATATCCTAGTTCTGCAAATACTTGATGAGCTGGAAGTTCTACCAGTTCAATTTCATTCATTTCAGATGGGGTCATACTCTAATTTCCCCCGACATTAATTTTGGAAGAAGTGAATTTCGGATGTTGGTGAGGTTTTCTAATTCTGTGTAGTTTTTCATTATTTGTTTCAAAAAAGGATTTGTTATTTGGCTAAATTTTTTTAAAGAATTTGAATCTGGGATGAGAATTGGAAAAGGTTCTAAAATGGTCATAGTTAGATACTTTGTAGCTGTTCCATATGATATTGATTGGAAAAATTCTAATGCTTTTTTAATAGATAATAGGAGATAAAAATAATCTAAAGAACTTGAATCCTTAATAGTTATAACATATGTTCTTTGATAAACATCAAATTTTCCAGAAAAATACTTTACTGAAAAATCCCCAACGGCATTGTTTCCTGCCAATAAAATTGCTTCACAGTCAAAAGAATAGGTATTTGTTTTATAATTTTCTTTTGCACAAGTGAAAAAAGAATATCTCCCGTTATTTATTGCGGCATTAGAATTTAATTTCCCCGTAATGATATTACAATTATCTACAAGATGTTCAACTTTCCATCCTTTTGGAATTTTTCCTAATTCTGAATCATCAAACTCGGTCACTCCATCAAAATCAACAAACCAAGACTTGAAGAGTGTCTGCGCAGTTTGTTCTAAAACTTTGTTTTGTTTTTGAAGATTTTCTATTTTTGTGTCTAAATCAGAAAGAATTTTTGCAATCTTTTCTTGTTCAGATAATTTCGGAATTGGAAAAAATAATTGTTTTATGATTTTTGAATTTAAACCAGGCATGATTGTTCCTACTGAAAATGAATCTATTTGATTTTGTATTATTGGAGATCTTAATGCATATAGTAAGAATTTATTGTTAATTTTATTTTCATCAATTCGTATTCTTAAAAGATGAGAATCCATAATTCCTTTTTGAATATTTTTTGGAACAATTACCATAAATCCAATTGTTCCCATCATAGAAATAATCAAGTCATTTGGCTTTAATTCACAAGAAGACAGCATGTCAAATCTTTCATTTGTGATATATCTTGAGCCTAAAGAAAAATCATTTTTAAAAATATTTTCTTGTCCATATACTTTTAGACCTTTAGAGACAAAAAACTCTTTTTTGATTTGACTACCAAATGGCCCAATCTTTATCGAACCTTTTTCTGCAGATAGGAAATTTTCGATTTTATTTACTTCCCAACCTAAAGGAACTTTACCAATCTCTGTTTTTTTAAATTCTTGAACTTGTTTAGATTTCAAAACCAATTTCCTTCAAGTTTTTGCGAATTTCTTTATCTAATTTCTTAGATTCCTCTGAAAGTTTAGCATACTCTGAAGTCAATCGTTTCATCTTGTCTTCAAATGGCTCTCCATCATCTTCAATTTCTTCGGCACCCACATATCTGCCAGGAGTTAAAACAAAATTGTTTTTCTCAATGTCTTTTATTTTGACTGCTTTGCAATATCCTGCAACATCTTTGTATTTTGAATATCCTTTTTCTCCAATAAATGAGCGATATGTTCCTGCAATTTTTTCAATTTGTTCTTGAGAAAATTCATTATGTGCCCTATCAACAGGAGTGAAGATTTTCCTTGCATCAATGAATAGGGCTTCACCTTTTCTTTTTCGCGACTTTCCATCATCCTTATTTTTTGAAATAAACCAAAGGCATGCAGGAATTGTTACTGTATAAAACAAGTTTGTCGGAAGAGCGACCATACAATCAATCAAATCATCTTCAACTAGTTTTTGACGAATATCTCCTTCTTTTCCACCAGCAGACATGGAACCATTAGCCAAAACCAATCCTAATTTCCCGTCTTTTTCATCCAAATGATGTATCATGTGTAGCATGAAGGCATAGTTTCCTCCAGGTTTACCCTCACTAGGAGTTCCATATTTTGCAAATCTAACATCTTCTTTGAGTTTTGAATGTCCCCACTCCCCCATGTTAAATGGAGGATTTGCTAAAATTCGGTTAGCTTTTACTTTCTCATATGGATGCTCAAGCAGACAATCATTATTTGCAATGTTCTTTGCCTCAATACCACGCATTGTAAGATTCATCTTGCAGATTCTCCAGATATCATTTTGAGATTCTACACCATAAACTGAGATTCCTTTTCCTTTCTTCTTTTCATTTTGGTGTGCATTTAGAAATTTGTAACTTTGGACAAACATTCCACCAGAACCACAAGTAGGGTCATATACAATTCCCTCGTACGGTTCAATGATTTCTACAAGTAATTGTACAATAGATTCAGGTGTAAAGAATTCACCACCTTTTTGCCCTAGTTTTTTAGAAAAGTTTCTCAGAAAATATTCATAGATTCTTCCAAAGGAGTCTTTTGAAATCTCATGAGTAGATATGGAATCAAAGTTTTCAATTAACTGTTGCAAGTTTTGATTTGGAATTCCAGATGATGCAAATACTTTAGGTAATACATTTTCTAATTCAGGGTTATCATTTTCAATTTCCTGAATCATATTATCAATTTTAATTGCAAGATTTTTCTCACTTGATACTACTTTGGTGAGGTCATCCCATCTATCACCCTCTTTTAGGAGAAACGCACCTTCTTCAGAATACGAGTCTTTTAGAGTCAATAAATAATCAATCTTTTTCTGAGTCTTGTCTTTGTTTTCTTTTTTGATTTGTTCCGTTCTATGATCGTACCAATATGAAATGAATTTTAGAAATAGCAGTCCAAGTGCAATGTCTTTGTATGAAGAAGGGGCAACTTTACCTCTAAGTAATTCAGCAGTATTCCAAAGTTTGTCCTCAAAAGATTGTTCTTTTTTTGTACTAGACTTTTTTGCTGCCATATGAAACTCATATTTTGTTGTGTATTTTAGAACTTTGATCATCAGCAGGATTCAGAATTTGCATATAGACCAATCATACTTCAGATTTTGAATATTATTGGATATTTGGAGTAATATTTGCCGTCAAATGAAAATTTTACTTCCACACCAGATCGGGTGGTCCTACAAAAAGGAGTCTCTACGCTACACTTTCCTAACTTTTTATGAATTAACAGGATCTCAATTTTGAGACTAAACAGTGCCTAAATCGGTTTTATTTCTCAGTTCTCTTCATTATGATATTCTGTCCAGATTCATTTTTGGCTATAGTAAGATGGCCATTGTATGGATTGCTCCAGGTGTCAATGTAACGATAAATTGTAGGTTGAGAGCCATGATCTGTCTGTTGTCTACACAGATTTACGATAGCATTTACCGCATCTTTTACTACAATTTCTTTTTCCATTAGCAGATGCTCAGTTAGCCATTGTAATGCTATTGGCTCTAATACTTTATTGATTCTTTGAGAACTGGTAAGTTCTTCAGTTGTTCCAGCATCTGCAAGCTTTCTCTCACTCACAAACAATGTATTTTCGTTTTTTAATAATTTTTCATGTGCTTTAATTTGTAAATCGGTATTGTATTTTTTTGTGATATGACATTCATGATGTGAGAGAACTATGTTTTCAGGTCTAGAGTCATTAGGATTGTTGTTTAGATGCTCAAATTCAGGTGGATGTGTATCATCAAAGTGTCCTTTACAATAGAAGCAATGATATCCATCTCGTTCAACAAGGATTTTGAAGATTGCTGTTTTTGTTTTGTGTGTTAACTTAGACATGAAAAGTCTCCTTTTGCAGCGAGAGAGAATTGAACATCAAAAGAGCAGTCATAGAATCTCCTTTGAAATTATAGTATCGTTATTATCGAATCCTCTTAGCTTGCAGCAATTATTGCAAAGATAGTATGTCTCTTGGGGACATTCTTCCATTCCAGTTTGATAAACTATCTTGAAACAAATTTCAGATTTATGAATACATTGTTTATCAGGAAAAACCAGGGTAGTCATTGTACAATCCCTCCAGATGTTTTGAAGTGGGCGATTACTTTCTTGATTACTGTACCGTAAGAGTCACCAGTATTTCCATTTGCATCAAGGAAAGCTTCAGTCTCGTCGTCAATACGAATTGTTTTTGACATTGCAACATAGTTGCATTGTTACTATATTCGCAAAATCCGCGAAATTCACGGATTTTCAGTTTTTGCTTTCTAGGTAAAATAACATTCTTCTTTGAAATTCTATATCGAGATAACTGCTATTCATTTCATCAAACTGCTTTTTCCATCTTTTCATTTGAGGGTAAGTTTTAGAAAATATCCTATAAGAACGGCTTAACAAATCCACAATATGCCCTAATTGATTTTTCGTGTTTTGAAACTCCGAGGATTTGTTTCCAGTTTCTACAATTGCCAACTTTTGCCTTGAAACAACTACCAACATCAGGCATAGATCATGCAGTAATTTTTCAAATTCTTCATCGTTTTCCTCATGGGAGCTTATTGTAGACATTAGAAGATAGTAAAATCTCATCTCTGCCATTAGATTTCGATTGGCTCTAAGACCCTCTTTAGATTCTTCCAACATTTTATGAAATTCTCCACGATTAATTTTTTCTAATTCTATTCTTTCGTATTCTTTTAAGCTGCCTTTCTTTTCTCCTGTTCTTGTGATAATTATTCCGTCTAGATTTGTGATAATTTCATTTACTCTTTCATTAGCAAAATGCAAACCCATGTCCCTGAGGTCTCCTTTGATTTTATCCACATTTGCAACATATCCATCTTGAAATAATTTGTCAATGTTCATAATAATAGCAAAATCAGGAGCGGTAATTCTTGGAATTTTTGGGTCATCAGACATTGTGTAACATTGTTACATTGTTACAGATTAATTAAATCATCTTTCTGTTTTCATCTTTTCAAATTGCTCATAAGCATCTCGAGCAATCTTATCAGACATGGCTTTAGCTTGTTGTTCTTTGTTCTCTTGAATCTTGATTCGTTTCTCTAAGCTTAGAGGCAGATTACATCTAACACAAATATCCACATCCAACCCATTGACTTCTTGACAGTTGGCACAAACCTGATTGATTTGTTTGATTTCTTCTTTTGTCTTAACTCCGAAATGTCTTTGCATTGATTTTTTCACATCGTCCTGAACCATGTGTTGATAGTTTGAAGGAATTTTAGAATCAGGAGTCCATCCATGACGTTTCTTTAGTAATGCTTCGGGCATGAATGTTGAGGTGTTTGTGATTTCGGAATGTCTAAACAAATTAAGATATATTCTCTTTGAGATTTTCGTTTGTACTCGGATATACTCTAATTTCTTGTTACAAGTTACATAACTCAAAGGATTTCCATAGAATTGCCTATCAGTAAGAACGAATAGAGCCCAATCTGTACGTTCTTTGAGTGGGTGATTATTCAACCACTGTGCAAGATAAGGAGTTGATTTGAATAAATGGATAGGTCTTTGTCCTGTTTTTCCATCTACTGCAATAGTCCAACCATCGGACTCTTGTCTAACGTCTTGGATTCTAAGAGTTAGTAATTCAGTTGGTCTAGTACCTGCATCATAAGCTGTCCAAATTAATGCTCTAAACATCAAATCATCCCCACAAGCTTCGGAGAGTTTTAGCATATCATTATCATCTAGGAGATTTTCCCTAACGAGGTTATTCCTAACTTTTCTCATTTTGATTGGTTTTAGAACTTCAACCTCTGCCTCATCTTGTTGACGCAGTCTATCACCAGTTATGACCCATCTTAAGAATAATCTAAGGTGTTTCTTGTGGTCATAAGTTGTATTTGTCTCCTGTCCTGTTTTCTTTGAATGGACTGTCATTATTTTTGTAAGAAGTGTCCTAACCTGTTCTTTTGTAATATCATTCCAATCCTTTTCATGCAGAGCAGTTAAGCTGAGGATCATCTGTAATGATTTATGACGTGTACCTTTTGCAAAACTTTGACGAATTAATTCCTCATCATAATCCTTGAATAATGTAAAATTGTATTTTGAAAATCTTTTCTTGGCTAGTTTGTAATCAGCTTGAATTTTCATGTCATATTTGTGAACATCAATTTCAGGGGCTTTCATAGTAGGGATGGTGGTAATTCTTTGATCTGTTCTCAATCTAGCTTTGGCTCTTTGTTCCTCTCGTTCTGAACGTTTCATTGCCATTCACTCCTGTGATCAGTTTTTGAGTATATTTGGAAAATCCGTGTAATTTCAAAAAGGGGGCTCCTAATCGTTCCTAGTAACGCCGAGAGAGGGATTCGAACCCCCGCACGCTTTCGCGTAGCCGTTTTCGAGACGGCCGCCGTACTACTTGGCTATCTCGGCATTTATTCTGAGAAGGTCTCCATAATAAAGCGAATTGGT
>Ga0114932_10005286_pt1 | contig 11536 bp, 10 predicted proteins | sample 2SBtaG_2_FD_87286 | JGI IMG/M metagenome (GOLD analysis project Ga0114932, IMG submission 87286) | Deep subsurface microbial communities from Kolumbo volcano to uncover new lineages of life (NeLLi) - 2SBTROV12_ACTIVE470 metaG | ecosystem: Environmental > Aquatic > Marine > Volcanic ... | reverse complement strand
CCGATCAGGTAAAGCGCAGCTTCGCCTCCCTGGGCGGTCTTGGTCCACGACGACGTCTCTCGTCGGTCACGTGCTGAAGCACGCTCCCGCCTCGCGAACGCGCTGCTCGCCGCCCTGGACTCAGGCCTGCCTCAGGGGCCTCGCACCGTTTACCTGTTCGGTGCTCTAATCAGGCGGCGCGCTCTGCATTCTGGCGACGCGCTGCCACCTTGGCCAACAAGATTGGCTCCAGCAGGTTCAGTTCCTTGGGCCGATGGACCAGCGGCATTCCTGCGCTGGAAATTGCTGCCGCAGTGGCGCCTCGCACCGGCACGCCAGCCAGCACCACCAGGCGTGAACGCATGAACTCGGGCAACTCCGCCTGCAGAGCAAGAGCGTCCATGCGGTTCAGATAGACGCTCGACAAAATCGCGTCCGGGTCAAGGCCCACGGCGACCATGCCAAGCGCCTCGCCCGCGGTCTGTGCAGGGACGACCCGGAAGGCGTGTTCGAGCACGACTTCAAGCGCTTCGAGAATCTCATCGTCGCCATCAATCACCAGCACAATTGGTCGATTCATCGGGCCTCCGTTGTCTTGTGTAGACAACAAAGTCGCGAAATCCTTCAAATTGCGCGCTTACAAGCGATGAAATCGATCAGTCGGCGTCGTAGCCGAGGCTCGGTCCAAGCCAGCGCTCGACCGTGGCGAGGTCCATTCCCTTTCGAGCTGCGTAGTTGACCACTTGGTCCTTTTGTACGACGCCGATGCCGAAGTAGCGGCTCTCGGGATGTGCGATGTACAGGCCGCTGACCGAAGCTGCAGGGAACATAGCCAAGCTCTCGGTGAGTGCAATGCCGGTGTGGTCCGTGGCCGAGAGCAGTCGGAACAGCTCGGTCTTTTCAGTGTGATCTGGCGACGCGGGGTACCCCGGTGCCGGTCGAATCCCGCGGTACTTCTCGCCAATCAGCTCGGCGTTGTCGAGGGACTCCTCGGGGTCGTAGCCCCAGAACTCACGACGCACGCGCTCGTGCAGGCGCTCAGCGAAGGCCTCGGCAAGCCGGTCGGCAAGCGCCTTGGCCAAGATTGCGCTGTAGTCATCGTGGTCGGCTTCGTATTCGGCCACCAGCTCGGCGACGCCATGGCCAGTCGTGACCGCAAAGCCTCCAATCCAGTCGGCTACGCCGGTCGACTTCGGCGCAATCCAGTCGGCCAGGGAACGATTCGGGCGACCAGGCGGCTTCTCGTTTTGCTGGCGCAGCATGTGGAAGCGGCCGATGAGCTCCTGACCGTCGGACCCGTAGACCTCGACATCGTCACCGACACTGTTGGCAGGCCAGAATCCGTAGACGCCCCTGGCCGTGAACAGCTTCTCTTCGACGATGCGACGCAGCATGGCGTTGGCATCTTCGAACAGGCTGCGGGCCTGCTCACCGACTTTGGGGTGGTCAAAAATTCCTGGATAGACGCCGCCTTTCAGTTCCCAGGCATGAAAGAAAGGAGTCCAGTCAATGCGCTCGACCAGCTCGGCCAAGGGGTAATCTGACAGCTCGTGCACTCCGACATTTGCCGGAGTGGTGGGGGCGTACTGGCTCCAGTCAAACTGTGGACCGTTTGCCTGTGCCGTCGCCAGATCGACTGAACGCTTGCGGTCCGCCCGTCCCTTGCGCTGCTCACGCACGACCGCGTACTTTTCGCGGGTCTCTTTTAGGAGCTCGTCGCGACCTGTGCTCACCAAGCGCTGCACAACACCGACTGCCCGTGAGGCGTCTTTGACGTGGATGACGCCGTGTTCGTACTGAGGCTCGATCTTGAGGGCCGTGTGAGCGATCGATGTCGTCGCACCGCCAATCAGCAGCGGAATCTCGAAGCCCTGTCGGGTCATCTCTTTGCCGAGGTGCACCATCTCGTCGAGGGAGGGAGTGATGAGCCCGGACAGACCGATCACGTCCACATTCTCTTCGATGGCGCGCTTGAGGATGGTCTGCGGCGGAACCATGACGCCCAGGTCGATGATCTCGTAGTTGTTGCAGCCCAAGACCACACCGACGATGTTCTTGCCGATGTCGTGCACGTCGCCCTTGACGGTCGCCATGAGCACCTTGCCTGCGCTGGTGCTGCCCTCGGCCTCGTCCTTCATGAAGGGCAGCAAGTGGGCAACGGCCTTCTTCATCACCCGGGCCGACTTGACCACCTGCGGCAGAAACATCTTTCCGGCGCCAAACAGATCTCCGACCGTGTTCATGCCGTCCATCAACGGCCCCTCGATCACGTGCAGAGGCCGTTCGGCTGCCTGACGCGCCAGCTCGGTATCGTCGACGATGTACTCGGTGATGCCGTTGACCAAGGCGTAGCTCAGCCGCTCGTTCACCGACTGTTCACGCCAGGACAGGTCCTGTTTGCGTGCTTTCTTGGCGCCTTTCGCCCCGTCGGCCACCTCGAGCAGGCGCTCGGTGGCGTCTGCTCGTCGGTTGAGGGTCACATCCTCGACGCGCTCGCGCAACTCCGGCTCGATGTCGTCGTAGATGACGAGCTGGCCCGGGTTGACGATGCCCATGTCCAAGCCGGCTTCGATGGCGTGGAACAGGAAGACCGAGTGCATGGCCTCGCGCACGGCATTGTTGCCGCGGAATGAGAAGGAGAAATTGCTGATGCCGCCGCTGATCTTGGCACCGGGGCACTTCTTCTTGATTTCGCGACACGCTTCGATGAAAGCAACACCGTAGCCGTTGTGCTCTTCGATTCCGGTGGCAACCGCGAACACATTTGGGTCGAAGATGATGTCGGTCGGAACGAATCCGACCTCGTTGACCAGCAGCTTGTAGGCGCGCTCGCAGATCTCGACCTTGCGCTCGAGCGTATCGGCCTGACCTTGCTCATCAAAGGCCATCACGATGGTGGCGGCGCCGTAGCGCAAGACCTGCCTGGCGTGCTCGAGGAACTGCTCCTCACCCTCTTTGAGGCTGATGGAGTTGACCACGCACTTGCCTTGGGCGCACTTGAGCCCGGCTTCGATGACACTCCATTTTGAGGAGTCGATGACAATCGGCACCTTGGAGATGTCGGGCTCGCCGGCGACCAGCTTCAGGAAGGTCTCCATCGCGTGCTCACTCTCGAGCAGCCCCTCGTCCATGTTGATGTCGATCAGCTGGGCACCATTGGCCACCTGCTGACGCGCCACCGAGAGGGCGGCCTCGTAGTCACCCTCGAGAATCAGCCGTGCAAATCGCCGTGAGCCCGTCACATTCGTGCGCTCACCGATGTTGACGAACAAGCTGTCCGGACCGATTCGAACGGGCTCTAGACCCGAAAGACGTGTTCGCGGAGCAAGCTCGGGAATGACCCGCGGGGTCACTCCCTCGACCGCGGCCGAGATCGCGCGAATGTGCGCCGGGCCAGTGCCGCAGCAGCCGCCCACGATGTTCACGTAGCCAGCACGGGCCCACTCGCCGATGACCGTGGCCATTTGCTCAGGGGTCTCGTCATAGCCACCGAATTCATTCGGCAGGCCCGCGTTCGGATGAGCGCTGATGTGAGTGTCGGCCCGCTTGGACAGCTCTTGCACGTAGGGACGCAGCTCGTCGGCGCCGAGCGCGCAGTTCAGCCCAATGGAGATGGGGCGGGCATGCATCATCGAGTACCAGAACGCCTCGGTCAGCTGCCCCGTAAGGGTGCGTCCCGAAGCATCGGTGATGGTGCCCGAGATCATGATGGGCAGGTCGATGTCGTGGTCGGCAAACCATGTCTTGACCGCGTAGATCGCCGCCTTGGCATTGAGCGTGTCGAAGACCGTCTCGATGAGGATGATGTCGGCACCGCCGTCGAGCAGCCCGCGCAGGGCCTCGGTATAGACGGCCACCAGGCTGTCGAAGCTGGCGTTGCGGTGACCGGGGTCGTTGACGTCCGGAGAGATGGTCGTGGACTTGCTTGTCGGCCCAAGCACGCCGGCAACAAACCTGGGCTTCGCCGCCGTGCTCTTGCCTTCGCAGGCTTCGCGCGCAATCTGGGCCGCTCGCACGTTCACTTCGTAGGCAAACTCGCCCGTCTCGAAGTCGTCCATCGACACCGAGTTCGCGTTGAAGGTGTTGGTCTCGACGATGTCAGCCCCGGCGTCGAGGTACGCATCGTGGATGGCTCGGATGATCTGCGGCTGCGTCAAACACAGCAGATCGTTGTTGCCCTTTTGATCTGCCGGATGGCCGGCAAATCGCTCACCGCGGTAGTCCGCATCGGTGAGCTCGTACTGTTGAATCATGGTTCCGGTGGCGCCGTCGAGCACAAGAATGCGCTCGCCAAGGTGGCGCCGTAGGAGTTCAGACCGGTCGATCGCGTTCATGGGCGGGCCCGTAACCATAGATTGGGTGCTACGCTGCCGCCGTGAATGAGGAGACCGACGAGCAGCTGATGCGGCGGTACGTCCAGTCGGACGACCGAGGCGCCTTTGAAGCGTTGTTTCGGCGCTATGCGCCCCGCCTCACCGGCTTCTTCATGCGGTCTGTAAACGACCGGACTGTCGCCAATGACCTTGTGCAGCAGACGTTCCTCCACTTCCACCGCGCCCGCAAAGATTTCCGCATCGACGCAAAGGTCAAGCCCTGGCTGTACACAATTGCCATCAACGTGCGTCGCGAGCTGTTTCGCAGGAGATACCGCAAGCCCGAGACGCAGTACGACGTCGAGAAGCACCCCGAACCCAGCGTGGCGCCGGACGCCAGCACCGCCCAACAGCGCACCGTTCGACGAGCCATGGCCGAGCTGAGTGATTCCCAGCGAGAAGTCGTGCTGCTGCACTGGTACGAAGGCTGGACCTTCCGCGAGATCTCCGAGATGGTCGGAGCGTCGCACTCGGCCGTAAAAGTCAGGGCGCACCGCGCCTACAAGGTCCTTCGAGACATCCTCGGCGAGGACGACCTCAGTTGATCGAAGAAACCAAATTCCAAACCCGGCATAGATCACAGCGATGACCCCAGAAGACCAGCCACCTCCCATCCTCAACGATGACCGCGAGCAGCTCGCGTCTGATCCGGGTGATGTCGATGCGCTGTTCGCGAGCATCGCGGCCCAGACCGTGGACAAGCCGCCCTCGCCTCGGGAGACACTTCGCGCGTTGCCTACAGCCACCCGGACCGCGGCTGCGCTCGGGCTGATGCTCGTCATCGGCGCGATTGCCATTGCCATCCAGGGCCTGCGAAACGACCTGAGCGGTGCCGACCTGACCCGGTTCGTGGCCAGCATCATGATCTTGGCGGCCGTGTGCGCAGGCTCGGCGGGTTTGGCCCTGCGCGGCATGCACAAACAGGCCATAGAGCCAGGTATGGCCTGGGGCATGGCCATCTTTGCCCTGGCGCTGCCGATGCTATTTGCCTCGCTTCCCGGATGGTGGCCCGGCATGCTCATTCCCGCTGAAGCGGGCTGGACTCCCCACTTCCGCTGCTTCGGACGGGGACTGCTGGCCACAGTCGGAACCAGCACGTCGGTCATGTTGTTCATGAGGGCCGATGGCCCCGCGCACTACAGACTCGCTGCCGCAGCAGGTTCGGGTGGGCTCGCAGGCATGGCCATTCAGCAGCTCTACTGCGCTGGGGTCAACCCGCTGCACCTCATCGGCTCGCATGGCTCACTCGGCTTGGCCGTAGGTGGCATCGTGCTGTTGGTGGCAGCAGGCAAGCGCTGACCGTTAGAAGTCGGCATGGCTCCGACCTACCCCGTCAGCATCGCCCCCATGATGGACCGCACCGACCGGCACTATCGCTGGTTCATGCGGCAGATCACGCGCAGGACACTGCTGTACACCGAGATGGTGGTGTGTCACGCCATCATCCATGGCGACCGGGACTACCTGATCGGCTTCGATCCGGATGAGCACCCCCTGGTGCTGCAGCTGGGCGGCGACGATCCGGCCTTTCTGGCCGAGTGCGCCCGGATCGCAGAGCAGTATGGCTACGACGAGCTCAACCTGAACGTCGGCTGCCCCAGCGCTCGGGTCAAAGCAGGCGCCTTTGGTGTCAGCCTCATGGGACGCCCCGAGGTCGTCGCCGAGGCTGTTCGCGCGATGAAAGCCGTGGTGTCCATTCCCGTGACGGTCAAGCACCGCACAGGCTTCGACGACAAGGACAGCTACGCCGAGCTGGTCGAGTTCGTGCGCATCGTCTCGGAGGCCGGCGCCGATCGGCTGAGTGTGCACGCCCGCAAGGCATGGCTGAACGGCCTGTCTCCGAAAGAGAACCGCAATGTGCCACCACTCCGCTACGACTGGGTTCACCAACTCAAAGCCGACCACAGCCACCTGCAAATCGAGATCAACGGCGGCATCAAGACCCTCACCGACACGGCAGAGCAGCTTCGCCACGTCGATGCGGTCATGATCGGCCGCGCCGCCTATGACAACCCTTGGCTCTTTGCCGACGTCGATGAGCGCTTCTTTGGCGCGGAACAAGCCGTCAGCACCGACCGCCGCCAGGTCGTGCACAAGATGATTGGGTACGTGGACCAGCACGTCGAGCGCGTCGGCAAACTCAGTCGCATCACGCGCCATATGCTGAACCTGTTTGCAGGTCAGCCCGGCACCAAGGCGTGGAAGCGAGTGCTCTCGACCCGCTCGAGCATGCCTGGCGCAGGCTCCGAGGTCTTGCTTGAGGCCTTGTCTGCGCTGGACGCCGCCCAGGCGCGCTTCGCTTCGTAGCGCTCGCTAGATTCTGAACTGCAGTCCCAGGGCCATGGCTGTCTCGGTGTGGTCCAGGCCCGGGTTCAGCGTCAGGAATTGGCCGTACAGGCGCACCTCGTCCTTGACCCGGATGCCGAGAGTCAGCTCGTTCTCGGTGTGCAACTCGGCAAGCTGGCCCTCTCCCAGTCCCGCCAGCAGACGGTACTGGCCATAGAGCCGACCCAGGCTCATTCCCGCCGCAAGCTCGGTGCCGTACACCGTCTCGGCGTGGCCCGTCTGTCCCGATCCAGTTCCACCTACAAACAGGCCAACCTTTAGGTCCAGGGCACTGTTGCCCAGCAAGTCGACGCCGGCACCCGCTCGTCCAGTCCACTGACCCTCTGGGCTCGCGCGACCCTCAAGACCGATGTAGCTGTCCTTCTTGCGAACAAAACGGGCCGAAGCACCGAGGTTGAACTGGTCAGCCTGCAGAACAGGGCCAGCTTGCAGCTGCACGTGGGCGTCGTCTCCGGCCAAGGCCAACGGTGTCAACAAGGCGAATAAAAGCATTTGAACTCCTGTGTCCCATCTCCGCACGCTTCGACCTGTCAGACACCGGCATCCATCAGCGGCGATACCGTCACTGACAAACGGGGACAACGGGGGTACAACCCGGGACAGGAGGCCCGATGCAAATCGAAGAGCTCATCGCGACCCGTCGTACGGTGCACGAGTTTGCCGCAGCGCCCATCCCCGACGGAGCCGTCGACCGGTCACTTGCCGCCGCACATTGGGCGCCAAACCACAAGCTGACTTGGCCCTGGCGCTTCACCAAAGTGGGGCCAAAGGCCCGGGCGCAGCTGATTGAGATCGGCATCGCCCTCAAGAGCGCCAAGCGCCAGCTGCCCCCCGAGATGGTCAAGAAACTGCGCGCCAAGCTCGGTAATCCAGCGGAATTGGTGGTGGTTAGTCAGATGCGTTCGGAAGACGGATTTCGAAGCCGCGAGGACTACGGAGCCGTGGCGTGCGCCATCCAGAACATGACCTTGTCGCTGTGGTCCGAGGGCATCAGCACCAAGTGGGGGACAGGCGGCATTACCCGGCATGACAAGACCTACGCATTGCTAGGCATCGACGGGAATACCGAAGAGATTGTAGGGTTCATCTGGATCGGTCACCCAGTCCGCCCCAGCAAGGCGCCTCAGCGCCCTCCCCTGGCCGATGTCATCCGCGAGGTTCCCTGATGCGCACCGCACTCCTGCTCCTGCTCACCTGCTTTGCTACAACGGCGACAGCGCACGATGGCCACAAGGGCGCGCAGCCGTCGGTCGACCTGCTGCGCTCCAGCATCTTGTGCGAGCTGACCTATGTCGACAAGTACATGAAGATGGCGCTGCCGCTCATCAACGCCGATCCCGTTCCCGACCAGGCAGCCCGGGACGCCCACTCCAAGGCCTGGGAGAAGCGCAAGGCCGCCCAGGAGCTGCTCGCGGTCAACGAGACCGCCCTCGCCTACCAGCGCTCAGCCGAGGCCCGCAAAGAGCTCAAGAAGCTGCTCAAGCCATTGTGGGAATGGAACACCACCGAGGCACAGCTCGCCGATCTGGTTGGGGAGCAGATCGCCTGTGCCCGAATCCGCTTGTCGGTCACCCAGCCACACCTGCAGTCCCATCCGCTGTTGGGCGCCTCAAAGGGCTACAACCTGGCAAAGGAACGCATCGACGGGGCTGAGCTCGGGCGCAAACAGGGCCAGACTCGCATGGCCTTCTTCAAGGTCGAAGATGGGCTGCACCAGCTGGACATCGCCATCGGCTGGGAATGGCCAGGAGTCGTGGCCGTCGACAAATAGTCAGCGCTTGTTGACGATGCCGAGTCGGCTGAGTTCCTTTTTGGCGTAGCGCATCTTCAGACGCTGACCTGCGGGAATCTGCACGTTCCGTTCGAGCACGACATTGCCCATCATATTCTTGATGATGACTTTGTGGCGCCCCGCACTCACGCGAGCCGCCAGGTAGCCGCCCTCCATCGCCACGAACTGCATGGGACGACCGTCGATGGACACCATGACGCCGCCGTTGACCAAGATCAGCAGCTGGCCGGGTCCAGTAAACACCGGCTCTGCGTCGGCCTCATCTGCGGGCGGGCTGGCCTCGTCGGCCGTTCCGGCATCGGCAGTTCCCGAGCCCCCGCGGTCCATCGTGGTGCTGCCATCCGAGGCAGCTGTTTCGTCCGTCCCAGCCGAACCGCCGCGGTCGAGGTTGCGTCCTCCATCGCCATCGGATGTGCTGCTGCCACCTGTCGCGGCGGTCTTGACGTCGGTCTCGGCATCGGCCACAGCATCGGTGGCAGCCCCGACGGCCTCGGTGCCTCCCTCGACGGTGGCAACCTCGACGGCGACTTCGGCTACTTCGGTCTCGACTTCGGTCTTGGAGGGAACGGCAGCCGTTGAGAGCGTGGGGTCTGGAGGAAGTTCACCGACCAACGCCCCATCTGCGGGAGCCACCGGGTCGGTCTGAACCTTCAGGTCGAACGGCTTGCCGGTGTCCACGACGGGGCCACCGCAAGCAAACGCCATGAGCACCGAAACAACGGCGAGTGGCGCTGTGAACCTCATCGACAATCCTCCAGGCGCGTGATGGTAGCATTCGCGCTGCACGGAGGGCCTAATGCCCAATCTCGACTTGGTCCGAAAGGAGAAGCTCTCATCGTTCCGCCTGATTGCCATCGGGACGTGGCGTACGACCTACGACCCCTCGGTTTACGGCGCTATGAAGCTGCCAATGGACGAGACACTTCGCTACATGGCCGAGTTCCGCGAGAAGACCGGACGCCGCATCACTGTGACCCACATGATGGCCAAGGCCGTGGCGGGTGTGCTCGAGAAGATGCCCGACGCGAATGCCGTGCTGCGCTACAACCGCATCTATCTGCGGTCCGACATTGCCGTCTTCTTTCAGGTCGCCCTAAAGGACGATGAGACCGGCGAAATCGACCTGTCTGGCGCCACCATTCACCACGCCAACACCAAGCCGTTGCTCGAGATTGTGGACGAGTTCAAGCAGACCGTCGACAAGGTGCGAAGCAAGAAGGACAAGCAGCTTGAAGGCACGCGCAGCATGTTCAAGCGCATTCCCCCCTTCCTGCTCAACTGGGTGCTCGACGCCGTGGGCTTCCTCGCCTTCACGCTCAATCTCGACCCCAAGTACACCGGTCTGCCCAAGGACCCCTTTGGCTCGGTGATGGTGACCAACGTCGGCTCTCTTGGCCTAGAAGAGGCCTATGTCCCCTTGGTGCCGTATTCGAAAGTGCCCCTGCTGCTCGCCACCTGTGCCGTTCAAAAGGAGGCTGCGGTCGACCCCGAGACCGATGAGATCAAGGTCGTGCGAACCATGAAGGTCTGCGCCACATTCGACCACCGCATCATGGATGGCAGCCACGCCGCTGTCATGTCCAAGGTGCTCAAGGCCTGGTTCACCGACCCCTACAAGCACTTCGGTCCGATTCCAGACGAGCGCGAGGCCAAGTCCGAAGAGGCCCCAGACGAAGAGCCGGCTAGTCCTGAGGAAGCCGCTCCAGTACCTGCCTGACAGCCGATTCCATGCGCCGGCCAGGTCGAAAGCCGCGCACCTGAACGATGACCAAGCGCTTGCCCAGCGGCACCCACACTGCGCGCTGCTCCATCGAGACGCCGCCTCCGATTCCGGCGACATGTTCGACGGCTCGCACTCCCTCGATGCGGGTCCAGGGCTCGGCGGTCAGCACCAAACCCAGACCTCCTGTCGGCTCGTCCTTCATGGCCTCGACGTGGTCCATGACCAGCTGCAGATAGGCCTCGGACCACTGTGCGTCGTCGAAGTCCAGAATGCGGACGACGGCCTGTCGGTCGTCCCGGTAGGCCTGCAGGCCATATCCGAAGCTCAGATGGGCCAGCACCTCGTCGAGCCGTTCTTGGTCATATTGCATGCCCTCGGCGCGCAGGTCGCGCTCACCCAAGACGCTGAGCACCGTGGACCAGGCCCCTGCGGTCAACTCCTCTTCGATGTCCTCGAGCACGGGATCGTAGTCGACAGGCACCTCAAAGTAGGGCGCATAGGTCTCGGGTCGGAACAGCATGGTGGTGGTGGCGGGTGGCTTGGACAGCAGCTCCCACACCCGGTCGTGGCCGCCCTCGTCGAAGTGGTGCTGCACAAAGTGCTTGCCGAGGCCGTACCGGAACCAGATCGGGAACGCCCCCGGGCTCTCGGGTCCGTCCTCATCATCCCAGCCTTGGCTAGCATCGAGGCGGTCACGCACTTGCTCATAGCCAAGCGCTTCGGCGACCCGCTGCTCGACGAAGTTGGCATGGCCCTCGGTCACAGCGCTGAAAGCCTCGAGCGCGTCGTTGTCGCGCTGTCGGCCAAAGGACGGCAGCAGGTCCGCCTGCTGATCCTGCAGGGCGTGAGTGAGCTCGTGAGCCAGAACGAGCTTTGCCGCGGCCTCGGTCTGATTTGGCTGCAGCCCGGTGTGGCGCACAACCCCGGCTATCGAGTCGGGCGACAGGTACAGCGCCTTGGTCTCGATCCCGTACTTGCCCACCACACTCGGGGCGGCCCCTCGGCTCTGCTCAGCCATCTTGTCGATGACGTAGTCCGGCGAGTTCTTGTACATGCGCTTGAGAATCAGGCGGGCCTCGGACTCCAAGATGCGCTCGAGCTCGGACGACGTTCCCATGCGTGCGGGCGGAATCGGGTCAAAGGTGCGACCCGCGGCCTCTTCGACAATGGGAATCAGCTCGGCCATCCACCGATCGAGCCCGTCGAGATCGATCTCACTCGCATCGGTGATGGCGGGCGGCGTCCTGTTCTTTGCACACACGGCTGTGAGCGGCAGCAGCAGCAATACGGCGGCTGCACACCGGCTCACGGACCAGTCACCTT
>Ga0114932_10005285_pt1 | contig 11537 bp, 8 predicted proteins | sample 2SBtaG_2_FD_87286 | JGI IMG/M metagenome (GOLD analysis project Ga0114932, IMG submission 87286) | Deep subsurface microbial communities from Kolumbo volcano to uncover new lineages of life (NeLLi) - 2SBTROV12_ACTIVE470 metaG | ecosystem: Environmental > Aquatic > Marine > Volcanic ... | reverse complement strand
CCCCTGCATCAACTGAATTTATTTCCACTTCAACGGGCAATAAAACCATTGTATTATATCTAGAGATAACTTCTTTATAGTTAGATGTTTGTCTGGTAGTAATAGGTGCACAACTTGTGAACACCAAAAACACTATAATCAAAAATTTACTTTTGAGTGACATTTTAAACATGAATTTTAATGGTTAAATTTACTGCGCAGGAATAACTCTTGTACGGTTATCTGAAAATACTACATAAACCTTTTGTCCTTTTTGTAATGGATCTTTTTCGGATTGTACGACCGTTAGCATACCATTAACCCTTGCAGTTGCAATAACATTTCTTAAAGCCATATTTCCTTCGTAATAAGTGTCTTTAATATTCGAGATGTCAACTTTAATAACATATTCTAAACCTTTGCTGGTACTAAGTGAATCCTGCATAGCAGCACCAACCAAGCCTCCAACTACAGCTCCTCCTATCAAGCCACCAGCTCTTCCAGAACCTCCTCCAATCCCACTTCCAGCAACTCCACCGACTAAAGCACCAGTTGCCATGCCAGTTGTGTTGTCTTGCAACCTATCTGAATCCCTAATTGTTACAGGACGCACTGAGACAATTTGTCCTTCGAGAGTAAAGTTGGTTGTTGAATCGCTTACATACATGCTATTTGATAAATCCCTGGCACAACCAGACATAAAAATCACAACAAAAAAGCATATAAAAAGTTTTGAAAAAATATTTTTGCTCATATCAGTTAACTCTATCATTTTTCACGAAGGTAAAGCTTTTCATATTTTCAGTCAAGTTAAAATTGTACTAATATATGCTTTTTCTTTCCAGCTGAAAGCTTTAATTGATCATCATGAAAATCATTTTGTTTAATTAGGTGCTTGATATCGTTTATCACATTATTATTAACTCTAGCACCATTTCCTTGAATCAACTTTCTTGCAGCACCATTAGATTCACATAAACCTGATAATACTAATAGTTTAAATAAAGGGAGGCCGGTATTTATCTCATCTAAAGTAATTTTAAATTTTGGTAAATTATCACCAATACTGTTATCCTCAAAAGTTTTTTGAGCTGTAGATTTTGCATTGATAGACGCTTCAATTCCATGACATAATTTTGTTGCTTCATCCGCTAGGATAATTTTGGCATTGTTTATCTCTTTCCCAGTTAATTTTGAGAGCTTATTAATCTCATCTAGCGGTAATTCAGTAAACAATTTTAAAAATTTTATAACATCAGCATCTTCAGTATTTCTCCAAAATTGCCAATATTCATATGAAGACAGCATATTGTCATTCAGCCAAATTGCACCACTTTCGGTTTTCCCCATTTTTGTGCCACTACTAGTGGTAAGAAGAGGGGAAGTTAGTCCAAAAACCTCTTTGCCCAGTTTTTTTCTAATTAATTCAACACCATTTACAATATTACCCCACTGATCAGAACCCCCAATTTGCAGTACACATCCTTGGTCCTTATATAGATGATAGAAATCAAAAGCCTGCAGAAGCATATAATTAAACTCAAGAAAACTTAGTGACTGTTCTCTATCTAACCGTATCTTAACACTTTCAAAATTTATCATTCTATTAATAGAGAAGTACTTACCAAAATCTCTTAAAAATTCTACATATTTTAATTCACATAACCATTCATCATTGTCTAAGATAATAGCTTTATTTTCTGAATCAAAATTCAAAAATTGGTTGAACACTTTTTTTAATGATCTTTTATTCTCTTCTATGTCAGTATATCCTAGCATCTTTCTTGCTGCATCCTTGCCTGAGGGATCACCAATTTTTGTTGTACCACCACCAAGTAAAATAATAGGTTGATGCCCTAATTTTTGTAACCAGCGTAGCATCATAATCTGAATTAGGCTCCCAATATGCAGTGATTTAGCTGTGCAATCAAAACCTATATATGCTTTAATTTTATTATCAGAAACTTTTCTCTCTAGCTGCTCTAAATTTGTAGATTGATATATAAAGCCTCTATTTTGCAATGTATTAATTAAATTAGACATATTCACTTATTCATATCTTAAAGCTTCTGCAGGCAGCATTTTTGCAGCTTTCCAAGCAGGGTAAATTGTTGCGAGTAACGATAATAACATTGATATACCAACTATGCTAATAATTTCAGCTATATCTGGCTCTGATGGTAATGAGGTTAAAAAATAAATCATAGGATCAAATAAAGTAGCACCTGTTGTTGATTCCAATATTTGTTTAATATTATTGATGTTTATTACAAATGCTATACCTAATATTGAACCAGATATTATACCTATAAAACCTAAAAAAGCTCCTGCTAAAACAAATATTTTTATTATAGAGATGCGAGATGCTCCAATTGCTCTAAGAATTGCTATGCTCTTATATTTTTCCTTAACTAGCATCGCAAGCCCTGAAATTATATTAAAGGCAGCTATCATAATTATTAATATCAAAATCAAAAACATTGTGTTTCGTTCAACCCTTAAAGCATTTATTAAAGATTGATTTGCTAGCCCCCAATCAGTAAGCATTATATCTTGATCAGGAATGTCTTTAATAATAGCTTTTTTAGTTTTTTCAATGTTTTTAACGTTATTTAATATAATTTCAATTTCTGTAATTGATTGATTGGTATTAAACAGTAGTTGCGCTGTATTAATTGGTATAAAAACCGTGCTTGCATTATATTCATACATTCCAACATCAAATATTCCTGAAACATAAAAGGTCTTTATTTTGGGAACAGCTCCAAGTATTGTAGTATCAAATTTTGGCACTATCAACCGCATTTTATCACCTATGTATAATCCCAGATTTTTAGCTAGTGCATTGCCTATATAAATTTCATTTTTGTTAAATTTAGATTGCTCATTTTTGACGATGAAGGCATCATGCATGATCGGTTTTTTATTCAATGAATCAAAGTCCATTCCTCTAACCATCACTCCTGTTGAATTTTTACTACTCTCAGCTAAGGCTTGCCCTGTTACTAATGGAGCAACATATTTGACATGTTCTATACTTTTTATATCTCCTATAAGCTTAGTATGATTCGAAATTTTCTGATCATATTTACTCACAGTTACATGACCATTTATACCTAGAATTTTTTTAACTAACTCAACCTCATATCCATTCATAACAGACATAACAATTATTAACGTCATCACCCCAAGAGCAATGCCAATAGTTGCCAAATAACTCACTAAGGAAATAAATTTATTATTATAACCAATATATCTTTTGGCAATTTTCCATTCAAAATTCTTAATCATCAGGTATCAAATTACTCTTTAAAAATTTTCATTAGTACTATTGCCATAATTGTTGAAATCAATGACCCAAAAATGATACCTATTTTTGCCAATTCTAAATACACGGCATTGTGTTCAAAAGCTATCAATCCAATAAATAAATTCATTGTAAACCCTATTCCACAAAGTACTGATATGTAATAATAATGCTTCATATGTACGTTATCTGGCAGCGTTATAATTTTTAAAGCTTTTAAAATATGTACAGCCAACGAAATTCCAAATGTCTTGCCTATTAATAATCCAAGTACAATTCCTATAACAACAGGGTGATATAAAGCATCTAAATTAATTGAACCAAAGCAAATCCCACTATTTGAGAAAGCAAACAAAGGTAAAATAAGATATTCAACATATGGAGCCAATATTTTCTCCAGTCTTTTTAAGGGAAAGTTGTTATTTGATATTTTAAGTGGAATAAATATTCCAAGTATAACTCCAGCAATTGTTGAATGAATTCCAGATTTAAAAAAGAAATACCACATAAATATTCCAATGATTAAATAAGGCTCAAGTGCAGAAACCTTTGCCCTATTTAGTAAATATAAAAGCCCACAACAAAAAATAATTGGTATAAAATAACCTAAATACAAATTACCACTGTAAAACAAGGCAATTATGATAACAGCAATGAGATCATCAATTATGGCAAGTGCAGTTAAAAAAACCCTCAGTGTCAATGGCAATTTTTTCCCGAAAACTGCAAATACCCCAAGAGCAAATGCTATATCTGTTGCAGCTGGAATTGCCCATGCTTGCATAGCAATATTATCTTGATGATTAAAAGCTATGTATATCAATACAGGGAATATTACCCCAAAACAAGCAGCCACAATAGGCAAAATTCTTTGAGATTTGCTTTTCAAATGACCATCAATCATCTCTCGTTTTATTTCCATTCCGACTATTAGAAAAAAAATAGCCATAAGAAACTCATTTATCCAACTATGTATTGATAATGAAAAAGAATTTAACCCTAAAGATATTTGAAAATTTTGTTCAATAAAATGATGATAGAGAGAGGCAAATTTTGAATTAGCAATGACAATCGCTAGTACTGTACTACTGAAAAGCAGTAGCCCTTTATTAACAGCCTGATGGAATAATAATGCAAAATTGACTAATCTATGAGGAATCATTTAGTTACCAAAATTATGTTAGCACTTAAATAACTCATTTTCCTCAATTTTTGAATAATTATTTTTTCTAATCTCTTCTTTTACAGCAAGAATGTTATGTTTTACTGAGTCTAAATTTTCAAGAGCAATACCACCTAACTGAAGCCCAACTTCAATTCTTTCTGGGATAGCACTTTCTGCTCCTAATTTTCTTATATCTTTACTATGCTTATAATCCGCTGCTCTTGAAATTATTCTAACATTTTTATGATTAACGGTGACTTTTTTTGTAGTTTTTCTAAGTGTAACCCTATCACTCATGGTTAAAATCATTGCTTTAGCTCTTTTTATACCCAATGCTTGCAGAATATTAGTATCACTAACTTCGCCTTGAAACACTGGAAAGCCTTGTTGTCTAGCTTTTTTAACAATTCTTGCATTACTTTCAATTGCTATATAGTTCATCTGCTCTTTATTAAGCATATAAGCTACTATTCTTCCCACTCTTCCAAATCCAGCAATTATAACATGATCACTCAAATCACTAATACCTTTAAACTCTTGATTACTATCAAGCTCTTCTTTGGAATCAATTTTATCTTCAATTTTAGAGCCTATCATTGCAAGTAAAGGTGTTATCCCCATTGATATTGCTACCGCCATAAGCATAAATTCAGAAGTTTTAGCATCAATTATTCCTTTAGTTGCAGCCATATTAAACAATATAAATGCAAATTCACTACCTTGAGATAACAATAGAGCAGAATGAATAGTAGCTCCCCACCTTAATTTAAATAACTTGCAAAGAGCGAGTATTATGGTGGCTTTAATAAATATTAAAGCAAATGCAGCAAGTAATACTGCTTGAAATTTTGCTTTGATAAATTCTACATCTATTGACATGCCAACGCTTAAGAAGAATAGCCCTAAAAACAACCCCTGAAATGGATGTATACTATCTTCTATTTGATTTCTATATTCTGTCTCAGCTATTAATATACCTGCTATAAATGCACCCATAGCAGATGATAAGCCCAACATACCTGTAGTCCAAGCAGCTCCCAGAACAATTAATAACGCCGTTGTAACATATACCTCGTCAGTTTTGACAGATGCAACTAATGAGAAAAAGGGTCTTAAAAATAGTCTGCCAAATATCGTTATTACTACTATCACCCCTAGTGCTTTTAACCCAGATATCCCTATTATTTGCATAATATTATCATTTTTATCTGCAAGTAAGGGCATTACTGCAAGTAATGGGACAACTGCTAAATCTTGCATCAGCAATACTGAGAGCGATAACCTTCCGACCTGACTCGATTGTCTACCTGCTTCAGAGATAACTTGCAATACTATTGCTGTAGAGGACAGCGCCAATGCAGCTCCAACTACTACAGATATTGACGTCGAAAAATTAAAAAACTTATATAGCACAAAAGCTATTGTTGAGGATGTTATGAGGACCTGAAGACCCCCAAAGCCAAACACATGAAGCCTCATCTTTATTAGTCTATCAAATGAAAGCTCCAAACCAATCATAAATAAAAGAAATACTATGCCAAATTCTGCTAAGGAATGTGCATATTCAGGCTCTTTTATTAAGCCATAGGCATTTATTACTGCTCCAGCAATTAAATATCCTAAAACTGGACTAGTTTTGAGTTTATGTAATAAAATAACTACTATAATAGACGATGCTAAAAGAATTAGAACGCTTGGTAAAAAATCTGTTTCACTCATTAAAATGTTTAAAAATTTAAATTTTCATTATATACAATGTATAGCCATAGTAGCAGTAACTTAACATTTAATCAATTGTCTTACGCATTAATCACAGGGTCATCCAAAAGAATTGGAAAGAGTATTGCGATTTTTTTAGCAAATGAAGGTTGGGATATTATTCTTCACTATAATAACTCAGAAAGTGAAGCTATTAAATTGCAAAAGCACATAATTTCTTTAGAAAAAAGATGTATTTTATATAAAAGTGATTTTTCTGAAAATAAAATTTCCAAATTTTTTGAACAAGAAATTTCCATAGAATTGATTATAAATAATGCCTCAATTTTTGAAATGGATTCTCTATGTAATTTTAACCAAGAAGATTTAATGAATACACTTAAAATTAATTTCATAGCTCCATCATTACTTGCTAAAACAATTTTAGATATTAACACTTTTGAGAATCAAATTAATGTCATCAATATATTAGATAGCATAATTTACAAACTGCCAAAAAAATTTACTTCATATTATTTTAGCAAACGTATGCTTGCTGATTTCACAAGGTTATCAGCAAAAATTTATGCTCCTAAAGCTAGAGTTAACGGGATATCACTTGGACAAATAATGAAAAATTCTAAACAAAGCAAAGAAAATTTTAAAAAAACTTTCAGTAATAATCCTCTTGGTTATAGTGGTACTGTTGAAGAAATTTGCAATACAATCAATTTTATAGTAAAAAATAAATCTATTACTGGTCAAATTATATCTTTAGATGGTGGTGCTCATTTAGACAATGTCAATTATCCTTAGTTCAGCCAAATGCAAATAAATTCTTTAGAACAATTAATAAAAACCTTTTCTAAATTACCTGGTTTAGGACCTAAATCAGCCAAAAGGATTGCATTACATTTAATCCAGAATAAAGATCATATGCTGAGATTTTCACAACTTTTAGAAAATGCATTTACAGAAATACAAACTTGCAATATTTGTTTTAATATTGATATTTCAAACCCATGTGAAATATGTTTAAACGAAAAGAGAGATAAAACCATTTTGTGCATAGTAGAAAATATATCTGATTTATGGGCAATTGAGAAAAGTAAAATTTATCATGGTAAGTATCATGTTTTAGGTGGGACACTATCAGCTATTGAAGGAGTAAGTCCTAAAAATTTAAATTTTGATAATTTTCAAACAAGATTTAATAATTCTCAAATAAAAGAAGTAATAATTGCAACAAATTCAACACTTGAAGGCCAAACCACAGCTCATTATATTGCAAAATTACTAGAAGATACAGATTTAAGAATATCCAGATTAGCAAATGGTATACCTATTGGAACAGAATTAGATTATATTGATGAAGGAACACTGGCTTTAGCCTTAAAATTGAGGCATAAATTTTAAGTTCGAGCTATCAAAAGCAAACTTTTTTTATTATACCTATATAATTTGTAATATAAAATGATGGGTAAAAAAATATTAAATATATACACAATTGGATAATATTTATAGCTGACTTGGTTAAATATATAAAATGATAAATTAAAGCCTATAATTAGTATTATTGAAAGAAAGGTGTAAAAATTCAATTTAAAATTTTGTATTCTATTTTCTTCCCTTCGTGTTAAAAAATATAAAACACTAACTGCTATCGATATTGAAGTTAGTGGCCATACCAATCTAAAATGGCCTTGAGCTCTAAATTTTTTAATCTTGTTATTAGGAATATTATTGGAAAATAATAACTCTGGGACAGTCAATTCGTAACTATCATCAACTAACTTATTATTAGATTTTTCTCCTTGATTTAAATCAATTGTAAATTCAGAAAATTTAATCATAGAGTATCTTTGTTTATTATTTTGAAACTCCACTTTTGTACCATCATATAAAATTAATCTGTAGAGATTGTTATTATTATAAAATTTTCCTGAGCTAGCTATAAAAGTAATATCTTTATTTGCATTTTTAGAATCATTAATTAATATATTTTTAAGTAAATTATCCCCTTCTTTTTTTTCAATAAATATAGTTAATCCTTGTATTTTTGATATAAACGTATTGAATTGCAGTAGATTAATAATTGAACTTTGGTTAATACTTAATTTTAGATTTTTAAATTTATTAGAGCTAATTGGTAATAAGTAAAATGAAATTAATAGGTGAGCAATTGTAACTAAGATAGAAAATTTTAAAAATGGTTTAATTATATTAATTCTAGCTACACCTAGAGAATATAAAGCAATAATTTCATTATCAAATAAAAATTTTTTATATACGTATAGTATGGTAAGAAATAATGATACTGGTAATATTATAAAAAGTAGTAATGGAATGAGGCATATAGTTAAATTAATAAAGTCTAATATCCTTGCTCCTTGACTCAATATTATCTCTAAATATCTAATGGATTGAACTATCCACGCTATGCCACAGATAGCAAAAGTGATTAATAAAAATGGAAAAAATAAATTTTTATATATATTTTTCTCGTAAAGAAACATAATAAGATGATTAAGTGGTGTGTCCTGGAGGATTCGAACCTCCGACCCACAGCTTAGAAGGCTGTTGCTCTGTCCAGCTGAGCTAAGGACACATTCATACGTAAATTAGTGAGAATATTGTAAAAAGTCAACAACGAAAGATTTCTCATCTTTATTATTTTTTGTTTACAAAAATCAAGTCGCTTTAGTGTCGTTATATTTTTTCTTCAGCCTATCCATATAAAATCCTGTTCCAGCAGGGATTAGCCTACCCACTATAACATTTTCTTTTAATCCAACGAGATTATCAGATTTAGCAGAAACCGCAGCCTCTGTTAATACTTTTATAGTTTCTTGGAAAGATGCAGCTGATAAGAATGAATTTGTTTGCAATGAAGATTTTGTTATTCCTTGCAAAATTCCTATTGCTTGAGCAGCTTTATATTTTTCTTTCTTAGCTTTTTTATTTAGTTGGTCAAAATTCTCCCTATCTACTTGCTCACCAATAATGAATGTTGTTTCACCTGGATCTGTTATTTCTACTTTTTTAAGCATTTGTTTTAATATGACCTCAATATGCTTATTATTGATTCGCACACCTTGTAATTTATAAACTTGTTGCACTTCATCAATCATGTACTTTGCAAACTCTTCTTTTCCAAGAATACGCAATATATCATGAGGAGATGGATCTCCATCAAGTAGCATCTCTCCCTTTAATACGTAGTCGCCTTCGTTTACAGAAATATGTTTACCTCTAGGAATAAAATATTCCGTTTTAACTTCCCCATCTTTTGATCTAACTATTAATCGCCTCTTAAATTTATAATCTTGCCCATATTCAACATAACCATCGATCTCACTTAATACAGCTACTTCTTTTGGCTGACGAGCTTCAAATAATTCTACAACTCTTGGCAAACCACCGGTAATATCCCTACTTTTCGAAGATTCTTTTGGCATTTTTGATAATATATCACCAACCTCTACTTTTTGGTTATCTGAAACATTAATAATTGCATTTACTGGTAAAAAATATCTTGCTTCTGAACCATTACTTAATTTTATAGGGTTCCCATCAGCATCCTTAATGATAATTCTAGGTCTTAAACTTGAGGTTTTTGAAGTTTGTTTACCCTCGATCACAACTTTATTAATAATCCCTGTTATATCATCCTGAATTTCTTTCACAGATACCGAATCTTGCAAATCTACAAATGATACATAACCTGCAACATCAGTCATTATTGGAAGAGTAAATGGATCCCATTCTGCTATTTTTTCACCACTCCTTATTTTATCATTATCGTCAGATAGAAGCCTTGCACCATAAGGTATTTTACACCTAAATTTCTCATTGTTTTTCCCATGAAGTATTACGAGCTCACAATTTCTACTCATGTTAATTTTAGTGCCACTATTATTTTGGATAATAGTAGCGTTTTCAAATTTCACCACTCCAGAATGTGAAGAAATAATATCAGATTTACTTGCTATTTTTTGAGCTGCACCACCAATATGGAACGTTCTCATAGTTAATTGAGTTCCAGGTTCACCAATAGATTGAGCGGCAATTACACCAATAGCTTCTCCTAAATTAACAATTTGCCCTCTTGCAAGATCTCTTCCGTAACATTTGCTACAAACTCCATTTTTACTTTCGCATGTTAAAACAGATCTAATCTTTAAGGCTTCAATATTATGCTGTTCAATAACAGACATAATATCTTCATCAATTAATTTGCCTTTTCTAAGTAAAATTGAATTTTTTTCTGATGAATGCAGATCTTCCGCTAATACTCTACCCAAAGCAAGTTCTCTTAAAGGTAAGACAACTTCTCCATTTTCTACTCTTTCTCTAATTAAAATGGAATTATGAGTACCACAATCATCCTCAACAACAATACAATCCTGAGCAACATCTACTAATTTTCTGGTTAAATAGCCTGAATTTGCAGTTTTAAGAGCTGTATCTGCCAGACCTTTTCTTGCACCATGAGTAGAAATGAAATACTCTAATTCATTCAGTCCTTCTTTAAAATTAGAAGTAATTGGAGTTTCAATAATTTCACCTGAAGGTTTTGTCATTAACCCTCTCATACCAGCTAATTGTCTCATCTGAGCTGGGGAACCCCTAGCTCCTGAATCAGACATGATATACACACTATTTAGAGATTCAAAAGTGTTATGCTTATTATTTGGATCATTAGGATCAAATAATTTTTTCATCATATCTGATGCAATTACATCAGTACATCTTGTCCATTCGTCAATCGCTTTATTGTATCTCTCACCAGATGTAATTAATCCATCAGAATATTGCTCTTCATACTCTCTAATCTTTTTGTAGGAGTTAGTGATATGAGTCTCCTTAGTTTCTGGAATAACAATATCATCTTTCCCTATAGATATGCCAGATTGGCAAGCATATTTAAAACCTAACCCCATTAAATGATCTGCAAAAATTACAGTATTTTTTTGACCACAATTTCTATAAACAACATCTATTAAACTAGAAATCTCCTTTTTAGTCATAATTTTATTAATATGATCATAACTGATTTGAGATTCTTTAGGTAGAAGTTCAGCAATAAATAATCTACCAGGAGTAGTATCAACCATTGTTGTGGATGGTTTTCCATTTTGATTATTTATCTTAATTCTAAATTTAATTTTTGCATGAATTGATAACTTTTTTGCATCTACAGCATGTTCAACTTCATTTAAATTTCCAAAACACATGCCATCACCTTTCTGGTTTTCGAATTGCAATGATAAATAATAAATACCTAAAACAATATCCTGTGTTGGAACAATTATTGGTTCTCCATTTGCAGATCCTAATATATTATTAGTAGACATCATCAACACCCTTGCCTCTAATTGCGCTTCT
>Ga0114932_10005283_pt1 | contig 11541 bp, 7 predicted proteins | sample 2SBtaG_2_FD_87286 | JGI IMG/M metagenome (GOLD analysis project Ga0114932, IMG submission 87286) | Deep subsurface microbial communities from Kolumbo volcano to uncover new lineages of life (NeLLi) - 2SBTROV12_ACTIVE470 metaG | ecosystem: Environmental > Aquatic > Marine > Volcanic ... | reverse complement strand
TGGCCGCGCACTACGTCACGATGGTCGAGGAACTGAGGAGCGGTGGAGCCAACCCCCACATGCCCCTGGGACAGATTCGCCAAGCCGCGCTCGGCGCCGGTTTTGATTCGGATGCCGAACGATCCGAGTGGCTCTCACGGCCGGGTGTCCTCGGCGCCCATCGCCGCCATCTGGGCAAGGCATTCGCCCACGCACGACAGTCATTGGCACTGTGCCCGTTGCAGGGCATGGGCTACGTTCACCTGGCTCAACTCGGATATCTCAATGGAGACACGGCGACCGCCAGCACCCAGTTGATCGCCCAGGCGCTGGTTGTTCGTCCGCACCAGGCACGAGTCCATGAAGCTGCGGGAAGTGAAGCGTGGCTCGTCGGAGACCAGGAGACCGGACTGGCACACTGGAAACAAGCTTTCCATCTCGATCGCACTGTCCAGCGACGGATCATGAAAAAACTGGCAGCGGCCGGACTCCCAGCACAGGTGATCATCAGCGAGTTTCAGCCTGACTGGGAGTCGCTGGTCTACATGAAGGAGTTGTACAAGAGGGCACTTCCGACGGCCGAATACCGGATCGTCCTGGCCGATTACGCCGTGGCGGCCCAGGGCCGGGCCAACAACCAGGACGGAACCGACGCCGTCACCAGTTGGCTGCTGGCTGCCGGAGCCTACCGACAACTCGACCAGGCCACCCAGGTCCAGGCATGTTACAAAAAAGCCCTGCAAGAGAACCCCACGTCGTTGACAGCCCGGCTGGCGTTCGGACGCTGGCTCTACTCCCAGGACCGTTTCAGCGAGGCCGTGGAACACCTCGAGTGGTCCTCGCAGCAACAGCCCGACAACGAAAAGCTGCAGAGGTTGCTCTCGGCCTGCCGAAAATCCGCATCCGGCGGCTAAGCCCGAATCCCGGTTAGGCCGTCGGCCAGGACCGGTCACGCTACAGCCAGCCAGCCGACCACGCTAACATCGGTTTCCGGACCAACCGCTGCGCCGGTTGTCTGACACAGGTTCATTTTCACCCTATCGATCAGATTGACCACGATGAGCGATTTTCGCACCGAACACGACTCCATGGGCGACGTCCAGGTCCCCTCCCAGGCTTACTATGGCGCCCAGACCCAACGGGCCGTCGACAACTTTCCGATCAGCGGCTGGAGATTGCCAGCCGAATTGGTCCACGCCCTGGGCCGCGTCAAGCGGGCAGCCGCGGTCGCCAACCGCGACCTCGGCAAGCTCACCGAGAGCGGCAAGAATCCCCTGGACAACGCCCAGGTGGATGCCCTGCTGGCGTCGTGCCAGGAGGTCATCGATGGGCAACTCGATGACGAGTTCCCCATCGACGTGTTCCAGACCGGATCGGGCACTTCGAGCAACATGAACATCAACGAGGTGATTGCCAATCGGGCGATTGAACTCAACGGCGGCGACCGCTTCACCACGGACAAGCCGATCCACCCCAATGACCACGTCAACATGGGACAAAGCACCAACGACATGTTCCCCACTGCGATTCATGTCGCCGTGGCCGAGGGCATCCGACGGCGACTGGTCCCGGCACTCGAGCGTTTCCGTGATTCGCTCCGGAGCAAGGCCGACGAGTGGGACCAGGTGATCAAGATTGGCCGGACACATCTTGCCGACGCCACGCCACTGCGGCTGGGACAGGAAATCGGTGGACTGGCTCGACAACTGGCCCTGTCGGTAGGTCGTGCCGAGCGGGCACTGGAAGCCGTACTCGAGTTGCCCGCCGGCGGCACCGCGGTCGGCAGCGGAATCAACACGCACCCCGAGTTTGGAGCCCGGGTGGCAGCCGACCTGGCATCCCAGACCGACGTCGGTTTTGTCGAGGCGGCCGACCACTTCGAAGCCAATGCCCAGAGAGACGGGTTGGTCGAATGCCATGGTCAACTGCGTGCCATCGCCAGCACGCTGTTCAACGTGTCCAACAACATTCGCTGGCTCGGCGCCGGTCCTCGCTGCGGCTTTTACGAGATCAAGCTGCCCGATCGTCAACCCGGCAGCTCAATCATGCCCGGCAAGGTCAATCCGGTGATGTGCGAGAGCATGATGCAGGTCGCCGCCCGGGTCATGGGCAACGACGGGGTGATCGCCTTCAGCGGCGCTTCCGGCGGCCAATTCCAATTGAATATCATGATGCCGGTGATGGGCCAAACGACCCTCGAGAGCATCGCGTTGCTCACCGGCGTGACCAATGCCTTTGTCGAGTTCTGCTCCGACGACATGGAGGCCAACAACGACGCGTGCGAGGCAGCCGTCGAAAAGAGCCTCTCGATGTGCACCAGCCTCAACCCGCTGATCGGGTACGAAAACGCAGCAGCACTGGCCAAGGAAGCCTTCAAGACCGGCAAGACGATTCGAGAATTGTGTCTCGAAAAGGACATCCTTCCCGAGGAGACTCTGGCCGAGGCACTGGATCCGATGAGAATGACCGAGCCACACGCGTAGGGAATCCCGCCGACAGGACACGCCCCTGGTCAGCGTGGCCACCAGATTACTCGGGGTCATAACCCAGGTTGGGCGCCAACCAACCTTCGGCCTCGGACACCGACACGCCCAAACGACCGGCGTAATCCTCCACCTGGTCCCGGGTCACCCGGTCGATAGAGAAATACCGGGCGCTGGGATGGTGGAAGTAGAGACCACTGACCGCGGCAGCCGGCAGCATCGCATAGGTTTCCGTCAGGCTGATCCCCGCCCGCGTTTCCGCCTCGAGCAACTCAAACAACCGCCCCTTCAGCACGTGGTCGGGGCAGGCCGGGTAACCGAATGCCGGACGGATGCCGCGGTACTTCTCCGCGATCAATTCCTCGTGGTCCAACTTCTCGCTGTCTCCCCATTCGCGACGCACCTTGGCATGCAAACACTCGGCAAACGCTTCAGCCAGCCGATCGGCCAGGGCCTTGGCCATGATCGATCGATAATCGTCATGTTCGCTCTCGAATCGTTCGACCAGTGAATCAATTCCCTCGCCCGCGGTCACCGCAAACGCTCCAACATGATCAACCTGTCCACTGTCCAGTGGCGCGACATAATCGACCAGGGACCTGTACTCCGTCTGCCCTCGCCTCTGCCACTGCTGCCTGAGCATCGGAAATCGCACCAGTTCCTCACCAGGCTCCAGGTCGCTGAACAACACGATGTCCTGGCCATCGGCAACCGCCGGCCAGAATCCATAAACAGCTCGTGCCGTCAACAACCCGTCACTGACAATTTCATCGAGCAACTCGCGGGCATCATCGAACAACTCTTGAGCCTGCTGTCCCAGGACCGGGTCGTCAAAAATGGCCGGGTACTTGCCCCGCAATTCCCATGTCTGGAAGAACGGAGACCAGTCGATGAATTCGACCAGTTCCTCCAGGGACTGGTCGTCTATCGTCCTGCGACCGACGAATGCTGGTGATTCCAGGGGCAAGTTCTTCCAGTCGGTGACGACCGGGTTCTGGCAGGCATCCTGGAATGGTACGAGTGCTTTTTGTTGCCGCTCGGCAAAGGCCTGGCGATCTCGTTCCTGCTCAACACGATTCGCCTCCACGAATGACTCGTACGTCGTTTCGCCCATCAACGACTCCACGACTCCGACGGCCCGCGAGGCATCAAGCACGTGGATGACCGGACCCTCGCATTCCGGCGCTATCTTCACGGCAGTGTGCCGCGCACTGGTGGTCGCTCCACCGATCAGCAGTGGCACACGTGGTCCCTGCCGCTGCATGGCCCGGGCAACCTGCTCCATCTGGCCCAGCGAAGGGGTGATCAATCCGGAGAGTCCAATCAGGTTGGCCTTCTCGCGAACGGCGGTCTAGAATGTCTTCCAGGGGCACCATCACCCCCAGGTCGATCACGTCAAAGTTGTTGCATCGCAGAACCACCCCGACAATGTTCTTTCCAATGTCATGAACGTCTCCCTTGACGGTGGCCGTGACAATCCGGCCACGGCTCTCGTCGACGGTACCCGACTCCCGTTGTTCCTCCTCCATGAACGGTGTCAGGTACGCAACCGCCTGCTTCATCACCCGGGCACTCTTGACCACCTGGGGCAGGAACATCCGTCCTGATCCGAACAGTTCCCCAACCGTGTTCATGCCATTCATCAATGGCCCCTGGATCACCTCCAGGGGACGATCGTACTTCTGGCGAGCCTCCTCGGTGTCGTCGACAATGAACTCGTTGATCCCCTTGACCAGGGCATGGATCAACCGCTGCTCGATCGGCTCGTCACGCCATTGAGCCACGACAGTGGCGTCGCCCACGTCGTCGCCTCGGATCGTCTCGGCCAATTCCAGCAGCCGTTCCGTGGCGTTCTCGCGACGATTGAGCAACACGTCCTCGACGTGCTCCAGCAGGTCGGGTGCGATGTCATCGTAGACGGTCAACTGGGTCGGATTGACGATCCCCAGTTCCAGGCCCGCCTCGACGGCGTGGTAGAGGAAAGCCGAATTCATGGCACGACGAACCTGCTCGTTGCCACGAAAGGCGAACGATACGTTACTGACTCCTCCCGACACCAGGGTACCGGGACAGGCCTCACGGATCCTTCGAGTGGCCTCGAAAAATGCCACGGCGTAGTCGTCATGTTCTTCGATTCCAGTCCCCACCGTCAGGATATTGGGATCGAAGATGATATCGCGTGCCGGGAACCCGACCATTTCAGTTAACAGCCGGAAAGAGCGTTGGGCGATCTCGAGTTTTCGGTCGGCGTCGGTCGCCTGGCCGGTCTCGTCAAATCCCATCACGACCACCGCAGCCCCGTAACGTCGCACCAGCCGGGCCTGTTCCAGGAACGAAGCCTCGCCCTCCTTGAGGCTGATGGAGTTGACAATCGCCTTGCCCTGGACACACTTCAGCCCCGCCTCGATCACGTCCCAGTCGGAACTGTCGATCATGACTGGAACACGAGCCACGTCAGGCTCGGCGGCGATCAGGTTCAGGAACGTGGTCATCGCGGCCGGCCCATCCAGCAACGCCTCATCCATGTTCACATCGATGACATTTGCACCGCCATCAACCTGCTGCTGCGCCACCGCCACGGCAGATTCAAGATCACCCTCGCGAACCAGCCTGGCAAAACGACGACTGCCCGAGACATTGGTCCGTTCACCGACCATGATCAGATTGCTGTCGGCCCGGACCGTCAGGACCTCCAGACCACTGAAACTTGGCTCGCTGGATTCCACGGGGACAACGCGCGGAGCCAACCCCGCCACCGCCTCGGCCACCTGCCGGATGTGCTCGGGAGTCGTTCCACAACAGCCACCAACAATGTTCAGCCAACCAGCCCTCGCAAACTCGGCAAGCGTTCCGGAGAGATCTTCGGGGGTCTCGTCGTACTCGCCAAACGCATTGGGCAATCCCGCGTTGGGATGACAACTGGTGAAAGCCGGCGCGATCCGCGAGAGCTCCTCGACATAGGGTCGCATCTGGGTGGGACCCAGCGCGCAGTTGATTCCAACGGACAGCAGGTCGGCGTGTGCGATCGAATGCCAGAAGGCCTCGAGAGTCTGTCCCGAGAGTGTGCGACCGGAGTTGTCAGTGATGGTGACCGAAACCGAGACAGGCAACCGCACGTCGTGACGGTCAAAATAATCCTCGATCGCGAACAGACAAGCCTTGAGATTCAGGGTGTCGAAACTGGTCTCGGGCATCAGCAGGTCGACACCACCCTCGACCAGGCCGCCGATCTGTTCCTGGTAGGCGGCCACCAGCTCATCAAAAGTGACCGTACGGAACCCGGGATTGTTCACATCCGGGGACATCGATGCGGTCCGGTTGGTCGGCCCCAGGCTGCCCGCGACAAAACGACGGCGGTCCGGCGTGCGGTCGCTGGCACGATCAGCCGCACGGCGTGCAAGCTGCGCAGCAGCCAGGTTGATGTCAAAGGCCCGGTCTTCCAGCGCGTAATCGGCCAACGAGATCGATGTCGAGTTGAACGTGTTTGTCTCGAGGATATCCGCCCCCGCCTCGAGAAACTCGTCGTGGATCCTCTCGATCGCCGCAGGCCGAGTCAGGCACAACAGGTCATTGCATCCCTCCAGCGGACTGCCATGTCCGGCAAACTCCTCGCCTCGAAATCCCTTCTCGTCCAACGACAGGGCCTGGATCATCGTCCCCATTGCCCCGTCGAGAACCATGATTCTCTCCGAGAGAGCCCGTTGCAGGTCCGACCGTGTCTTTTCAACGCTCACCGGGCAGCTCCGGCGAAGCACCGTGACCCAGGGCATCCAGAATCCGGGCACAGGCCTGTGATCGATTCAACGCGTAGAAGTGAATTCCCGGAACTCCCTCGGAAATCAGTTCCCGGCATTGCTCGATTGCAAAATCGACGCCAACGGCCAACTGGGCCTCGCGATCGTCCTGGACCGCCTCGAGCCTTTCGGCCAGTTCGACGGGGATCTGGGCCCCACACAACGAAGCAATTCGCTGGATTCGAGAATACTCGGTGATCGGCATGATGCCCGGAACCAGCGGCACCGAAATGCCCTCCGCCTGACACCGATCCCGAAACCTCAAAAAATTCTCGTTGATGTAGAAGAGCTGAGTAAATGCCGCGTCGGCACCAGCGTTAATCTTTCGCTTGAGATTCTCAAGATCCACGGCCGCATCGGCCGCTTCGGGATGCACCTCCGGGTAAGCCGCCACCCCGACGCCCAGCCGATCTCCCTGGCTACGGATCAGGTCAACCAGTTCATTGGCATGTTCGAGTCCGCCACTCACCGCGGCAAACGAATCGGCACCGCGAGGTGGATCGCCTCGCAACGCCATGATGTTGCAGATGCCGATGCCACGGACGCGGGCAATCCACTCGAGCAACTCGTCTCGAGTGGATCCGACACAGGTCAAGTGAGCCATCGCCACTGTGTCGTACCGCGACTCGATCTCCTGACACAATTCGAGTGTCCGGTCTCGCGTCGATCCCCCGGCTCCATAAGTGCACGACACAAACGCCGGGCGGTAGGTCACCAGCAGATCGAGCGTATCAAAGAGAGCCTGGTCCCCGTCGGAAGTCTTCGGCGGAAAGATCTCCACCGAAACAGGCAGCCGCGAAACGGCCGGCGCATCGCAGTAGATCTCTGGCAAGGTCAACATCGTTTCGCCCGTACTCCGTGGCTCCAACCGCTCCGGCCCTCGATCGCGCTGGTCTATCGACCGGACCCGACCATCCCCGGTTCCCCCAATTAGGTGTTTCGGGAGTCGACGTCAATGGCTGCGACATCGGCTCTCCAGCGTGGTGAGCAAGACACATCCAACGGGGTGCTTGCCCGGATCGTATAGATCACCTAACTTGAGAGTTCGAGACCAAACGAGGAGAAAACCACATGTCCACCACATCCCCCCAGACGTCTACGGTTCCCTACAAGGTCGCCGACATGTCGTTGGCCGAATGGGGCCGACGCGAGATCGAACTGGCCGAAACCGAGATGCCGGGGCTGATGGCCCTCCGCGAAAAATATGGCGACAGCCAGCCGTTGGCCGGTGCCCGCATTGCTGGCTGCCTGCACATGACAATCCAGACCGCAGTGCTAATTGAAACGCTGACGGCGCTGGGAGCCGAGGTGCAATGGTCCAGCTGCAATATCTTTTCGACCCAGGACCACGCCGCCGCCGCAATCGCCGCCACGAACGTACCGGTCTACGCCTGGAAGGGAATGACCGAAGAGGAATTCGACTGGTGCATCGAACAGACGCTCCACTGGGCCGACGGCAGCCCGCTGAACATGATCCTCGATGACGGCGGCGATTTGACCGCAATGATCCACAACCAGACCCCCGATCTTCTCAAGGAGATCAAGGGCCTGACCGAGGAGACGACCACGGGAGTGCATCGTCTGCACCAGATGCACCAGGATGGCAAGTTGGGTGTCCCGGCAATCAATGTCAACGACTCGGTCACCAAGAGCAAATTCGACAACCTCTACGGATGCCGCGAATCGCTGGCCGACGGTATCAAGCGGGCCACCGACATCATGGTGGCCGGAAAAGTGGTCGTCGTCTGTGGCTATGGAGACGTCGGCAAGGGTTCCGCCCACGCCATGAAAAGCCTTGGCGCCCGGGTCATCGTCACCGAAATCGACCCGATCTGTGCCCTGCAAGCGGCGATGGAGGGTTACGAGGTGACCACGATGGACGAAGTCGCCTCGCGTGGAGACATTTTTGTCACCGCCACGGGCTGCTGCGGTGTGGTCACCGGGGCACACATGCAGCGGATGAAGAACGAGGCGATTGTTTGCAACATCGGACACTTCGATTCCGAAATCGATATCGCCTTCCTGCTCGAAGACAGCGACATCCAGCGAGTCACCGTCAAGCCACAGGTCGACAAGTTCGTCTTTCCCGATGGCCACGCCGTGATCGTGCTGGCCGAGGGTCGCCTGGTCAACCTGGGTTGCGCCACCGGCCATCCCAGCTTTGTTATGTCCAACAGCTTCACCAACCAGGTGCTGGGCCAAATCGCACTCTGGAAACCGGCCGAACTGGGTTTCGGCGAGGACGACTTTCCACTGGGAGTCCACATGCTGCCCAAGAAGCTGGACGAGGAAGTCGCCCGGCTTCACCTGGCAAAACTCGGCGTCCAGCTCGAGTCGCTCTCAGACGACCAGGCTGGCTACCTGGGAATCCCCACCGAAGGTCCCTACAAGCCGGAGTATTACCGGTACTAGCAGCCGTCGGAAACCGGTTCACACCTGGCGGATTCGCCGCGAGAACTCCGGGTCGTCGATAGCCGACCGGGCCGCCGATCCAACCTCGAACGAATCCCGCTCCGTATCGACGGACCGGTGACTGTCTATCAGGCCCAGGGTGTGGGCCAGTCGGTCCGAGTAACCCGGAAACAGTACCCGTGGATTCCACCACGGCACTTCCTGGTCCGACACCTCGTTGAGATGTCTCACGATGTTGGTCGTGCAGGTGTTGTACACCGCGTTGTAGAACTCGGGACGGTCTCGTAACGAATTGGCTCGACCAAGCATCGACACCGCCATCCGCCGGATCCGATCAGGCTCGGCCCGGATCGGATAGAGGTAAACCGGGTTGCCGCGGTGAACGGCCCTCAGGCCGACCAGGTCCCGCTCGGTTGCCACGACATACATCAACTCGAATTGTCGCGTCAGGCCCCCCAGCAGGTTGAACTCCTGGCCGCGTTCGCGTCGGACTTCGACGGAAATCCCCAACTGCCGACCGTCGCTGAATCCAAACGAGAGGAACGTATGAGCCAGCCCCCGCCATCCGGAAAATGGTTCGACGAAAAAGTCGAGCCTCTCGAGCTGCGTGAGATCGTAGCGGCCCTCGAGATGGGCCACTGTGAAATCGGTCGTCGAACGGTACCGGCAATCACGAATTCCCGTGACATCCACGCAGTCTCCGTCAAACCGTGCCGCCGGCAGCACGGCCTGGTCAGTTGACCAGTCACGGGAATTCGAGGGTGTGTGCGACAACCACTTCATGGGCCAATCAAACCGAGAACACAATCCTCTTCACCGGAACGAGCCCTATCCCCCAGTGACCACAATCCGGGCGACGTTGTAGTAAATGATCACTCCCACCACATCAACGACCGCGGCGATCAGTGGGTTGGACATCAGTGCCGGATCGAGACCCATTCGCTTGAATCCCAATGGCATCATGGCTCCGGTGACCGTTCCCATCGCCACCACCAGGAATACGGTGATCCCCACAACAGCCGCCTGGGGTACGGTCGCCTCGACAAACCACATCGCCGTCAAAAAGCTCAGGATGGCCAAGCCTCCCCCGAGAAGCCCGGCCAGGACCAGTTCGCGAGAGAGCACCCGAACACTCTCTTTCCGTCCAAACTGGCTGATGGCCAGTGCACGAACAATCAACGTGGCCGATTGGGACCCGGCATTGCCACCACTGGCAAGAACCAGCGGAATAAACAGCACCATCCACTGGAGAGCATCCGCGTCAAGATCCTGTTTGAGCGACTTGAGCGCCAGTGCCGTCAAAACAGCTGCAAACAGCAGCACAATCAGCCACCCACCCCGCTTCCAGGCCAGGGTCACCAGCGGTGTCGACAGGTAGTCATCCTCCAACGGCACCACCGCACCGGACCGGTACGCATCCTCGTCCGCTTCCTCCTGGGCAACGTCCATCGCGTCATCGTGAGTCACGATGCCAACAAGCTGATTTTGCTCGTCAACGACCGGTATCGCGATGAAGTCGAAACGGGCCAGCCGCTGCGCGACCTCCTCCTGGTCATCATCCACACGCACCGAGATCACATCCCGTTCCATGATCGAATCGACACGGATCTCGGGACGGGCCAGGATCAGTTCCCGAAGAGAAATGAACCCCCGCAATCGGCGGCCTTCGTCGATCACATAAACGTAATAAATGGTCTCTCGATCCGGTGCCTGTTGACGCAGTAGATCGATCGCCTCCGCCACGGTGGTTTCGGCCGGTAACGACGCGTACTCGGTCGTCATGATCGATCCGGCACTGTCCTCGGGAAACGAGAGCAGTCGCTGGATATCACGTCGCTCGGCCTGGGCAACCATTGGCAACAGGTTGTCAACTCGTTCCGGATCGAGCCGCTCGAGTAGATCGACACGATCATCGGGCGCCATCTCCTCGATCAACCGCGAGAACTGCTCTCGGGGAACGGTCTCCACGAGTTCCAACTGATCGGGAAGATCGATGAAACTGAAGATCTCGGCCTGACGCACAGGCGAGCAACTCGAAAGCACCTGCCAACTCTTGTCCGCCTCGAGGCCCTCAAGAACCTCGGCAACCGCCGCAGGGTGCAACGCCTCACAGAACTCCGCCAAGCCAACAACATCGTCGGCATCGAGAAGCTCCCGGAGATCCGGCAGCAGTAGCAGACGGTTGTACATCGTCGACCCCCCCGTTGGCTACGGGGCGACCCCGGTGAAACTGTCGACCGGGTTCGCAATGCTGTCGGTGACGTCTAGCGCTTGGAGAACTGGAAGCTCTTTCGCGCCTTCTTGTACCCGTACTTCTTTCGTTCGACCATCCGGCCGTCACGGGTCAAGTAGCCACCGTCACTCAATGCCTCGTGCAAATTGGGATTCTTTGCTTGCAGAGCCCTGGCAATACCCAGCACGATCGCTCCGGCCTGTCCCGTCGGACCGCCACCATTGACACGCACCCAGACGTTCACCGAACCAAACATCTCGGTTGCCTTCAGTGGAGCCTCGATCAGCAGTCGATCACGTTCGATCTGGAAATATTCGTCCAGTGCTCGCCCATTGATCGTCATCCCTCCATCACCATCGGTGATCCGGACACGGGCCACCGCTGTCTTCCTTCGTCCCGTGCCGATCGCCACGCCGTGTCGATCGATCTTGCCACGGATCAATACCGGTTGACGGGGGGTGCGAGGCTCTTCGTCCTCGGACGACGCCTCTCCCAGGGTCAACTCGGCACCATCTTCCGTGTCGCCACTCTCGTCGGAAGCCTCTTCGTCAGAAGCCTCTTCGTCAGAAGCCTCTTCGTCAGAAGCCTCTTCGTCAGAAGCCTCTTCGTCGGAAGCCTCTTCGTCGGAAGCCTCTTCGTC
>Ga0114932_10005280_pt1 | contig 11552 bp, 12 predicted proteins | sample 2SBtaG_2_FD_87286 | JGI IMG/M metagenome (GOLD analysis project Ga0114932, IMG submission 87286) | Deep subsurface microbial communities from Kolumbo volcano to uncover new lineages of life (NeLLi) - 2SBTROV12_ACTIVE470 metaG | ecosystem: Environmental > Aquatic > Marine > Volcanic ... | reverse complement strand
TCAACAAGCTTTCCCCAACTAAAAAAGATGGTGGTGGAACATCCAACAAAAACAGGTGCGAGGTTGTAAAAAACCTTATTTACCTGACTGAAAACCCACCTTATCCGCTTACAGATGACCCACATTTTATATCAAACAAAGAACAAGAGTATTTGGGTGTGAGCATAACTTACTCTAAAATAGACTCTTGTGATGTGACCTCTGCAAACTCTACCTGTAAAGAGATATTGGATGGCAAGAAGGGGAAATCCTCAATCGCTGTAGAGGTAAAAAGGGTTGCTGAATGGAACATTAAAAAAGGTAAATCTGCTGGCAAACAAATGGCTTTTTTGACAGTAGAAGATAACACTTGTGAATTAGATGATGTTGTTGTTTTTCCAGATGCTTGGGGAGAATATGCATCATTATTATCAGAACAAAACACTGTTATAATCTCAGGTGAAACACAGAAAAATAAGGACGGTTTTGTTGTCAACAAGGTCCACCAAATTTAGCTTGTAAAGATTAGGTCATACTTTTATAATAATATGGAAAACAAAGGGACAGAGGATGCAAGAGACTACTGTGTAGAATACGGCTATTTTGTCAGTGTTAACAAAGACTCTAACATCAATGGTTGTATGGCCATATTTCCCGAAAGACTTGTTTACAATGAACCTGTAGAAGGTAAGATAACTTTCTACGAGATAACAAAAACGGGCATTGAATATTATTGCTCTTACGGAGACGGTAAAAGTAAAACATCAAGTATAGAATGTCCAGAGTATTCAAAAAGAATACTTGTTTTTCAAGACATACTTAAAAAAGCACTTGAATTAAATATATCACCTAAGCTCATAGTGTGTTACGACGAGAATGGCAACAAGGTAGAAGACAAAAAATTTATAAACTGTCTCGACTCTCCAGAGGGTGTGGATAGAGAATTAGAAAAAAAGTTTGCTGAGATTTTTTATAAACACCTATCTGACCCAGATATGGATTATTCAAGCTTAGCAAAACTATATGAGGTTGAGCAGGGATACAACCTCTTAACATTACCTTTTTTGAAGAAGGATTTTGAATAATGAATACGTGTTCTTTTGTAGGAAGACTTGTTAAAGACCCTTACCTCGTAAAAGTTGAAAGTACGCATGTTGTAAAGTTCACATTGGCTGTTAATGAATATAGACGTTCTAGAGACGGAAGTAAAACTAAACAGGTTGACTACTTTGATTTTGAAGCTTGGGATAGTGGTGCAACAACGATTGCAAAATATTGTAAACAAGGTGATGAATTAGCTGTAACTGCTACCGCTAGACAGTATAAGTTTATAGACAATGATAACAACAAGCGTTCTAGAGTAAAGTTTAGAGTCAATGGCTTTAATCTTTTTTCTACTGTAAACAAAGCAGAAGAGCCATATGACATTAGATGACTTATCAGAGTCAAAACTAATCGAAGACTATAAGTATATAGTTTTAGAAGAGGTTAAAAAAACAGTAAGAAACAAGCTAGAACTTGAAGATTACATTCAGGTAGGTTTTGTTGGTCTCATCAAAGCTGTAAGAAAATTCGACCCGTCACAGGGAGATTTTGAGAATTACGCTAAAGTTTGTATAAAGAACGAGCTAATGACCTCTTTTAAAAGAAGGTCAAAAAAATCTTTCTATTACAATTTCAGCGAAAAAAAATCTGAGGAGGTGTGGGAAATATTACCCGACTCTCTTACCAGCACAGAAAAAGTCGTGTTGAGAATGAAATGTGAAAACTATACTAATAGAGAAATAGCTGATTTTCTTAACCTAACAAAAAAGTATGTAAAAAAAGTTTATGTAGATTGTATCAACAAGATAAAACATGCAAACGAATAAGAAACGTATACTATTTTGCAATGAAGCATCTTTCTTAAACACGGGCTACTCTGTGTATGGGAGAGAAGTTATAAGCAGAATCTTTAATACAAACAAGTATGAGATAGCTGAATTTGGTGTCTATGCTTCTAAGAACGACCAAAGAATAAAAGACATCCCTTGGAAAATATATCCTAACCACCCAGACCAATCTGTAGAGCAGGAAATAGCTGAGTACAATTCCTGTGCCACATATGCCTTCGGTGAGTGGAGATTTGAGGATGTGTGTCTAGACTTTCAGCCAGACATAGTGGTTGACATTAGAGACTTTTGGATGATGGAGTTTGAACAAAGGTCTCCGTTTAGAAGAATGTTTCACTGGGCGATAATGCCTACAGTAGATGCATACCCACAAAACGAACAGTGGTTAGAGACATTTTGTAAAGCAGACTCGGTTTTTGCATACTCTGAATTTGGAAAGTCTGTCCTAGAAAAAGAAACAGGTGGTCAAATAAACACTGTGGGTGTTGCATCTCCCTCAGCGGCTGACTGCTATAAACCAACACCGAACAAAGCACAACACAAAGACAGGATGGGTATTGACCCAGACAGTGTAATAATCGGCACTGTAATGAGGAACCAAAGAAGAAAGTTATATCCAGACCTCTTCAAATCATTTCGTCAGATACTAGAAAAAACACAAAAGACTAACCTGTTCCTTTATTGCCACACGAGCTACCCAGATATTGGCTGGGATATTCCCAGACTCCTGACAGAAAACGGTATTTCGCACAAGGTTCTCTTCACATACGCCTGTACAAAATGCAATGCTGTATACCCATCGTTTTTTGAAGATGGTTTGACGGTATGCCCATCTTGCAATCATCTAGCTTCAAAACCAGCCAACGTTCATTCAAGAATATCTGACAATGTGCTTGCGTCGATATACAACACCTTTGATTTGTATGTCCAATACGCAAACAGTGAAGGCTTTGGTATGCCTCAAGTAGAAGCAGCGGCCTGCGGTGTCCCTGTCATGAGTGTTGATTACTCTGCAATGAGTAGTGCTGTTAGAAAGGTTGCCGGAACGCCTATAGAGGTAAAAGCTCTCTACAAAGAACTCGAAACTGGTTGTATGAGAGCAGTACCAGATAATGAAGACTTTGCGCAAAAAGCAATTAGCTTTGTTACAAAGCCATCTTCAATGAGGTTGATTGAGGGTAAGAAGACAAGGGATGCATACGAGAAAAACTACAGTTGGGATGAAACCGCAAAGAAATGGGAGAATTTGTTTGACTCGATAGAGATTAAACCAAGAAGCGAGACTTGGGAATCTCCACCCAAAATAACAAACCCAACTTCTGAAGTCCCAGCATATTTAGATAACACAGCCTATGTTGACTGGCTATTTAAAAATATTCTTGGTATGCCAGAAGAAATTGGTTCATACATGTACTCAAGGCTTTTAAGAGACTTGAAAAATAACAACTATATTGAGGGTATGGGTGGCTACTATTGCAACGAGGATTCTTGGTCACAGATAAGACCTGAATGGAAAAAGTTCAACAAAGAAGATGCTTATTACAAGGTTGTTGAAATTGCGGACAAAAACAACTATTGGGAGCAAGTTAGATGTGGCATGATTGGTAGGCAAAAGCCTAATTGGATGGTGTAATAATGAAAGTTTTGTATATAGGTCATTATAGAGAAGGTACTGGTTGGGCTAACGCTGCAATTGATTACATACTGTCCATGCACAAGGCTGGTATAGATGTTGTTTGCAGACCAGTTAGACTCAATAACAGTAGTCCTGAGATACCTAAAGAGATAGAAGAGCTTGAAAAAAAGAGCGTCAAAGGCTGTAATATTTGCATCCAGCACGTTCTGCCGCACATGTTAGATTACAATGGTAACTTTGAAAAAAATATAGCTATCTACGCAACAGAGACAAGTCATTTTCAAAAAACCACATGGGCGGAAAAAATTAACACTATGGATGAGGCTTGGGTCATCAATCAGGAGATGGTTCACAGTTCAGCACTAAGCGGAGTTACCATACCGATAAAAGTTGTTCCACACGCCTGCGACATGTCTAAGTATGAAAGAAGCTATCCTTCCCTTGGTCTCCCCACAAAAGAAACTTTTACTTTCTACACGGTTGGTGAGGCAATAAGAAGAAAGAACTTAGTCGCTTTACTGAAGGCTTTTCACATAGAGTTTAGCCCAGAAGAGCCGGTATCACTTGTCATAAAAACAAATAAGTCAGGCATGTCTCCAGACGAGTGTCAAAAGCATGTATCTGAAATGTGTAATCAGGTTAAATTAAACCTTAAACTACATAGCAACGTGGATGAATATAAAAGTGAGATACTAATAACTGAAAGACTCTCAGAACAAGAAATGTGTTCTCTTCATCAGGAGTGTGACTGTTTTGTTATGCCCAGCTACGGAGAGGCTTGGTCAATACCAGCATTTGATGCAATGGCGTTTGGGAAGACACCCATATGTTCAAACGTGGGAGGGATGGCTGATTACATAGGCGACTCTGGCATCTTAGTTGATGGTAGATGGGAGCCTGTCTTTGGAATGACCGATACGTTTTCAGACCTATGCACGGGTTATGAAAACTGGTTCAGCATATGCGTTTTAGAGTTGCGTCAAAAGATGCGAAGCATGTATGAGAGTAGAGAGTCTCAAGAATATAAACAGATGAGGCACAGCGGTTTTGACAGAGCCGAACAGTTTTCTCATGAAAGCGTGGGTCAAGTGATTAAGGATTTATTAAATGCCAGTTAGTCCAGTATCATCAATAACAAGAGCCGCAACAAGAAAAAGCGGCGAGCCACTTAACATTCTGACTTTTGTTACACATGAACGTTACGAACCAAATCTTTGTAAAACAGGTCATAATTTCTACGCTTACACTGGCGAAGGAATCAGAGATTGGAACACAAAATACGCACCAATCCCAGACAACTATATGATTTTAGACAAGTCTAAAACTGGTAGGCAAATACCAATTAATTTAGATATTGATGTCATCATATCTCAAAATTTAATGGCTCACTACCCAATAGCTCAGAATATATCAAAACAATTAAATATACCCATAATAAATATACATCATGTATTACCACCAATTAGCTGGGATGCTGAAGTGCTGGATTCATTAAAGCACATGAAAGGTGTTGTAGATGTTTATATTACAAATTATAATAAAGATGTTTGGGGTATTAATGTTGATAATTCAAAGGTCATATATCACGGCATAGACTCGGATTTTTGGCAGTCTAAAAATGAAAAAAGAGGTATGTATGCCCTGTCTGTTGTCAACGACTGGATAAATAGAGACTGGTGTTGTGGCTACAGCATTTGGAAGCATGGCACACAAGACATACCCACAAAAGTAATCGGAGATACGCCGGGATTGTCACAACCAGCAGGCTCGCTAGAAGAGTTGAGAGAAGCATATTCAAAATGTGGTGTTTTCATAAACACTTCTACACACTCGCCTTTACCAATGTCTTTGCTCGAAGCTATGTCTTGCGGATGTCCTGTTGTTACTATGGCTACTTGTGCTATTCCAGAAATCATAAATCATGGAGAAAATGGCTTTTTGGTAAACAGTCCACAAGAAGTAAACCAGTATACAAAAGAGCTTTTTTCAAATGAGGAGCTTCGTAAAAGCATGGGTGAAAAAGCCAGAGAAACAATACTTGATAAGTTTTCTATTGAAGGCTTTTCTTCTCAATGGAATGAACTTCTTGAGGAGGTTCTGTAATGCATGAAAACCTAATACCAAGACTTAAAGGTGGTTTTAATAAATTTAAAATTAAATCGCATACACTACCAAATGCAATCGGTATGTGGCCAAATGAGCAAGAGTGTTTTTTGTGGATGCTTTTGAATTCAAACTTAGAGCATAACTGGATGGAGATAGGTTCTTTTTGCGGCGGTTCGGCTGTCCTAATGTGTCTAGCAAGAAGAATTACAAATAATAAGCCTAACAGTGTCTATTCAGTGGACTGCAATTTTAACAACTACAAAGCCATTTCTGGAACGCAGTCTTATGCTGGTCACGATGCGATGGCTATGTTTGATTACAACGTTTATGGTCAGGGGCAATTTTCAGACCTGTGTGTTAAAGTCGAATGTTATAGTGATGAGATAGCTGAAAACTACAACGGCGAAAAGATAAGCTTTTTGTTTATAGACGGGTTTCATTCTTTTAAGCAGGTTATAAATGACTTTAGAACTGTTCTTCCTTATATGTCTGATGATGCTATCGTTGCTTTTCATGATGTTTCTCCTGAAATTAAACAAACAGCTCAAGAAGATATTGAATATGATGAATACTTTGCTTCAAACGGAGAAGACTTCTTTCTTGATGAAGCAATCAATTATATCCTCAAAGAACACCCAGAATTTTCGCTGTTAGAAATTCCAGTTAAGAGAGATATTAAACATTCTAGGGAGACAGGGTTGAACAACTGGGTAAGAGGAAGAACAAGTCCTTTCAACGCGGTAGCCGCAATTAGGAGAAATAATGAAGGTTAACATTATTATTAACGGACACGCATTGTCTGGATATACAAACATAGACCCTCATGGATTTGGTGACGATTCAAAAGTTTTGGGGGATGTATCCAATATAGACGAGCATGTAGAAAATTCTGAAGCTAGAGAAATACTTGCACATGATGTAATTAACTTCTTGCCATACGAGCAGATTGACTCAGTAATTTCGGACTGGGTAAAAAAGCTTAGACATGGTGGCAAGATAGTAATTGGGGGAAAAGACCTTTGGCATTTATGCAAGGCTTATTCACAAAAGCTGGTCAGTACAGAACAATTTAATTCTGCACTTTTTGGAGAGCAGTCTCATTCTGGAGATTATAGACTGAGCCACATTACGATGCCTGAACTTGCCATGAAGTTAGAGGCTCTTGGTCTGAAGGTCGTCAAGAAGAGGGTGAATGGTTATGAGATGGTTGTGGAGGCTGTTAGACCGTGACAGAAAAAACAGAAGAAATTTATGAAAAAGTTCACACCTCTTGCGTTGATTGTATCTTTGCAAAGTATGACGGAAAAATCCAAACAGGATGCTCTTTTAACAGAGTAGAGAAGTTTAAGTCTTCTGGCTGCGAAGTTGTTGATGCCGAAAATGAAGACAAACAATTTTTTGTAATAGGAAGATTTTGTAACGCTTACAGAAAACCAGCTTGGAAAGAGTTGGTTGAAAACACCAACAAATATTCGCATGAAGAACTCATGCAAAAAACGAGGGATGAGCTATCTCTTCGTTGTGGCGTTATGGTTTTGATGAATCCAGAATCTACAATGTCTGAAGCAGAAGAAACCATCCATGCAATTTTTAAACAGAAAAATAATAAACCTGAATACATCGTAGTTGTAAATAATAGCAAAGAATCTCACTCAGAAGTTATTTCTAGGATGCATCATGTAGTGCAAGAAAGGTGTGTTTTTTATGCTGTAAAAATTCGGGGTGGTGTTGCAACAACAGAACAGGCTCTAGACTACGGTTTCCATAACATTAAAAATAGTTATTTCATTTGTTTTGAAGCTGGCCACACACCTCCAGAAAACTTCATAGATTTTTTAGATTACAAACTAAATGAAGAGATGGAGCAGTTACTGTTATCAATGCCTACTGAGGGTTCTATAAACGGATTCTTTACACAAAGTGCAATATATAAATTTCTATACGGAAACAACACAACAATCTTTTTTGATAAATTAAAGCAGATACTTTCCGATGAAAATCTGCTTAAACTCTGTGTAGACTGGAAAGATTTAGTAAATGAAATTACCGAATATAACAATAATAATAGCTAATTATAACTATGGCGAGTATGTGGGACACGCTATTGATAGTGCTATAAATCAAGATTACAAAGGCCATATAAATGTTTGTGTAACAAACGACGGTTCTAGTGATAATTCTTGGGATGTTATTACAGAAAAGCTAATTGGAAAAACCACATCTTCAGAAGACGGCAGAATACACGAATCTGAAATTTCTGAGAAGAGAACCATAATCGCAATAAATCAGGAAAACGCTGGGGCTAGCGTGGCTCGTAATGTTGGTATTGATTATTGCATGAGTCGAACTGATGCGTTCTGCATACTTGACGCTGACGACGAAGCTAGTCCAAAGAGAATAACTAAGTTTGTAAACAAGTGGCTTGATAACCCTAAAGAGATAGGGGTTGTTTATGGTGACTATGACATACTTAATGTTAACTCAGGCAGAGTTGTTAGAGAATTCAAACAGCCTTTTGATAAGAAAGTGCTGATGCGAGAATGTATAGTTCATAGCAATGCCTTAATTAGCAAAGAAGCTTTTCTTGCTGTAAAAGAAGAAGATGGCGAATATTATGATTCTGAGCTTCATGGCCCTGCAAGTCAAGGATTTATAGGTTCGGTTGAAGACTATGACCTCTGGATAAGAATAAGCGAAAAGTTTGTTATATGTCACATTCCAGAATCTCTTTCTTTGGTTAGGGTTACTGGTGTAAACCAAAGCTCAAATATGAACATGGAAATCTACAACAAAAACTGGAAAGTTATAGTGTCAAAAATGCAGAAGAGAAATGGCATCAAAGTCTGAAACTAGATTTATAACAACCATACGCTCTACCGAGAGAGAGAATATAACCACTATAATACTTGCGGCTGGCGCAGGATATAGAATGAAGTCCTATGGACCTAAGTGTCTTTTAAGGTTTAATGGAACTACAATAATTGAAAACCAGATTCATAATGTAAAAAAGTCTATACCAAGAGGAGACATTATAGTTTCTCTAGGGTTTGAGTGTGATAAAGTTATGAAACATTTGCCAAAAGGCATTAGAGTTGTTGAAAACCAGCTTTACGAAGAAACAAACACATCGGAAAGCTTGAGGCTAGCAATAAATAACGGCGTTAGAGAAGGTGTCCTTGTTATTCACGGAGACCTTCTTTTTAATCAGGACACTTTGACACAATGTGATTTTACTAAGTCTTTTATAATTTTTGATTCTAAGAACCAGTTCAAAGAAAGTGAAATCGGCGTAACAGTTCACGAAGGTCTTACAACAAGATTGGGTTATGGGTTGAAAGACAAATGGGCGCAGATATGCTTCTTTACCGGAAAAGAACTTAGACTACTAAAAAGTGTTTGTAAAAACAGAGAAAGAGCAAAGCTGTTCACCTTTGAAATTATCAACGAGGTCTTGGATAGCGGTGGTAAAATTTTAGCTTTTGAACCAAACCATATGTCTATAAAAGACGTAGATTCATCGAAGGATTTGTAATGAAAATAATGATTTCTGGAGATGGGCCTCATGCCCATCATTATATTAGGCTTGGCTGGGCTAGAGTTTTTGAGACTATTGGTCATGAAACAATGATGTGGGACATACACTCGAAATCTCCCTTTGATGCTTTTGATGAGTTTGAGCCAGATGTTTTTATAGGTCAGACATACAACCTCAACGAGTCAACAGTCAAATGTATAAAGGAAAGACCTAATCTCAAATACGCTTTAAGAGCTTCTGATTGGGGTGATATGCAATCGCAGATAAGCAGTGATTACAATACACTTACAGCAAATAAAAAAGAGATATCTTTTGTAGAAGAGCTTTGTAAAACTGGAGGTCCATCTTTTGTTTACAATCATTACCATCAAAGATGGATGGAAGAAACTCATAATAAGTGGAGAGATGTTGGTGTCAACCCTGTTTCTATGTTGAGTGCAGCAGATGTGTTTGACTATATGGGTGGCAAAAGAAGACAAGAGCTTGTTTGTGACTTAGGTTTTGTTGGTGGTTACTGGGAATATAAAGCTAGAAATCTAGACCCATATCTTTTACAATTCTCAAACCCTCTAGGGAAATACAATCTAAAAATATTCGGCAACCAAGGTTGGCCGGGAGCTTTCTACTTGGGGTGGATATCAAATGATAGAGTAAAAGACCTATTCTTGTCAGCTACAATTTGTCCAAATATAAGTGAGCCACATTCTCAAGATTTTGGTTATGATATCATAGAAAGACCTTTTAAAATTCTTGCCGCCGGAGGCTTCTGTATATCTGACTACGTTCAGTCAATGGTTGAAGATGTATTCACAGACGACGAAATACCCTTTGCAAAAACCCCAAAAGAATTCAAAGACCTTGTAGACCACTATTTAGAAAACCCAGATGAAAGAATACCGCATATGCAGAAAGGTCAAAAATGTGTTTTGACTAAGCATACTTATTTTCATAGGGTTTCTACCATGCTTAGAGAGCTTGGCTTTGTTGGTGAATCTGAAAAGTGCGACAGTGTGTACAATCAAATACTAAATCAAATAGGTATAAAACAATGAAAGTTGTATTAACTGGAGCAACTGGTTTTATAGGTAGACATTTACTTGAAAGACTGCTTGACTCTTATGATAAATATGAAGTTGTGTCAGTCAGTAGACGAGCGATTACCTCGTTTGGTCATTCTTGGACACATCGTGTATGTGACTTAGGAGACCCTGACTGTCCAGAATTCGCAAACATTTGCTACGAATTCAAACCTGATGCAATTATACATTTAGCTGGAAACGCTACACCAAACAACGCAGAAAAAAATCCTTACAAGATGATGCAAGACAACATCATCTCAACACATAAGATTGTTAATTGTGCGCCTGATGGTTGTCGTGTCATTCTTGCCTCCTCAGTTATAGTTTATGGAGACTGGCTGTTTGAAAAAGACACGAGAGGTTTTTTAAGATATAAAGAGGATTCTTTTCCTAAACCAACTTCTATATATGGAATAAGTAAAAGAGCCTCCGAGTCTTTGCTTGAGGTCTACACAAACTGGAAAAAAATAAACGGTTGTGCATTAAGGCTTTGTGCAACTGTAGGCTCTGGCGTAACTCATGGAGTACTTAAAGACTTCATAAGAAAAGTCAAATCAGAAGAAAGCCGCTTGAATGCTCTAGGCAGTTTTCCCGGCTCAACAAAGCCGTTTTGCTACATTGATGACGCTGTGCAGGCTTTCATGATTGCCTTACATTCTAAAACTAATACATCATATAATGTCTGTCCAGATGATGAAATAACAGTAGAACAAGTTGGTCTTGCTGTGATGGATGCAACGGGTATAACAAAACCAATCCATTTTTTGGGCGAAGATTCAAACTGGAAAGGCGACAATAGAATCATAAGAGTTAGCAACAAAAAACTTAAAGGTATTGGATGGAAACCTAAATACCCAAAATCTTTTGATGCTATAAGAGCTGCTACTAAGGATATATGTCATGTTTAGAGATAGATACGGAAAACGTTTAGCACAAAATCCCGTAGTTGTTACTGGTGGGACTGGTTTTCTAGGAAAAGCAGTATGCAAAAAGTTTGAAGAACATGGTAAAGATGTTATAGGTCTCGGTTCTAAACACTATGATTTAACAACTGAAAGAGGTGTTCACGAAATGTATCAGGAGATTGGTCCTCATACGGTGGTGCATCTAGCGGCTGTTGTTGGTGGCATAGGTGCGAACAAAGAAAATCCGGGCAAGTTTATAGAAGAAAACCTTGCTATGGGATTTAATCTTATCAAGGCAGCAAAAACATATCATACGTGTTGTAAAAAATTTGTAATGATAGGGACTGTGTGTTCTTATCCCAAATTTACACCTGTTCCTTTCAAGGAAGAAGACCTGTGGAATGGATATCCAGAGGAAAC
>Ga0114932_10005278_pt1 | contig 11554 bp, 10 predicted proteins | sample 2SBtaG_2_FD_87286 | JGI IMG/M metagenome (GOLD analysis project Ga0114932, IMG submission 87286) | Deep subsurface microbial communities from Kolumbo volcano to uncover new lineages of life (NeLLi) - 2SBTROV12_ACTIVE470 metaG | ecosystem: Environmental > Aquatic > Marine > Volcanic ... | reverse complement strand
CGGCGCCCTTGTTCACGATCGGGCCGAGCTGGAAGAAGATGTGCACCATGCCGTCGTAGTCGGTGTGGGTGACATCGACACCCGCGGCCGCGAGGGCCTCGGCGTAGTCGCGGCCCTGGTCACGGATGGGGTCGTACTCCGCGGTGATCACCAGGGCCGGAGCGACACCCGCGTGCGACTCGGCGTAGATCGGTGAGGCTCGCCAATCGGACGGGTCGGCCTTGTAGGACTCCATGAACCAGTCCATCGTGTCGCGCTCGAGGATGTAGCCGGTGCCGTTGGCCTCCATCGACGGGCTCTCGTCGTCGATGCGCGTCCCCGGGTAGACGAGCAGCTGCTTGGCAACCTCGACACCGGCGTCGCGGGCCATGAGGCTCGTCACGGCGGACAGGTTGCCTCCGGCCGAATCGCCTCCCACCACGAGGCGGGCTCCCTCGCCGCCGAGCTCCTCCCTATTCGCGTCGCACCACTGCATCGCAGCCCAGCAGTCCTCAACGCCCGCGGGGAACGGGTGCTCGGGAGCGAGCCTGTAGTGGACCGCCACCACGGTGCAACCGATCCGATCGGCGAGCTGGCGGCACACCTCGTCGTGGGTGTCGAGATCGCCGATGCAGTAGCCGCCGCCGTGGAAGAACACGAACACGCCGCGGGCTCCGTCGTTGCGGTAGATCCGCACGGGAATGTCGCCCCCAGGGCCCGGAATCGTCGAGTCCGACACGCTGTCGAGCTGCGGTCCAGGTCCCGCGAACGCGACCAGCGCCAGATAGCCCTGGCGCCGCTCTTCGACCGAGGGGTGCTGCGGCGCGTTCTGCGCTGCCCGGTTGACGGTGTCGACGATGGGCTGAATCTGTGGATCGAGAGCCATGGCCGGATCCTATTCCGCCGTCGTTTGGACCCATCCACTGCTGGGTCCGCTCCGAACCCCCATCGCCCGAAGGACCACGAGACAGAGGAGCGGGCGACATGTCAGATTCCATACCCCACAACGAGAGCGGACGCCGGAGACGACCCGGCCGATGGCGGCTCGCTGGTCTCGGCCTGGTGGCCGGCGGCGTCCTCGCGTCGGCCAGCTTCGCCGGCGCGGCGGATCACCTGGATGCGCCCGCAGTTCAGGCCGACGGACGAACCGACATCAACGACCTGTACGCGTTCCAGTCTCCGCGGGACGACGACAACCTCGTCCTGATCATGACCGTCAACCCAGGCGCGGGTGTGATCAGCGGGACGACGTTCCACCCCAAGGCCAACTACAACTTCCACATCGACGAAGACGGCGACGCCATCGCCGATCACACGGTGACCGTCGACTTCGGGAAGGTGAAGCAGAACGGTCGTCAGCGGTACAAGGTGCGCTATGACGGCGAGAAGGTCGCCAAGGGGCGGGTCGGACGCACGGTCGAGGTCGACGAGCTCGACGGCAAGATCCGAGCCGGGGTGTTCGAGGATCCGTTCTTCTTCGACCTCGCCGGCTTCCAGGCCGGCTTGGCCTTCACCGGTGACGACTTCTTCGCACCGCTGAACGTGAGCGCCATTGTGCTCGAGATCGAGGCGGACGAACTCGCCGACTCCGAGACCATCGGGGTGTGGGCGACAACCACCGATCGCTGGGGGAACCAGATCGACCGCATGGGTCGCCCCGCCATCAACACCGTCTTGATCCCCGCGGATCGCAAGGACGAGTTCAACAGGGCCGACCCCGTGAACGACGCTGCTGCGTTCGGCGATGACGTGCGTGCCACCATCGCTGCCCTCAACGGCGGAGACACGGCGACGGCCGCGGCGCTCACTGCTGTACTGCTTCCGGACATCTTGACGATCGACGTCACCGACCCGTCCGGATTCCTGAACGGCCGCGGGCTCGCCGACGACGTCATCGACGCGGAGCTGAGCCTGCTCACCAACGGCGCTGTGACAGGCGACGGAGTCGACGCCAACGACGTGCGGTTCCGCAACCGGTTCCCGTACCTCGCACGGAAGAACTGATCCGGCGATGAGCACGACCACGGCGAGGAGAACGGCGAGGAAGGCGGGCGCCTGGGCGATTCTCGCCCTCCTCGTCGTGGTGGCCGTCGTTCTCGGCGGCCGACTGACAGGCGCCGGGGGGCCCGCTGCCGCAGCGCAGCTCCCTGACCCCCAGGACATGGCGCTTCAGGCGACCGGCCGGGGCACGCCGACGGAAATCGCCGAGTTCTGGGCTGACGCCGCCCGCAAGGACCCGACCAACTCGACGTTGGTCCGGCTCCTGGGTGAGGCCCAGTCCGCGCTCGCCAGATCATCTGGCGACCTCCGGCTCTACGCAGCCGCAGAAGAAACGCTGCGCGAAGCGGTTCGACTTGCCCCCGACGACAACGCGGCTCGGCTGGCGTTCGCCTGGGTCCTTTCGGCGCAGCACCGGTTTGTAGAGGCTGAGCTTGTCGTGAGCGCGGTGCTGGCGGAAGACCCGCAGTCCGTTGCGGCCTTGCTGTACGTCGGGGATCTCCGCATCGAGCTGGGGGAGCTCGACGCGGCGGAGAACGCCATCGGTTCGGCTGCCCGGCAGCTCGGTGGCGACCCACCTGCCCTGCTCAGCCGCTGGGCGAAGCTCGCCGCCGCCCGCGGGGACACGCCCGCAGCCCTCCGGTTGGCCGAGGCGGCGCTCCTCGGCGCAGGAGATCTCGATGTCACGCTCGCGGAGGGCGCGTTCTACTGGTCGCAGCTGGCCCACTATTCGTTCCGTGTAGGCGACATCGACGGCGCAGAGGCCGCGGCGAGGTCGGCCCTGGTGGTTGACCCGGGCAATCTGGGGGCTCGCGAGCTTCTTGCGAATGTGCTCGCGACCCGCGGCGACGAGGAGGGACGCGAAGAGGCGATGTCGATGTACGAGTCGCTTCTGGCAGACGGTCCAGCGGCCGACCTCCACGGGCGCCTTGCCCTGCTGCTCGGTCTGGAGGGGCGGGGCGCCGAGGCACAGTGGCATGTGGATGCGGGTCTCGCGCTGGCTCGTGATCCCCATCTCCAGACAGCGGCGGAGCGGCGACACCTGATCTCGTTCCTCTCCGAACACGACCCGCAGCTCGCGCTCGAACTGGCGCGGGCGGACCTTGCAGAGCGTCGTGACGTGGAGGCCCATGCCTGGGTCGCCTGGGCTCTCCATCGCACCGGCGATACAGACAGCGCTGTCGAGGCGCTCGCCCCTGTGCTGGCGGCTCGAACCGACGACCCCTGGCTGCTGTACCAGGCCGGGATGATCCTGGCTGACGCGGGGGACAGGGAGGAGGCGCAAGTACTCCTGCGGCGCGCCCTCGACATCAACCCGCGTTTCGACGTACGCCATGCGGACCTCGCCGCAGAGCGGCTGCTCGCGTTGTGATGTCCCACGCCGTTCGTAGGGTGCGCTCGTGTTGTTCGACGTGCGGTGCCCGGGGTGTGGCCGACGAGGCTGGTGTCCGTGCGCCGACTGCCGAGATGCCTTGGCTCGGCCGTCGGCCGCGCCGGTCCCGGGCCTGACCACCGTCACCTCGCTGTTCGCTCACGACGAGCTGGGCGCCCGCTTCGTTCACGCCCTCAAACTGGACAACGATCGGGCCATCGTGTGCTGGTTGGCCGACTCGCTCTCCCGCTCGCTTCGTGTCGGAGGCGTCGAGCCGCGCCTCATCACCTGGGCGCCCACGACTGCGAAGGCGCGGCGGGAGCGGGGCTTCGACCAGGCCGAGCTGCTCGCCAAGGCGGTGGCCCGGCGGCTCGGACTCCGGGCGCGCCCGATGCTGCGCCGGGTGGGGGCGGCGACACAGCACGGCCGCAGTAGGAGCCAGCGCCTCGGCGGTCCACGATTCCTCGCCAGCGCTGTGCCCGCCGCGGCGGCCCTGCTGGTGGTCGACGATGTCCTCACCACGGGGGCGACCTTGACGTCTGCTGCTGAGGCTCTGCGGGGAGCTGGAGCTGCGGAGGTGCACGGCGCGACCTGCAGTCGAGCCTGAAGCGACCTCCAGCGGGTGGTAGCCGCGGGCCCAGGGTGCTTCTAAAGTGGGCCTCCCGTGTGCTGCGGGGGGCCTGAACGACGGAGGTACCCCGTGCAGATCACCATCACTGGCCGCAAGGTCGACGTCCCCGATGACGTTCGTTCGGCAGTGGAGCGCAAGATCGGCTCCCTCGACCGTTTCGTCGGCGACCTCGAGCGGGCCGATGTGGTGTTTCGCGAGGAGAAGAACCCCCGCATCGCCGAACGCGACCAGGTGGAGGTGACCCTTCGCGGTCACGGTCATCATGTGCGCGCGAGCGTCGCGGGGACCGATCAGCACCAGGCCGTCGACCTGGCCGTGGACAAACTCGGCAAACAGCTACGCAAACTCAAGACCAAGGTGGTCAGACGCCATCGACCCAATGCACACCGCGACGAGAACCACCACCCGCTCGCAATGCTCGACCACGACCTCGTCGAAGACGACGGGCCCGACGATGACCGCAGTCCTCAGATCGTGCGTCGCAAGACCTTCGATCTCGACCTCATGATCCCCGACGACGCCATCGTCCGCATGCAGCTCTTGGATCACGACTTCTTCTTGTTCGTGAACGCAGACAGCGGCAAGCCCTCGGTGGTCTATCTCCGAGACGACGGCGACGCCGGCCTCATCGAAATCGACACCTGAGCGTTCCCGTCCGACACCCGGGCGTTGCTTCCGGGTACTCCACACCGCGGCCTCCCCGTTCTGGGGCGCTCCTGCCCGCGCCTGCGCGGGCCCCACGTACCCGAAACGGGGAGGCCGTTCCGACAGTGACCCAGAAGCTTTGGCGAGGGGTACTCAGACCCCTGCCGCGGGCGGCCCCGGAAGGGCAGGTCGGATCGGTAGCCTTGGCTCGATGGCCGTGTTTTCCAAGGTGCTGCGCGCAGGTGAGGGCAAGAAGCAGCGCGCCCTTCAGTCCCTCGTCCCCGAGATCAATGCGATCGAGCCCGAGATCGAGGCACTCACCGACGAGGGCCTCCGCGCCAAGACCACCGAATTCCGGCTCCAGCTCGACCAGGGCGCCGACCTCAACGACATCTTGATCGACGCCTTCGCAGTCACACGCGAAGCCGCGCGCCGAGTGATTGGCCAGCGCCATTACGACGTCCAGCTGATGGGCGGCGCCGCTCTGCACTTCGGTTGGGTCGCCGAGATGCGCACCGGCGAGGGCAAGACCCTCGTGTCCACCCTTCCCGTCTACCTCAACGGCCTGTCGGGCAAGGGCGTCCACATCGTCACGGTGAACGACTACCTGGCCAGCCGCGACGCCGACTGGATGGGCCAGATCCACCGCTTCCTCGGCCTCGATGTCGGCTTGGTGATCCCGGGCCACCCGGATCCAGCGCACAAGCGCAAGCAGTACGCCGCCGACATCACCTACGGCACCAACAACGAGTTCGGCTTCGACTACCTGCGCGACAACATGGCGCCCACCAAGGGCCAGCAGGTGCAGCGCGGCCACAACTACTGCATCGTGGACGAGGTCGACTCGATCCTCATCGACGAGGCGAGGACCCCGCTCATCATCAGCGGCCGGCTCGCCGATGCTGCTCAGCTCTACCAGCGGTTCGCCCAGATCGCCCGAACGATGAACCGCGACGTCGACTACGAGGTCGAAGAGGACAAGCGAAACGTCGCCGTCCTCGAGCCGGGCATCGAGAAGGTCGAACGAGCCCTCGATATCGAGAACCTCTACGACCAGGTCAGCTCCAACCTGGTTCACCAGATGAACGCTGCCTTGCGCGCCAAGGAGCTGTACCACCGCGACAAGGACTACGTGGTCCAGAGCGGGGAGGTGAAGATCGTCGATGAGTTCACCGGTCGCATCCTCGACGGTCGTCGCTGGAGCGAAGGCCTCCACCAGGCCGTCGAGGCCAAGGAGGGGGTGAAGATCAAAGAGGAGAATCAGACCCTCGCCACGATCACCCTCCAGAACTACTTCCGTCTGTACGACAAGCTCGCAGGCATGACCGGCACCGCCACCACCGAGGCGGCGGAGTTCGCCAACACGTACGGCCTCGACGTCGTCCCGATCGACACTCACCGCCCGGTTCAGCGCCTCGATCAAGGCGACCTCATCTACAAGACCGAGCAGGCCAAGACCGACGCCGTCATCGACGACATCGAGGAGCGGACTCGCACCGGTCAGCCGATCCTCGTCGGCACCGTGAGCGTGGAGAACAGCGAGCGGCTCAGCCACGCGCTCGAGCGCCGTGGCATCGCCCACAATGTGCTCAACGCCAAGGAACACACGCGCGAGGCGGAGATCATCACCCAGGCCGGGCAGCTTGGCGCCGTGACCGTGGCCACCAACATGGCGGGCCGTGGCGTCGACATCCTTCTCGGCGGCAACCCCGAAGGTCTGGCCCGCCAGGACCTCTACCGCGACGGCCTCGACCCCGACGATCCCGAGAACGAACAGCTGCTGGCCGAGCGGACTCGGGCCCACGAGCCCGAATGCACAGAGCAGGGAAAGCGGGTGCTCGAGCTCGGGGGGCTCTATGTACTCGGCACCGAACGCCACGAGTCCCGGCGCATCGACAACCAGCTCCGCGGCCGTACCGGACGCCAGGGAGACCCCGGCGAGAGCCGCTTCTACTTGTCGCTCGAAGACGACCTCATGCGCCTCTTCGCGACCGGCGCGATGAACTGGGTGATGGACAAGGCGTTGCCCGACGACGTTCCGATCGAAGCGAAGATGGTCACCAAGGCCATCGAGCGGGCCCAGAACACCGTCGAGCAGAAAAACGCCGAGGTCCGCAAGAACGTCCTCAAGTACGACGAGGTGATGAACGAGCAGCGCAAGGTGATCTACGCCAGGCGCGAGCAGGTCCTCGGCGGGTCGGACCTGCGCAACGAGTCGATCGAATACATCGAGCAGGCCGTGGAGGCCACGGTTCACGAGTTCTGCTTGTCCGACGTGGAGACGGAGTGGGATCTCGAAGGGTTGCACGCCGAGATCGGCACCTACTGGCCGACCGAGATCACCGAAGAGCAGCTCGCTGAGTCGATGACGCAGACCGATCTCATCGAGCGACTCACCGACGACGCCGTCGGCTTCTATCAGCAGCGCGAGGCCGAGCTCGGCGAAGACGCGATGCGCGAGGTCGAGCGTCAGGTGATGCTGCGCATCATCGACCAGCGGTGGCGCGAACACCTCCACGAGATGGACTACCTCAAAGAGGGCATCCACCTGCGTGGGATCGGTCAGCGAGACCCCGTGTCGGAGTACCAGCGCGAGGGCTACGACATGTTCGCCACGATGATCCAGTCGGTGTACCGGGATTTCGTGAAGTACGTCATGCACGTGCAGGTGGTCACGCAGGGCAGCCAGCAGGCACCCCCGACGGCCGACGTCAGCTACTCGGCCCCCGACGGCAGCCCGGCTCCCGCCGCGGCACCCCAGCCGGCGATGGCCGGCGCACCTACGGCCGCGCCTCAGCCGGCCCGTACCGCCAAGCCACAGCAGGTGGTGAAGTCGGCCGAAGAGAAGGTCGGCCGCAACGACCCCTGCCACTGTGGTTCGGGCAAGAAGTTCAAGCACTGCCACGGTCGCTGACCCGCTGGCTGCGACAACCCGACGGATCACATGCGTGACTACACGGAGACCCTTGCCGACCTGGATCGGCGCGTTGCTGAGGCGCAGACGTACCTGCGCATCGATGGCGCGCGCGACGAGCTGACCCAGCTCGAATCGCGAGCGGCGTCACCCGATCTGTGGGACGACCAGGACGAGGCCCGCAAGGTCACCTCCCGGCTGGCCAACATCAAAGACGACATCGACAGGTGGGAGCGGGTGCGAGATGAGCTGGAGGATCTCGCGGTTCTCTACGAGCTCGCACGCGACGAGGACGACGAGTCCCAGGCCGAGGAGATCGACGCGGGGATCGCGACCCTCGTGGCCCAGCTCGATGAGATCGAGCTGCTCGCTCTCTTCTCCGGCGAGCACGACGAGAACGACGCGGTGTGCGAGGTCCACTCGGGCGCCGGCGGAACCGACGCCTGCGACTGGGCCGAGATGCTGCTGCGGATGTACTTGCGGTGGGCGGAGCGGAAGGGTTTCGGCATCGAGCTGCAGGAGGCGACCGATGGGGGAGAGGCGGGGCTCAGCTCGGCGACCTTCCTCGTCAAGGGACGCCACGCATTCGGGTTCCTTCAAGCGGAGCGCGGCGTCCACCGACTCGTCCGCATCTCACCGTTCGATGCCAATGCCCGCCGCCACACGGCGTTCGCGTCGCTCTCGGTCGTGCCCTTCTTCGACGAGGTGTCCGACGAGGTCGAGATCGACGAGAAGGACCTGCGCATCGACACCTACCGCTCGTCCGGCGCTGGCGGCCAGCACGTCAACGTGACCGACTCGGCGGTTCGGATCACCCACCTTCCGACGGGCGTTGTCGTGGCGTGTCAGAACGAGCGCAGTCAGCACCAGAACAAGGACAGGGCCATGCAGATGCTGGCCGCCAAGCTGGCCGATCTCCAGCGCCAGGAGCGCGAGGCCGAGATGAACGCCCTCGCTGGCGAGCAGCGCGAAGTCGCGTGGGGTTCGCAGATTCGCTCCTATGTGCTGCACCCCTATCAGCAGGTGAAGGATCTCCGATCGGGTCTCGAGTTGGGCAATGTCGAGGGGGTCCTCGACGGCGACCTCGACGGGCTGATGGAGGCCTTTCTCCAGTGGCAGCGATCCGAGCAGCAGGGTGACGAGTAGTCAGGTCCGCCTGACGCCGGATCTCGCCGAGGCTGTCGTACCCTGGTGGACGGTTCGGCGGAGCACCGAACGCCCCCACACCGACCAGGTTCGATGATCCGACTCGACAACGTCACCAAGATCTACAAGGGCGACACGCGCGCGGTCGACGGCGTGAGCCTCAACATCGACAAGGGCGAGTTCGTGTTCTTGGTCGGCGCCTCCGGCTCAGGCAAGAGCACGATGCTGCGCCTGCTCACCTGCGAGGAGCAGCCCACCACCGGCGAGATCCACGTGGCGGGCAAGGACCTCGGGCGGCTCTCCAACTGGAAGGTGCCGTACCTGCGCCGCAACATCGGCTCGGTCTTTCAGGACTTCAAGCTCCTGCCCAACAAGACCGTCTACGAGAACGTGGCGTTCGCGCTCGAGGTGATCGGCCGCCCGCGTCACGTGATGAACACGCAGGTCCCCGCGATCCTCGAGCTGGTCGGTCTCGCCAACAAGCACAAGAACTTCCCCGATGAGCTCTCGGGCGGCGAGCAACAGCGGGTGTGTATCGCGCGGGCGTTCGTCAACCGGCCGCTGATCCTCCTCGCCGACGAGCCAACGGGAAACCTCGACCCCGCCACCGCTGAGGACATCATGCGGCTGCTGGATCGAATCAATCGCACGGGGACCACGATCGTGATGGCCACACACGATCACACCATCGTCGACCGCATGCGACGCCGGGTGGTGGCACTGGCCGACGGACAGGTCGTGCGCGATCAGCAGCACGGCGCCTACGGATAGCCCAGGGAGCAACCGACGTGATCAGCCGCTTCGGGTACTTCTTCCGTGAGACGTGGATCAACATCCGCCGCAATCTCACGCTCACTGTCGCGGCCATCTTGACCGTGGCCGTCGGGGTGATGTTGGTCGGGATGGGCCTCATGGCTCGCTATGCGAGCAACAATGCCCTCGGCCGCTGGCAGGGCGGCGTTCAGTTCGAGGTGTTCCTCCAGCCCGAGATCTCTGGCGACCAGATCGACGCGATCGGTCAGGAGCTCCGAATCCACCCCGACATCGAGCGCATCGAGTTCTTCAGCCAAGAGCAGGCCTACGAGCTCCTCGAGGAAATGCTCTCCGACGATCCGGATCTGGTCGCCGACGTCTCGCCCGACACCCTGCCCTCGTCGTATCGGGTCGTTCCGCGCGTGGCCGAGGGTGAACTGATCGAGTCGCTCGCCGCCCAGTTCCGACAGAGACCCGGCGTCTACAGCGTGCAGACCGGGCGCGACCAGGTGGATGCGATCAAGGAGTGGTTCAACTCGTTCCGCTGGATCGTGATGTTGATGTCCATCGTGCTCGCGAGTGTGAGCGTGATGCTGATCTTCAACTCGATCCGGGTGGCGATGTTCGCGAGACGCCGCGAGATCGAGGTGATGAAGTTGGTTGGCGCGACCAACAGCTTCATCAGATTCCCGTTCATTCTCGAGGGCATGCTGCACGGTTTGATCGGGGGAATCGTCGGCGCGATCGCTGCTGGTGTGCTCCGGGGACACATCGAGGACCTCTTCGGGCGCTCGGAGATCCTGGCGTTCTTCCGCAGCTTCACCGTGACGTCGAGCCAGTTCAACACTGCGGCGATCCTCACGGTGGTCGCGGGTGTGGTCGTCGGTGCGGTCGGCTCGGCGTTCGCCGCCGGTCGCTTCCTCGATGTCTGAGTTGTCGCCACGGCTCCTCGCCGCACGTGGATCGCTACCGTGACCGATGCGGCCCCACTTGACCAGGTCTTTTGCTACGGCACGCTGCTCCCCGGCGAGGAGCGCTGGCACTACCTCGAGCCCTACGTCCTCGCCCAGGACGAGGATCAGGCGTCGGGCCGCCTGTACGACACGGGCCTCGGCTATCCGGCGGCGCTGTTCGACCAGGTCGGCGTGATCCACGGGATGGTGTTCACGATCGATCGCCTCCGGCGCGACGAAGCCCTCGATCTTCTCGACGAGATCGAGGGCGCCGTTGCCGGATTGTATCACCGGGTCTCGCTGGTCACCGCTCTGGGTCGGAACGCCTACGGGTACCAGTTCGGGGGCGGCATCGAGGGGCTCACCGCCATCACGCACGGTCGCTGGTTGGACCGCAACCCCCAGCTCTGAACCCTTCTGCCAGCTTGTGGGGTCAACCGGGTCACCCTGGAAGCTGGCAGAACGGTGTCAGCTGCAGCAGGAGTCGTCCGAGCCGCCCACGCTGACCGGTTCGAGACCATCCGTGGGGGCGCAGCACTGCTGGTCGCCCTCGATCACGATGTTGGCCAGGCTCTCGCTGTCGCCGTTGCGCACGTACCACTCCCAGCGAGTGCCATCTGGCCCGTCGAGCCACGTCTCGGTCTTCTGGGCGTAGCAACACAGAGTGTCGGCGACGCCCGTGGTGTCGAGGCCCTCGGCGACGAGCCGGGCCTCGGCTTCGGAGACCTCTTCTTTGGTCTCGACCTCGACACCGAGGTGGTTGATCGAGCCGGTCTCGCCTGCGCCCTCGAAGAGCACGAGCTTGAGCGGCGGATCGGCGATGGCGAAGTTGGCGTAGCCGGGCCGGCTCTTGAACGGCTCGGCGCCGAACATCTTCGAGTAGAACGCGATGGCTTCGTCGAGGTCGTCGACGTTGAGTGCGAGCTGGAGTCTGGACATGAGGGAACTCCTCGGTTCTGGTCCGCAGGGTAGCCCCGACGGATATCGATCATCTCATATATCGACGGACATCGAATTCGTCGATGGAGTGAGTGTGCGCGCGAAATTGATGTCTGTCAATATCCCTCTACGAAAATATTGACATCTGCCGATATCGACAGCGGCCGATCCTTCTGCAGACCGCCTAGGCTGGTCCCATGCAGTTCACTTGCTGCAACGGTCCG
>Ga0114932_10005277_pt1 | contig 11554 bp, 10 predicted proteins | sample 2SBtaG_2_FD_87286 | JGI IMG/M metagenome (GOLD analysis project Ga0114932, IMG submission 87286) | Deep subsurface microbial communities from Kolumbo volcano to uncover new lineages of life (NeLLi) - 2SBTROV12_ACTIVE470 metaG | ecosystem: Environmental > Aquatic > Marine > Volcanic ... | reverse complement strand
TGACGGTTGTACCCAAGCGTTGCAGACGGCATAGCGATGTTTGAAAGACTATTTGATTTGATCTGACGTTAGCAACTGGCGAATTGACGTACAGTCGTTGTATTGCCTGGGTCAATGCCAAGCGGTAACCATAGAGCGGATCTCGGACAGTTGAGTGGAGCCTAGTCTGTTGGGCACGAAGTTGGTGACGCTGGCTGCTGAGGCGTGCCCTCGGGTGATGCAATCGACCTGCTGAGGCATCCAGCACTTGCCCGCGATCTTGTAACATTCTAAGCGTCGCAAGTGAAATTCGATTACTCAAACCAGCTAAACGAGCGTATAACTCGCTTGTATCGGGTGTCCCTGCTTCTGCAGCCGCAGTAGGCGTTGCGGCTCGAAAATCGGCAGCAAAGTCAGCAAGCGTAAAGTCTGTTTCGTGGCCAATTCCGGTGATCACTGGGACGGGACAGGCCCGAATTGCGTGTACGATAGAAGCTTCGTTAAAAGCCCAGAGGTCTTCTAGACTGCCCCCACCCCGTGCCAGGATCACGATCTCACAAGTGCTGCTTTGTCCTATTTGATCTAGTGCGTTTACGATGGAAGGAACCGAATCATCGCCTTGCACAGCTACCGGCAGCACAAGAACTTCTGCTGTGGCAAACCTGCGCGCCAGCGTTGTCAGGATGTCGTGTACTGCGGCGCCAGTCGACGACGTGATCACGCCAATTCGTTTGGGCATGGTGGGCAATGCTCGTTTTATGGCTGGGTCAAATAGACCTTGTCGTTCGAGTTCCACCTTTAGTTGTTCGTATCGCCTCCGAAGCTCTCCCTCCCCGGCAGGTTCCACATAATCTACAATCATCTGGAAGTCGCCTCGACCAAGATAGATCGAAGGCTTACCCCGGATTAACACAGCAGTGCCTTCCGCCAGTGGTACAGCAAGCCGAAGTCGCTGAGTGCGAAACAATGCGCACCTCACCTGTGAGTTTTCGTCCTTCAGCGAAAAATAGGCATGCCCCGACCTTGGGGTCGCAAGATTAGAGATCTCACCTCGTATCCAAACCTCTGGATAGGATTCTTCCAGAAGGTCGCGGATTGATCGAGTGAATTCGGAGACACTAAATACATGATCGAGCAGCATTGGAGGATTGTGAATTGTCGATGGCCGAAACTCAACAAACAAAAAAGCCGGCTGTGCCGGCTTTTCTTATAACGGCTGACCCGTCAGATCAGTAAAACGGTTTTGCCTGTTTCTGCTCACTGGCTTGCTGTATCCCCAACTGGGCAGCCCACGACACGAGCGTAGCCAGTCGTTTTGCCTCTTCGTCCTGACCTTCATCTAGCTTCTTTTTGGCAAGTTTTAGGAGTTTATCTATGCCTACGGCACCAGATCCGGTTGCTTTGTCAACGAGACGCCATACAGCACTAGATTGGACGGCAGATTTCAAATCTTGTTCTGCCCGGGTTATGGTTTCAGCAGCATTGCTGCCAGCGTATACCGGTGAGAAAGCCAGACTTAATGTTGCGATGACTGAAACCATGAAAACGTCGCGTAATCGAATCATAAGTGGTCCTATGGGGCAGATAACCACAGCTGCCTAGCCTTGGGTACAGTGTGAGACAGACCGTACAAGGTTTACCGGTGGTAAGTCAACTTCTATAATCCATGGATGGAACACATGGAACTTGCGCTAACTTTCGACGATGTCCTCCTTGTTCCTTCCTTTTCTGATGTCCTTCCACGCGACGTCAATTTGACCACGCGATTTAGCCGGAATATCACCCTCAATCTACCACTGGTCACCGCAGCGATGGACTCGGTTACCGAATCGGAAACCGCCATATGTATCGCCCAGCAGGGTGGGATAGGTGTTGTGCACCGGAATCTGAGTCCTGATATTCAGGCCGCGCAGGTATCTATCGTCAAAAAGTTTGAAAGTGGCGTGATCACAGACCCTATTTGTGTCGCTGAGACAGCAACCGTTCGCGAGGTTGTAGACCTTACTCAGAAAATGAAGATATCAGGGGTCCCGGTTCTCGATGCCGCGGGTCGGTTGACGGGGATAGTGACTAGCCGAGATCTCAGATTTGAGACACGTTTTGACCAACCGATTACCGCTGTAATGACACCTCAAAATGAACTGATTACAGCGCTGGAGGGTGCGAGTAAGGATGAAATTAAGCACCTACTACACGAACATCGAATAGAAAAAGTGCTGCTGGTGGACGACGATTTTGAATTGAAAGGATTGGTCACAGTTAAAGACCTGCAGAAGCAGACCGAATTCCCAGTTGCGAGTAAGGATGGGAAAGGTCGATTGCGCGTCGCCGCGGCTGTAGGCACAGGTGCGGATACCCAGGAGCGGGTGGAGAAGCTTGTAGAGGCGGATGTCGATGCAATCGTTGTGGACACGGCCCATGGGCATTCGAGAGGTGTGCTCGATCGAATAGCGTTGATTAAGCGCGAATTTCCCCAAGTCGACGTTGTTGGTGGAAACATAGCGACGGCGGATGCTGCGCTGGCGATGGCAGGAGTTGGTGCAGATGGTGTAAAAGTAGGAATCGGACCTGGGTCCATATGCACCACGCGCATCGTTGCGGGTGTAGGGCTTCCACAAATTTCTGCAATTCTGGACGTGGTCACAGGGTTAGAAACGTCAGGAATACCGCTGATCGCTGATGGAGGTATTCGTTATTCCGGTGATATTGCCAAGGCGATTGCTGCTGGCGCCCACTGCGTGATGATAGGCAGTCTTTTTGCAGGTACTGACGAATCCCCAGGAGCGATTGAGATGTATCAAGGGCGCTCCTACAAGAGTTACCGTGGGATGGGGTCTTTGGGCGCTATGGAACAAGGATCGAAAGATCGATATTTTCAGGAAGGAGAACCTGATGTTGCCAAACTCGTACCGGAAGGGATTGAAGGTCGCGTGCCGTACAAAGGCCCGATGATATCGATCGTTCATCAACTGGCCGGTGGTCTTCGCGCCAGTATGGGATATACCGGTTGCTCTGACCTCAATAAAATGCAAACCAATTGTCGTTTTATTCGTATCACTCATTCAGGTATGCGAGAGAGTCATGTTCACGATGTCGCCGTGGTCAAAGAAGCGCCAAACTACAGTAGCGATACCTGAGAGAGTTGGGGTAGACCACAACTGGCTAATGGTCTGATGACACACACCAGCGACCCGCATGCCCGGCGAATTCTGATTCTGGATTTCGGTTCACAGTACACACAGTTGATTGCTCGGGGTATCCGTGAACTGAATGTGTACTGCGAAATCTTACCGTTTGATGCGGATATCAGCAGGATAAAATCTTTCAAGCCAGCTGGTGTCGTTTTGTCGGGTGGTCCGGCGACGGTTACAGAGGCCGATACACCGCGTGCTGATCGGGAAGTATTTGATCTGGGTTGCCCGATTCTAGGCATCTGTTACGGCATGCAGACGATGGCTGCTCAACTCGGCGGCAAAGTCGAAACGTCGAAACAACGGGAGTACGGATCTGCTGAGATTCGGTCGACTTCCACGAGTCCTTTGATTGATGGTCTTCATGATCGCCTAGAAGCAGACGGTACGGCTCTTCTCCAAGTCTGGATGAGTCACGGTGATCGTGTGAGTACTCTGCCTGATGGCTTTAGGGTTCTGGCGGTGAGTGAGAACGCACCGATGGCGGCGATCGCGAATCTCGATCGCAATTTCTTTGGAGTACAGTTTCATCCTGAGGTAACTCATACCACGCAAGGTCGGGCAATGATGGAACGTTTTGTCCGGGATATCTGTGACTGTACTGGTGATTGGACGCCGGCTAATATCATCGATGACCTCTTGTCCAGGATTAGAGAGGAGGTCGGTAGTGACGGAGTGGTTTTGGGTTTATCGGGTGGCGTTGATTCATCAGTCGTTGCTGTGCTTCTCCACCAAGCGATCGGCGAACAGCTAACCTGTATATTTGTGGACAACGGGCTATTGCGTCAGGGTGAGGTCGAGGAGGTTATGGAGACTTTTAAGGATGATTTTGGTATTCGCATTGTCCAGGTTGATGCGTCGGAACGGTTTCTGGAAGCCTTGTCTGGGATTACCGACCCAGAGTGCAAAAGAAAGGTGATAGGCGGTATATTTGTGGATGTTTTCCAAGAAGAAGCAGACAAAATAGAAAACATAAGCTGGCTGGCGCAAGGCACTATCTATCCGGATGTGATCGAGTCGGCCGGTGCAGGTACAGGAAAAGCAAAGGTCATCAAATCGCATCATAATGTTGGTGGTATACCGGATACTCTAGAACTTCAACTGCTGGAACCGTTGCGCGAACTGTTCAAGGACGAAGTGCGTGCGGTGGGTCTTGCGTTGGGACTGCCGCAATCTATTATCTATCGCCATCCGTTCCCAGGGCCAGGGTTGGGGGTAAGAATCCTGGGAGAAGTCCGGCAAGAATATGCCGATATCCTTCGCCAGGCAGACGCTATATTTCTAGAGGAACTTCGTCGTAGCGACCTTTACGATTCCACAAGTCAGGCGTTTGCCGTGTTTCTGCCAGTACGGTCAGTCGGTGTTGTGGGTGATAATCGGTCATATGAGTTTGTGATTTCTCTCCGCGCGGTTGAAACCGTCGATTTTATGACCGCAGACTGGAAGCGACTTCCTTACGATCTGTTGGCGCGAGTTTCCACGCGAATCATCAACGAGGTCCGCAGTGTGAGTCGAGTGACTTACGATATCTCTTCCAAGCCCCCCGCAACAATTGAGTGGGAATAATTATTATGATCTAAGTGATTGGTAATAAAAGGAACGATTTCAACAAAGTTTCAACATACACTTAAAATACTTAGAAATATCAATTACATAGGATTCTTGACTACAAGAATTCAACAAACTTTGACCTGTTATCACAGTCCGATAGATTTCAACAGGTTTTAGTGGGTTCAATCAGGTCTTTCTAAATTGGGACCAATCTGTCTTCTTTTAGGATTTATGACTCGATCTACCTAAAGTAGACTCGTTTACTACTGACTTGTGCCAAGCTATTTTATAATTCCGAATGATTGTTCAAGCAGTCACAATTGTTTCCACCTTCAAATAAGTCAGAACTGACTTATTTCATAAAGGAACCATACTAATGGCGCGGACTGCACTCATTGTTCATTTGGATATAAGACCCGAATCATTTTCTGAGTTCCTGGATCTGGCGCGTGCACACGGGGCTAACAGTCAACAGATTGAGTCAGGTTGTCTACGTTTTGATGTGATGAAATCGGTCGACGAAGAAAACCATGTTGTTCTAGTCGAGGTTTACGAAAACGATGAAGCGCTTGAATCACATTGGATTTCTGAACACATGGCGAAATACCTGGAACAGGTAGATGACATGATTGTGGAACGTCAACGGTATCGTTGTGAATGTTAATAACAATGATTTCAAGCGGAGAGAACAAATGATAGACAAAGACCCCAATCACCTGAGTAGGCCAGTACGAGAAGGGAAAAGTATGGGCGAATTTGGTACGACAGATACAACAAGAACGGAAGGCAAACAAGGATGGAAAGTAAAGAAACAAATCCGTATAAAGAAATTGAAAAACCCCAAGTAGAGACCAAACAGGGACGGGAACATCATGGAAGAATCTGGTAAGAAATCATTTCGTAAAGCGGGCCTCCGTTACGGGGCGACGCTCGACAGGATCAATGATGCCCGTACTTCAGGAAAACTAGCCTCAAGAAGCTCAAAGAAAAAGAGAATAAAACGAAAGAGGTAGCGATCATGACTGGGATATCGAGTCAAGAGCACTATGTAGATATATCCACACAAAAAAGGGATAACGATTATGTCATTACATCTGTGTGGATTTCTCAGGAAGCTAGGAGATCAGATGTGACTGACCTTCAGATGTTCGATCCATGCAAGTGTGGCAGTCCTCGGGCCTAGTTCCATTAATCGAAACCATGAGGTGTGGATGCGGGTCGCGCTCGAAGAAGCTGACGCGGCGTCAGTCAGTGGGGAGATTCCGATAGGCGCTATCGTGGTGGCCGGTGATCGGATGATTGGTCGCGGTCACAACCAATCAATCGGATTATCAGATCCGACTGGGCACGCGGAGGTGATGGCGCTCCGTGATGCGGGCGCTCGAATCGGAAACTACAGATTACCTGAGGCGATTATGTACGTTACCCTTGAACCCTGCCCTATGTGTGCCGGAGCTCTGTTGCACGCGCGTGTCGGTACTCTGGTATTCGGTGCGCGAGATCTGGAGGTCGGCGCTGCGGGTTCGGCCATGAACCTTCTTGAATCCCCCTTGGCTAATCATCGATGTCGAGTTCTTGCGGGGATACTCGAGTCCGACTGTAGGAGCCGTCTGAAGCAGTTTTTTGCTCAGCGACGACTGTAGTCACTTAGCTCTGGTGTGGTCAGATTGAATTAAACGACGGACCTGGTGGAAGTTGGTTTGTCGTTGGTGCTGGACGGGAATCTACTTTGTCGTTCTTCGCGCGGCGGTTTTCCAAAAAAGTCTCGATAGCATTTGCTGAAGTGTGGCGCGGAGACGAAACCACAGGAAAAGGCAACATCGACGATTGATCTTGGAGTTCGCAATAGAAGTTCTCGTGCTCTGCGTAGACGGAGTTGCAGGTAGTAACGGGTGGGTACGCAATTCAGGTGTTTTTGGAATATTCGTTCTAGTTGTCGGCGGGAAATTCCGACGTGGCGGGCGAGTTCATCCAGCTTCATGGGTTCTTCAATGTTGTTTTCCATAAGTTCGACCGTGTCGACTAACTTAGGTTGGCTAGATCCGAAACGTTGGCGAAGTGGTATCCGTTGCCGATCTTTAGAATCTCGTATTCGCTCGCAGATGAACTGCTCAGAAATTGAAGTGGCTAATTCGGCACCGTGGTTACGGGCGACAAGAGTCAACATCATGTCTAGTGGTGCAGTACCACCCGAACAGGTATAGCGTTCCCGATCAAGTTCAAAGAGTTCCGAGGACACAATTAGTTCCGGGAATTCATCGTGCATATCAAAAATGTTTTCCCAGTGGATGGTGCATCGGTAGCCGTTGAGTAGTCCAGTGCGGGCTAGAAGATAACTCCCTGTACAGATACCACCAATAATTATTTTGCGACGAATCAGAGGTTTTAACTGAGAGACGACGATCTGATCCCAGGCACTATCCAATGTCGTACCGGCGCAAAGAAACAACGCATCGAGTTGTTCTCGTCCACTTAGTTTTGAAACCGGTGTTAGATTAATTCCACTGCTTGACCTAACCTCCCCGCCATCGAAACCAAAAAGAGAGTACTCATAGAGGTTGCGACCACTGATCCTGTTGGCCATGCGCAACGGTTCTATAGCAGAAGACAACGCGATCAGCGTGAAGTCTGGACACAACAAAAACCCGAATCGTGTCGGCGTAAGGTTTGTGCTCATCGAGATTCTGTTCCGTAGGACTATAGGTATACGAGGAGTGTGGTATTTAACGAATTGAGATTAGGTAATACAAGGTTCAGACGGAACTGGTAGGATTATGATGTTGATATTATCCAGTAGCTAATGTGCCAAGGGGGGCAGATGAAACTGCGAAACGTTGCGCTCGATGACAAGTATACGCTTGAAAAGGGTCAAATATTTGTGTCCGGTATTCAGGCGCTGGTTCGGCTCCCTATGCTCCAGTCGCAGAAAGATCAGGCTATTGGGCTTAACACTGCAGGTTTTGTGACGGGATACCGTGGTTCTCCCCTGGGTGGCCTGGACCAGCAACTTTTCCTTGCTCAAGAACACTTGACCCGGGAGCGAGTTAAGTTTGCGCCCGCAGTTAACGAGGATCTGGGTGCAACGGCAGTCTGGGGGACTCAGCAGGCCAATTTGGGTGGTGATGGGTTATATGATGGCGTGTTTGCGATGTGGTACGCAAAGGGTCCTGGTGTAGACCGTTCGGGTGATGCGATACGTCATGGAAATTTAGCAGGAACGTCCCCTAATGGTGGAGTGCTGCTGTTACTCGGGGATGATCATGCCTGTGAATCGTCGACCACAGCCCACCAGAGTGAGTATTCGCTGGTTAATGCGATGGTACCAGTTCTCAATCCAGCTGGAGTTCAGGATATTCTAGATTATGGGCTCTACGGCTGGTCATTATCTCGCTACAGCGGTTGCTGGGTAGGCCTTAAGTGCGTACATGACACAGTGGAGGCATCCGCCTCTGTTTCGGTGTCTGTTGACCGAATTCAAACCGAGGTGCCTGAGAACTTTATTTTGCCCAGTGGCGGGGTACACATTCGTTGGCCCGACGGATTTCTTGAGCAGGAGGAACGACTTCACCGGTATAAGCTCGAGGCAGTCAATGCTTTCGCTCGCACCAATCGAATAGATCGCCAGATTATGGGTGATTCCAATGCCCATACGGGTATCGTGACTACTGGCAAATCCTACCTGGATGTCAGGCGCGCGTTGTTAGAGCTCAATATCGACGAAGTTCGGGCAAAAACCCTGGGCCTGAAACTCTATAAAGTCGGAATGTCCTGGCCTCTTGAGCCAAATGGGGTCCGCAGCTTCACGCAGGGCCTGAAACGACTTATCGTTGTTGAAGAAAAGCGTGGTCTTATCGAGCAGCAGATTCGTGAAATTCTCTACGGTGTGTCCAATGCACCGACTATCGTTGGCAAATTCGCTGAAAACGGGGAGAGTTTGTTTCCAGCGCACGGGCGACTGGAAGCGATGGATATAGCGCTGTCGATAGGCGAGCGATTGGCCAGTACGACCAATAACCAAGAACTTATTACACAGATCGAGACGCTTAGGGCGCGCCAAACACGGGACAGCTTAAGGTCGCCAGAGATGATTCGTACACCCTATTTTTGTGCCGGGTGTCCGCATAACAGCTCTACCGTAGTACCCGATGGAAGTCGGGCTATGGCTGGTATAGGTTGCCATTTCATGGCAGTGTGGATGGACAGAAATACCGCTGGTTTTACTCAGATGGGGGCGGAAGGATCCAGTTGGATTGGGGAAAGTCCCTTTAGTGGGACAAAGCATGTTTTTCAGAATATTGGCGACGGCACTTATTTCCATTCTGGGATTCTTGCGGTCCGTGCCAGCGTAACAGCGGGTGTCAATATTACCTACAAGATACTCCACAACGATGCGGTTGCAATGACCGGTGGTCAGCGCGTAGATGGTTCGTTGGATCCGGCGATCATCACGCGCCAGGTCCATGCAGAGGGGGTCAGGCGAATTGCGGTTGTGTCGGATGACCCAAAGAAATATTCAAAAGCCCTTCAATGGGCACCCGGCACCACATTCCATCATCGGGATCAGCTGGATCAAGTACAGCGCGACATGCGTGAAGTTACTGGCACCAGTGTAATTGTTTACGATCAGACCTGTGCGGCGGAAAAACGTCGTCGCCGTCGTCGGGGTGAAATGACTATCCCTGATAAGCGGTTGTTTATCAATGAAGCTGTTTGCGAAGGCTGTGGCGATTGTGGAACTCAATCAAATTGTGTCGCTTTGGTGCCTGTAGAGACGGAATTTGGGCGGAAAAGGGCGATAAACCAGTCGACCTGTAACATGGATTATTCCTGTCAGTCTGGTTTTTGCCCGAGTTTTGTAACGGTGATAGGGGGGTCTCTTAAAAAAGGGCATAGTAACACTGGATTTCAGGCGCTGGCGGACTCTTTGTTACTGGAACCTGAAGTGACGCCTATTAGAGGGCATTACAGTATTCTGCTGACAGGTATAGGGGGAACGGGTGTCGTCACTGTCGGTGCGATATTGGGCATGGCAGCCCATCTCGCCGGTAAGGGTTGTTCCGTGTTGGATATGGCTGGTCTGGCCCAAAAAGGGGGCGCTGTTACCAGCCATATTGTCCTCGCAGAGAAACCGGAGGATATCAACGCCACTCATGTTGCTGACAGTGGCACAGACCTTTTGCTCGGCTGCGATATTGTGACCTCTGCTTCTGATGAAAGCGTAAAGAAATTGAGATCAGGCACAGTCGCTGTCGTTAATACGCATCAGCAGATGTCAGGTGATTTTATTAAGGATCCAGACACTCAATTCCCATTAGAGAAACTGTTGTCTTCCATTCGAGATTGTGTCGGAAGTTCTCTTCATACAATCGATTCAACGGCGGTTGCTACAGCAGCTTTTGGGGAATCAATTGCCGGAAATTTGATGATTTTGGGTTTTGGGTACCAGCTTGGAGGTATACCTGTACCTTCGGTTGCAATTGAAAAAGCTATTGAACTCAACGGACAGGCGGTCCAGATGAATGTTCAGGCATTTCGAATGGGCCGGGCGGCTGCAGCTAAGCCTGATGAAGTTACACGCTTGCTGAGCTCTTTTCCGGCCAGTCAACCAGTCGCTGTCGACGAAACTGTTGCCCAAACAGTGGAGCGGTTGGAAAGTCATTTGGTGACTTATCAGAGCAAAGGATATGCCAGACGTTATCGTGCGCTTGTGGACGCCGTACAAACTGTCGAATCTGGCATTAAAGGAACTGATCTTTGGCTTACACTTGCGGTTGCACAGTCCTACCATAAGTTATTGGCTGTTAAAGACGAATATGAAGTCGCTCGCTTGTACACGGACAAGCGCTTTAAGGAAAGCTTAGAGTCGACGTTCGAGGGGTCGTATCGACTAAAGGTGAATTTAGCACCACCTATCATGTCAAAGCCAAATCGAAAAAATAACACGATTCAAAAAAGAGCGTTCGGCGGTTGGATATTCCCGCTATTCAGACTAATGGCTTTATCGCGTCGCATACGTGGAACTGTGCTTGACCCATTTCGATACAGTAAGGATAGGGTGTTTGATCAGCAGTTGGTCAGGGACTACGAACAGACTGTTAGCAATCTGTGTGCCGGACTATCTGCTAGCAACCTCGATGCAGCGATTGAGATTGCTTTATTGCCACAATCTATTCGAGGATTTGGGCATATCAAGAGCGCTAATGCGAGCAAAGCGCAGACGACGGCAGAAAAACTTTGGTCCGAGTTTGAGATGCTACCGGTTGATGTGGAGAACGCTGCCTGACGAATGCAATTCCGGTAATCAGGCTATTGGCTTAAAGCGAGTCGGAAAGCGTCAGCTGAGCGATAGATCGCGGTTTCATCAATATCCAGATGGGTTACCAGTCTGATTGGATTGTACTCACAGGAGATTAGAATACCTTCGTTTCGAAGTCTGGATGTTAGCTCGGGGACAACAACTTCGGGCACGGTTACAAAGACCATATTTGTTCGTTCCCTTGGTTTGTCAACAGTCAACCCATCAATTTGATCAAGTAACGTTGAGAGGAGAAGTGCATTTTTATGGTCGTGGGACAGTCGTTCAATATTGTGTTCGAGTGCGTAGAGCCCTGCCGATGCCACGATGCCGGCTTGCCGCCAGCCCCCTCCCAACACCTTTCTCCAGCGTCTGGCGTCCCGAATAAATTTCTTGGTCCCGCAGAGGACTGACCCCATCGGGGCACCCAGGCCTTTCGAAAGGCAGGCTGATATGGAATCAAACTGTTGGGCAATTTGATGTGGTGGGACGTTCTGTTTGATAGCCGCATTGAATAAGCGTGCACCATCCAGATGTA
>Ga0114932_10005275_pt1 | contig 11557 bp, 10 predicted proteins | sample 2SBtaG_2_FD_87286 | JGI IMG/M metagenome (GOLD analysis project Ga0114932, IMG submission 87286) | Deep subsurface microbial communities from Kolumbo volcano to uncover new lineages of life (NeLLi) - 2SBTROV12_ACTIVE470 metaG | ecosystem: Environmental > Aquatic > Marine > Volcanic ... | reverse complement strand
TTATCTCCATATAAATTTGGTTCAGTTGGTAGATGGTCTTTCGTAAAGTTTTCAGATATATATTTTCTAGCCGCTTTAATTGCGATGTCTGAGAGTCGGATAGAGTCTGTTCTCATATAAGTAATTAATCCTTCTTGGTAAAGCTTTTGAGCTACACTCATTGTTTTTCTCGGTTGAAATCCAAGATTGTTTCTTGCTGAAGATTGTAAGCTTGTAGTTTTCAGAGGCTTAGGTGGCTTACCACTTCTTGGTGTTTCTTTTATCTTAGATGTTTTAGCGGAACCATTATTGAGTATTTTTAATACTTCACCGCAGTCTTTTTCTGTAATGTATTCTTTATCTTTATTTATTTTTTTACCGTTTTTATCAAAATCTTTTGACGAAGCAATCCTCTTTCCTTTTACACTTTTTATATTTGCAACAAATTCAATATCTGAAGTTTTACACGTTGCTTCAATTTCAAAATACTTTGATTTAACAAATCTTAATCTTTCTTCTTCCTTCTCAACGATGAGTCTTATAGCAGGCCCTTGAACTCTTCCTGTAGATATAAAAGCACCACCAAGGTCTCTTAATTTTGGTGATATTTCATATCCAATCATTCGATCAAGAGTTCTTCTTGCCTCATAGGATTTAAATTTTCCTATATCTATAACTTCAGGATTTTCGATAGCATTTAATACTGCGGGTTCAGTAATTTCGTTAAATTTTATTCTTTTAGGTTCTTTTTTAAGTTCAAGAGCTTCTTTTAAGTGATAGGCGATAGCTTCTCCTTCTCTATCATCATCAGTTGCTAGATAAACATCAGGAGCTTTGTCTGCTAGCTCTCTTAATTCTTTAACTACTTTTTTTCTGTCTTCAGGTATAACATAAATATTTTCGAATTCATTAGGCTTTACAGCTCCCCAAAGTATTTCTTCTTTTGTATATTGAGGAGGAATAGATTTTGTATTTCTAGGTAGATCCCTAATATGACCAACACTTGATTTAACTATATATTCAGACCCAAGTATTTTTGATATAGTTTTTACTTTCGTAGGAGACTCTACAATTACTAAAGGTTTTGACATGCCCTTATTGATAACACTATTTTTTCAATATGTACAGCTTTTAAAAAAAAAGTATTTTAAATACCATTTATGATGAGTAGAGAAGAATGAATTCAATAAAAATATTTTCGAAATCGCAGTTCTCCATTTTATGGTGGTCAGGTTCACTTTCAAGCTTTGGAGATTGGGCAACATTATTTGCATCAGTAGCTTTAGCTAGTCACATAGGAACTACTGAGGGAAATTCTGAAATAACAGCTGTAGTACCTTTAGTTGCAAGAATTATTCCGGCCTTCCTGTCTTCAATTGCTGGTTTGATTGCTGATAAATTTAATAAAAAAAATACTATGATTTTTTGTGATCTTTCGAGAATGTTTATTGTCTTTCTCTTATTTTTTGCAGATAATTTAGTATTGCTATTTATTATTAATTTTATATCGGAAATATTTTCTTTAATTCGTCAACCATCAAGAGAAGCTATTGTGCCTGAAGTTGTAGAGAAAGAAAATCTTGTTAAAGCGAATTCACTTTTTGCTATAGGCACATATGCGACTCTGCCGATTGCTTCTATCTTGTTTGCTGTTGTAAGTGATTTAAAAGTTCCAGAGATTATCTTAAATTATGGCAATGGTTGGAGTGGATCAATTGTATTTATTTTTGATGCTATTACATTTCTGATTTCTTCTTATATACTTTTTTACCTTAGATCAGACAAAATTAATTTATCACCAGAAGGTGAGAGATTTAGTTACATTGAATTTAAGGAAGGTTTAAATTACTTTTTTAAAACTCCTTCAATTAGAAACATTACGATATCAATTTCATTGAGTCTTTTTGCTGCAGGAGCCCTGTTTATTCTAGGCCATACTTTCTTAACCGTAAATTTAGGATTTACAGAAAGTTCTTTTGGTTTTATGATTGCAGCTTTTGGATCTGGGATTCTATTTAGCATGATTACACTTAGTTATTTTGTAAGTTCTTTTTCAAGAGTAAGTTTCTTAATTGGTCTAAGTATGATGCTTACGGGGCTCTCCCTTTTTAGTGCTTTCAAATCTCTTGAATTTATCAATATTTTATTATCAATTTTTGTTTCAGGAATAGGGACCGGGGGTGTTTACTTGCTTACAATCAGTTATTTACAAGCTTCAACTAGACCCGAACTCAGAGGTAGGGTTTTTGGTAATTTTTATTCCATAGGAAGAGTAGCTTTATTAATCTCTTTTTTAACAACAGGAATACTTGCAAATTTTCTTGATAAGTATTTTGATGCGGCAGGAGTTGAAATAGTCTTGCAAGGTAGTGCTATTTTAATTTTTATATCAGGCTGTCTAGGCTTCCTTACAGGATATAAGAAAATAATAAATGAGTTTGGAATTGAGAATTCAAACTTTAATAATATAAAATTAGATTTCAGACCAACAGAGGATGAACAAGAATGAATTGTAACTACCTAGCTTTTGAAGGCATAGATGGGTCAGGCAAGACTAGTTTTATAGAAGGTCTTTGCGAAATTTTAGAAAATCAGAGTAAAAAATATAAAGTTGTTCGTGAGCCCGGAGGAACAGAACTAGGGGAAGGGATAAGAAAGCTTTTATTAAGTCATGAATATAAAGTTCCTGATTTGAGCGAGGCTTTTCTATTTTGCGCAAACAGAGCAGAGCTTATTAAAGAAGTTGTAATACCAGAAATTGAATCTGGCTCGATTGTAATTAGTGATAGAAGTGCTTATTCTTCTATCGCCTACCAGGGAGCCGGAAGAGAGCTTGGAGTAGATCAAATATACGAACTTAACAATATTGCCTTAAATGGTTTTTGGCCAGAGAAAGTAGTTTTACTAGACATTGATCCAAAAATTTCTCTCGAAAGACAAAAGATCAGCGATAGGATAGGCAGTTCAGAAGTTAATTTTTTTCACAGAGCTAGACAAGGGTATTTAGATTTAGCTGATAAATATCCCGACAAGTTTCTAGTAGTTGATGCAGAAAAGGAATTTTCAAAGAATCTAGATCTTATATGTGAGTGGTTAAACATTGGAAAAACTTAATAAAAAATTAGCACTAGAATTTGAATCTCCTTTTCATGCTTATTTATTATTAGGTAATACATCTAGCCATTTATTAAAACAGGCAAAGATATTTGCATCAAAAATTTTGTTTGGTATTGAAGAAGAGATAGAGCATCCAGATATAAAAGTTGTTTCATCAGAAAATTTAAATACTTTAGGCGTTGAAGATATTAGAAATATTATTGAAAATGACGGCTTGGTTCCAATTGAAGGAGAATATAAAGTTGTTATATTTCCGCCAGTGAAATCACTTACTGAAGAAGCATCAAATGCACTATTAAAAACATTAGAGGAGCCCTCAGACTCTAGTATTTTTATATTAACTTCAAGTGGAAAATTTTGGTCTCATGCGAGAGACGACTCCATATTGGGGGTTCTTTCTACAATAAAAAGCCGGTGCAGAAGAATTTTTATAGATACAGATATTGAAACAGAATTTAATTTTTCAGAAAAAGATTTTATAAATTTTATGGAATCTAATAAAAGAGAAGATGAAGATTTTTCAAACATTCCTCAAAACTTAGTTAATGCTCTGAAGTCTTTAAAAGATGTTGGAAATGATTCAACTGAGAATATTTTCAAATTTCAAGAATTTATAAAAATAATTGATAAATACAAAAAAGAGAAAGAGGATAGTTACCAAGTGAATCATACTAGATTAATAATTGCTTCATTTGAATACTTAACAAGAAACATTCTACTTACTAAAGAATTTGGAAAAAAAGAATTTAGATACTGTGAATTACTGCAGGGCTCTATGGACGATCTAGATAAAGGGATAAGGCCAAATACAGTGTTAAACAATTTTGCTATAGTTTCAAGTAAATTATGAGCACTGTAAAACTTTTAGGGACTGGATGCCCGAGCCCGAGCCATGAAAGATACGGACCAAGTACTCTTGTTCAAGTTGAAAAGAATAACTACTTATTTGATGTCGGCTCAGGTGTAACCCAAAGGCTCAGTGAGTTTGGTATCAAGTCTGCAGCAATAGATGTCTTATTTATAACACATATTCATTCTGATCATATTGTTGATATGTACCAGCTTTATATTTCTGGATGGCACCAGGGGAGAGAAAAACCTTTTAAAGTAATTGGCCCTTTAGGTATAAAAGATTTTTTTGAGTCTCAGTTAAAAGCTTTTGAAAAAGAACTTGAAGGAAGAAAAAAATGGGAAGTTAGGCCAAATGAAGATGGTTTATTATATGAAATTTATGAAGTAGAAAAAGGGTATATATATGAAGATAAAGCAGCTCAAATATCACCATTTGAAGTAGACCATAAACCAGTTGAGCCAGCATATGGTTATAAAATACAATTTAACAAAGCAGGAAAGACTAAAAAAATAGTTATTTCTGGAGACACACGGAAAAGCAAGACTTTAATAGAGGAATCTTTTGAAGCTGATGCATTAATACATGAAGTATTTGTTGGTCTAGGTTTTGATAAAAATAGAATGTCAAAAGAAACAATAGAAAATGTAGCTAATTATCACACCTCCCCAAAAGAAGTTGGGGAGGTGGCAAAAGAAGCAAAAGTAAAAAAATTAATTCTTACACACTTTGTCCCTCCTTCGTTTGATGAAGAAAAATTAAAAAATGAAGTGAGAGATGTCTACAAAGGAGATATCGTAATTGGACAGGACCTACTTAACATCGAGGTTTAATTAAATTAAATTTAGTTTTGAAAATTTTCTCACATTAAATATTAAGTATAGGGAAAGAAATAAAGCGGAGATTACAAGACCTGTATATCCAAGAAAGATATACGTGAATCCAAGACTTAAGTGAGCAATAGAACTTCCAGCGAAAACCATTGAATCACTTTTTATATTTAGGTTTATAGAATTTTCTATTGAATATTTAGAAATCGCAGCACTGATTGCAATAAATGTAAAATTCCAACCCAGACCTAGAAGGTATAATCCAATTTTTAAGAATAAAATATTTGTGTTAAATAATGAAAGAATGCAACTTAAACAAAGTATAAAACTCCCAATTGAAGCAAATAATTTAGCCCCAAATTTATCAACAAGATTTCCTAAGATTGGTGAGAATAAAAACATCCCCAAAGTGTGATAGCTTATAATTGTTCCAACTAGTTTAATTGTTTCACCTATATCTTGAATATGTAAAGGAGTTGCGGACATAATTACAACCATTACGAAATGATTAAGAACTAAGATTCTTGTTAGTAATTTCGCATTACTATCTAATGAAATTAACTCTTTAGTTTGTTCAGTATTTGAAGGTTCTCTTAATGTTGTTTCTTTCTCTGAAAGAAAATAAATAGAAAAACCAGCAAGAATCATACCAGCTGTAGCTATAAAATAACCAACAATAAGTTCAGAGTTAAATGTTTTTTGAAATAATTCTGAGTATTCACCAACAAGCCTTGGCCCAAATATTGATCCAAAGACAGAAAACCATACAGCTAAAGATAATGAAGTAGCTTTATAGGCTTCACTGGCCACAAATGAAGCTGCGTAACGGGATTGAAGGGTTGCTGATTGGCCAACTCCTAAAGTAAAAGAACCTAATAATAAAAGAAAAAAAGAATCTGTAATAAGACTTAAAATTAGTATTGCTCCCCCAAAACCCCCAATAAAAAATGTATTACCAAGAGCTGACAATCTTGAATATTTTTTTGAAAAGTAGTCAAAAATTTGAGTTCCAACAAAAGCTCCCCCTACACCTAAAGCATTCGGAAATCCAACCAAATAGGGATTTGCAGAAACTTCTCTTACTGATAATGCAGCTACAGTAATTGCTGCAATAAAACCGATTGAGGAAAAAGCAACTGATAAAAGTAAGCTAAGTATTTTTTTAATTTCAGAAAACATATTTAAAGAGTAGCTATTTCTTTGATTAAAGTTTTGATGAGAAGAAATTGAAAAAGAATTTCTTAGGACTAACATAGAAAAAGCATGGAGAGAGGTTAAAACCTCAGCAACCTAGAAAGCTAACTAAGGTGCTTAAATATGTGGTTTGTAACAAAAAACAGCTTTCTCCATAAATTTCATAAATAGGAGAGTTAATTTGAGCAAATATGTAACAGCAGAAACAGTTTCGCCTGGTCATCCTGATAAGATCGCAGATTTAATTTCAGACTATGTTTTAACAAAGGCTTTAGAAAATAATAAAAAATCAAGAGTAGCCGTAGAAACTTTTTTAACAGGTACTGATAACGGAGGGTTGGTTGTTGTAGGTGGTGAAATCAGTGAGATAGCCAACATCACAGATGAAGCGGTTGTAAGCATTGTAAATCAAGCACTTAAAAAAACAATAAAAACTAGTTTTCCAGATTTTGATTTAGATAATTTAACAATACAGAATGAACTTACCCCACAGTCCGAAGAGATAAGAGCAGCTGTTGAAGATGATGAAGACCAAGGAGCTGGTGACCAAGGAATCATGGTAGGTTATGCTATAAATGAAACAGAATCTCTTATGCCTCCAACTTTTGATAAGTCTCGAAACATTCAGCAGGCTTTGTGGGATATACAACATTCTGATGAAATGTTAGATTTAGATTCAAAAGTGCAAGTTACTACAGGAGGAGATAAAACAAAAGTTGTTGTATCTACACAACACCAAAGTGAAATCGATATTGATGACTTATATGCAAGAGTATTTGAACTTGTAGGGAGCTATATAAGCGAGGAATATACTCTTGATTTGAATCCTTCAGGGTCATTTGTAAAAGGAGGTCCAGCAGGAGACACAGGGCTTACTGGAAGAAAGATTGTTGTTGATGCTTATGGGCCATCTGTTCCAGTTGGAGGAGGTGCATTTTCTGGGAAAGATCCAAGTAAAGTTGACAGATCAGCTGCTTATGCAGCAAGACACTTAGCAAAGAACATAGTTTCTCATGACTTAGCAGGCGAGTGTCTAGTAAGAGTTTCCTATGCAATAGGCAAAGCTGAGCCATACGAATTAACAGTTGAAACTTTTGGTACTGAAAAATCAGAAAACAAAGTGTTAAATGATTTTATAAGCAAGTTTGATATGAAGCCAGGGGCAATAATTGAAAGACTTAACCTTCTTGAGGTTGACTATAAGGAGGATACTTTGTTCTCACACTTTGGCCATAATGATAGAAATTGGGAAAAAATAGAAAATTTATAGAATCTATTTTCAGATTTGATATAATTTAAGTAGACATAAAGAGAAGGTTAAGACCTCAGCAACCTGGATGACTATCCAAGGTGCTTGAAGATGTGGCAGAGATGCAACTAAATAGTCAAAATCTTCTCCAAAAAAGGAGAACATATGAAATTTAATTCAAAACTTATACATGCAGGATATGATTCGAGTGCTGATAGTCAAGGTTCTATCACACCTCCAATATATAAAACAACTGCTTACCAATTTAATAATACAGAGCACGCCGCAAGTCTCTTCGCCCTTCAAGAGTTTGGTAATATATATTCAAGATTAACAAACCCAACAGTTGGAACGTTAGAAAATAGGCTGACTGAATTAGAGGACGGTGCAATGTGCGTTGCTTTATCTTCAGGTACATCATCGGTAATGTATTCTTTAATAAACATAATGAGCCAGGGTGATAATTTTATTACCGATACTCAACTTTATGGTGGAACTTTTACGATGTTTACTAACATACTTCCAGAATTTGGGATAACATGTAAAAAGGTTGATACAACAGATCTTGATTTAGTAGAGAAAAGTATAGATAAAAATACAAAAGCAATATATGTTGAGACAATTACAAATCCAGGGTTAGTTGTTGCAGACATAGAGGGCTTATCTAAAGTTGCACATTCAAAAGGAATACCGCTAATCGTTGATGCAACATTTACAACGCCTGCTCTTCAAAAATCACTAGATTTTGGAGCAGATATAGTTGTTCACTCACTAACAAAATGGATGTCAGGACATGGGAGAGTAATTGCGGGAGCAGTTATTGAAAAGGGTGGCTTTGAATGGGGGAATGGCAATTTCCCTCTTTACGACACACCAGATAGTAGCTATGGAGGCATGCGTTGGGGACATGACCTAGGAGATTTGAGTGGTGTTGCTTATTCTCTTAGATTAAGAACAGTTCCTTTAAGAAATCTTGGTGCAAATATGTCACCAGAAACTGCATTCGAGGTAATGAGTGGGCTAGAGACTTTAGGCTTAAGGATGGAAAGACATTGTGCAAATGCAAAAAAAGCTGCTGAATATCTTTCAGACCATGACTTAGTTGAGTGGGTTCGCTTTCCTGGACTTAAAGATGACCCGGCTTATGAACTTTCAGAAAAATATCTGAAAGGCACAGGCGGAACAATGGTTGTTTTCGGCATTAAAGGTGGCAAAGATGCTGGACAAAAGTTTATTGATAATCTTAAGATGTTTAGACATGTTGCAAACGTTGGTGATACTAGATCTCTAGCTATTCATCCTGCAACCACTACTCATTCACAACTTGATGACGAGGCATTAGTTGCTGCAGGATCGCCCCCTGAATTAGTTAGATTGTCAATAGGAATAGAGGACATCGAGGATATTGTCGATGACCTTTCGCAAGCTCTTGACAGTACAAAATAAAAATATACAAAATTATTTAGTACCAAAATTAGAACTTGAATGCGGAGATGTTCTTGAAGATGTAGAGCTGGCGTATACAACCTATGGAAAACTATCAGATTCTAGGGATAATGCGATACTAGTTTTTCACGCATTAACAGGAAGCCATTTATTATCTGGCAAATATGAAAGATTTGATGATAAAAACCTTCCTTGGAACGAAGAGCTAGAAATTGGTTGGTGGGATGAATTTGTAGGGCCAGGTAAGATGTTTGACACAGATAAATATTTTGTTATCTGTGTAAATTACCTCGGAGGTTGTTATGGCTCAACTGGTCCAAACTCAATAGATAAAATTACAAATAATATTTATGGAGATAGCTTTCCTCAAATTACATTTAAGGATATTGAAAATAGTCAAAAGTTAGTTTGTGATATGTTGGGTGTTAAATCTTTACATGCTGTAGCAGGAGCTTCAATTGGCGGCCTAATGGCACTAGAATTTGCAATAAACTATCCAGATTATATAGATAAAATAATCTCAATATCTAGTAGCCATAAAATATCAACTATCCAGTTATTACATAACCTAGAACAAGCATATATATTGGATCTAGCTAAAGACTCTAAGAGTCGTCAAAAGGAATATTTATCTTTGGCAAGAATGGTGGCTCATAAGACATATATTTCTTTAGACCTACTTTCGGAAAGAGCAAAAGCTGAATCAAAATATATAGATAATGAAATGGGATATTTTCTCAGAACCCCTCAAGAGTCTTATATGATGCATCAAGGTGAAAAGTTTATTGAAAGATTCAACCCAGACTCTTATCGAACGATTATCAATGCGTGGCAGAATTTTAAAATAGATGAAAAAGATATAAAAAAGCTTAATGGAAAAGAAGTATTGGTTTTAAGTGTTGATTCTGATGTTTGTTTCTATCCTGAAGAGCAGACAGAACTAGTTGATATTCTTGAATTCAACGATGTTTGCGTTAATTATTCCTTACTTCACTCAGACAAAGGACACGATGCATTTTTACTAGAGCCTGATATATTCTTTGAGCCAATTTCTAGTTATCTTTAATTTTGAAAAAATAAATTAATAATAAAGTTATATTTTTTTTAATCTTTTAGTACTCTTTAAATGTGAAAAGATTTCTTGTTGTTTTAACTGTGTTAGTAGTAGTTGGATTAAATAATTCAGCCTATTCTTCTACCCATACTTTTAATGGTCAAGAACGAAATTTTTATGAGGATGATCCAGTTCCTGCAATTGTTATAGAAGAAGAGGTTGAAGCAGAAGAGGATTCAGCTTGGACATACAGATTTCTTATCCCTACTTCTGTAGCTATAGCTGTACTAGTTATTATTGGAAATGTTATTCAATATTTTCGACAAGTCACACGAAAAAGGTATAAGGTCATAGAAAAATAAAACTATCCTGTTTATAGATGACAAATAAAATTGAGAAAGATATTATAAAAAATCTTGATACATCAAAGAACTATGTTGTAGCTTTAAGCGGGGGTGTTGATAGTGCGGTATTAGCAACAGTTGTAGCTAAACAAACACCCAATTTAAGATCTGTATTTGTTAGACACAATCAAAAACATTCAAATAAATTAGAAGAAATGTCTAATAAAATTGCTGATAATTTAAAAATAAATCACAAGGCATTAGATTCAAATCTTAAAGAAAATTCGTCTGAGACAAAAATGAGGGATACTAGATATGAAATTCTATATGATGATTTGGGTGATGACGAGATACTTTTAACAGGTCATACTCTTTCAGATAAAGTAGAAACATTTTTTATCAACCTACTTAGAGGGACAAGAATCAGGGGTTTGAAATCAATTCCTAAAATGACACCAAGACTTAAAAGACCATTATTAGGGATCTCAAAAGATAACCTTATTAATTATGCAAAAGAAAACAACATTGAATATTTAGATGATGTTACTAACTTTGATAATAAAATTATTAGGAATTGGATTAGAAATGAGTTAATTCCAAAAGTAGATGAAAAGTTCCCAGGAGATATTGAGGAAAAAATCAGTAGTTTAATAACAGAAATCGAATCAATTTTTGAAACAACACATACAGATTTTAAATATATTAAAACTGCAAAAGGGTATATAGAAATTCCTATAGCTTTAGTAAAAGAAAAAAATATAAAAAGTAATATGTATCTTTCACTACTTTCTAAAGCATTAGGTATTCCAAGTTTAGAAAAAAAAGATATTCAAAAAATAACAACATCCATCAATGATGAAAAAAAAGTTGATTTTGATAATAATTGGAGCTGCGGTGTTTCTAACTCCTTATTAATTTTTATAAATAAAAAAACCTGGCAAGAGCAGTATGGAAGCAAAGATCAAAATTTAGGACTATTTAAGTTTTCTTCAGTAGAGAAAATAAAAGCAAATAATAATTGGACAGCTTCTCTTCCTAAAAAAGAAAAAATTAAGATTTCCCCTCTTAAGAATGGTGACAAAATAAATGTTGATGGAAATACTATTAAGGTTTCAGAGATTTTAAGAAGTTATGGGATTAAGAATGTTTTAAAAGAAGTATGGCCCATAGTTTCTATTGGTGATGAAATTTATTGGGTGCCTGGTATTAGAAAGTCAGACTCTCTAATAGACTATGAAAAATCTAGAAAATCAAATATAATTACTGCTTCAATAGAAAAGAGCTCAATTGAAGATTACTAAGAAGATCTTAAGCGAAGAACAGATACAAGAAAGAATTATTAAATTAGCGAGTGAAATTAATACTGACTACGAGGGAAAAAATTTAATCATCTTGGGAGTGTTAAAAGGTGCTTTCATTGCAATTAGTGATTTGGCTAAAAATTTAAATATTGATGTTTCTTTTGAATTTATGAGCATATCTTCTTATGAAGGC
>Ga0114932_10005273_pt1 | contig 11557 bp, 8 predicted proteins | sample 2SBtaG_2_FD_87286 | JGI IMG/M metagenome (GOLD analysis project Ga0114932, IMG submission 87286) | Deep subsurface microbial communities from Kolumbo volcano to uncover new lineages of life (NeLLi) - 2SBTROV12_ACTIVE470 metaG | ecosystem: Environmental > Aquatic > Marine > Volcanic ... | reverse complement strand
TCGACATGCTCCGCGTCACGGGACGGCGTCCACCCGGAACCCACTGGCGTCGTTGGTCCGACCGTATCCAGGCCCGCCCGGTCCCATGGGCGCTGGCAGGTCTCGCGGCGTTGCTGCTCCTGGCCACCCCGGCGCTGTGGATGCGGCTCGGAACGGTGGACGCAGGCGTCAACCCCGACTCCCAGAGCACCCGGCGGGCCTACGACATCATCGCGACGGAGTTCGGCCCCGGGGCGAACGGACCGCTCATGGTGGTGACGGATCTCCTGCCCCGTGCGACCGAAGCGGACGCGGTTGCGCTTGCCGCGGATCTCCGAGACGTCGAGGGCGTCGCAGCAACGCGGGTCCCGACCTTCGACCAAGCGGGGGTGACGGCGATCATCGAGGTCACGCCAGCGAGTTCGCCCGACAGCATCGAGACAGAGGAGCTCGTCACGCTCCTTCGTACCGAGGTCCTCCCAGCTCACGACGCCGCGTCCGGTGCGACCACCAGAGTCGGTGGAATCACGGCGGCGTTCATCGACCAGTCCGAAGTCCTCGGGGGACGGTTGCCGGTCGTCATCGCGGCCGTGGTCCTCGGGAGCCTGATCCTGCTGTTCGCGCTGTTCCGCGGGGTGCTGGTCGCCCTCAAAGCAGCCATCCTGAACCTGTTGTCGGTCGGCGCGGCATACGGCGTGATCGTGGCGGTCTTCCAGTGGGGATGGGGGCTCGGCCTCATCGGCCTCGATCGCACCGGACCGATCATCGCCTTCGTGCCGGTGTTCCTGTTCGCCGTGCTCTTCGGCCTGAGCATGGACTACGAGGTCTTTCTCCTCAGCCGGGTGAAAGAGGACTACGACCGCCACGGCGACAACAGCCGAGCCGTGACCGAAGGGCTAGCGTCCACCGGCCGGGTCATCACAGCTGCAGCGGCGATCATGATCGCCATCTTCGGGTCATTCGTTCTCGGGAGCGACCCGGTTCTGAAGCTGTTCGGACTCGGGTTGGCGGTGGCGATCCTCGTCGACGTCACGCTCGTGCGGATGGTGCTCGTCCCCGCAGCGATGGAGCTCGCTGGTGACCTCAACTGGTGGGCGCCGCGCCGTCTCCGTCGATCAGAGCCGGCCAGAGAGATCGTCATCGATCTGCGCGATCACCGCGACGAAGAACCGCCACAGGCGTCGGGGCCACACGAGGTGGTCGACGACCCGTACCTGGTCGCGCTGGCCACTGGACACAGCACGCTGATCCACCAGGAGGGCTCGGGGGTCCCCTACACCCTCGCCGCCAGCGAGTGGCCCGCCGAGGTGGGTCCCCGCCCGGTGAGCCTGGCCGGGTTGTTCCAGGCGATCGCGTTCGTGGAGGACGACAACGCCGCCGTCCTCCGGCAGACGTGCGCCGCAGTCGACGTCGAGCTCCGGCCGATCCTCGATCTCGCTGTGCTCTTCAGTGAACGGCACCGCGATCTCGCCATCGACAGGGTCGACGAGCTGATTCTTCTGGGGACGCCACCGCCCGACACCGGCCAGCTGCGCACCGACCCGTCCAACCAGAGCCTGGCCGGCAGAGCCAGGCGCACCGAACACCTGTGGCGCGCTGCCGAGCAGCTGCTCGAAGCCGACTCGATCGAAATCGTGTCGGCGACGGCGATCCGCTGGTGGCTCCGCCGAAGCAGCTCTCAGTGGCGCGAGCTCGGGCGACGGGGGCTGATGCAACCCGAACCGGGCCTTCTTCCGCCGGGGGTCCACCGGCTCTACCACCTCATCGCCGAGACCGAACACGCGGGCGCGGTCGCCCTCTATCGCTTCGCCGAACTCGACGATCCTGAGCTGGCTCGGTTGGCGGATCGGCGCCGCAGCCTCTCCAAACTCTTCCGCGACCGTCTGGCCGAACTCGACGACCGCGCTCCCCTGCCGCCGCTCGACGGCTGGACCGACGCGGTTCCAGCTGCTGTTGTTGTCGGTGAGGACATGGATGGCGAGCTCCTCGACCACCCGCTCGACGGCGCGCTGGTGGACTGGTACCGGAAAGAGGTAGCCGACGTGATGGCCGAGACGAGGGCCCGAGACATTCCGATCGATCGCTCCTCCCTGGATCCAGCGCAGCTTCCCGTCGATTGATGGAGACCGCCGAGCTCCTTCGACTCATCCCGGACGAACACACGCCCGACTCGCTTCTCGACGGCTTCCTCACCTACGCGGTCGACCTCGGTCTCGAGCTCTACGACGCTCAGGAAGAGGCGATCCTGGAGCTCTTCGCCGGCAACCACGTCATCCTCACGACCCCCACGGGCTCGGGGAAGTCCCTCGTCGCCCTCGCCGCGCACTACGAGGCGATCGCGAAGAGCCAACGCAGCTACTACACCGCGCCGATCAAGGCGTTGGTCTCGGAGAAGTTCTTCGAGCTGTGCCGCGCGTTGGGGTCCGAGAACGTGGGAATGATCACCGGCGACGCTTCGGTGAACCCGCAGGCACCCGTGATCTGCTGCACGCAGGAGATCCTGGCCAACCTGGCACTTCGCCGTGGGCGCGACGCGCGCGTGGACAACGTGGTGGTGGACGAGTTCCACTACTACGCAGATCGCGATCGGGGCTGGGCCTGGCAGGTGCCGCTTCTCGAGCTCACCAATACCCGCTTCCTGCTCATGAGCGCCACGCTCGGTCCAACCGACTTCTTCGCAGAGGATCTCCAGCGCCGCTCGAATCGTGAGGTGGCGACGGTCGGAGGTGTCGAGCGGCCCGTGCCGTTGTCGTTCACCTACCGCGAGACGACGCTCCTCGACTCGATCGAGGAACTCCTCGAGCTCGACCGCGCTCCCGTGTACATCGTGCACTTCACCCAGAAGGCTGCGACCGATCGTGCGCAAGCACTCACATCGATCGACGTTCTCACCAAGGACGAAAAGCGTCGGATCATCGAGGAGATCGGCGGGTTCCGCTTCGACTCACCGTTCGGCAAGGACATCCAGCGATTCATCCGGGCCGGCATCGGGGTTCATCACGCGGGCCTGCTCCCCAAGTATCGGTTGCTGGTCGAGCGGTTGGCCCAACAGGGGCTGCTCAAGCTGATCTGCGGCACCGACACCCTCGGGGTGGGCGTCAACGTGCCCATTCGCACCGTGCTGTTCACCCAGCTCTGCAAGTACGACGGTCGGCGGACGCGCATCCTCACAGTGCGCGACTTCCAGCAGATCGCCGGGCGCGCAGGTCGGCGAGGTTTCGACGACCAGGGCTATGTGTGGTGCCAGGCACCCGAGCACGTCGTCGAGAACATCAAGGCGCTCCAGAAGGCCGGTGAGGACCCGAAGAAGCGGCGCAAGGTACAGCGGAAGAAGCCGCCAGAACGCGGCTACGCCCACTGGGACGACCAGACGTTCGAACGGCTGCAGTCCGGCGAACCCGAAACCCTGCAGAGCCAGTTCGCCGTCTCGCACTCGCTCGTTCTCAACGTCCTCGACCGTCCCGGAGACGGATGTCGCGCCCTGCGAACCCTGGTGGTCGACAACCACGAGAACCGGCCCTCGACCCGCGACCACATCAGGCGAACGATTGCCATCTACCGATCTCTGCTCGCCGCCGACGTGGTGGAGCTCCTGCCCGAGCCAGACGAGGATGGCCGCCTCGTTCGGGTAAACGTCGAACTCCAGGACGACTTCAACCTCACCCAGGCGCTGTCTCCCTTCGTGCTCGACGCGATCGAGGTCCTCGACGCCGACGAGCCCACCCACGCCCTCGACATCCTCACGATCGTGGAGTCGGTGCTGGAGAATCCCGGCGTCGTTCTCGCCAGACAGCTCGACCTCGCCCGCACCGAACTCGTGAACGAGATGAAGGCCGCAGGAGTGGAGTACGAGGAGCGGATGGCTCGGCTCGAGGAGGTCGAGTGGCCCAAGCCGCTGAAGGACTTCCTGTACGGCACCTTCGACGCGTGGGCTGTCCACCATCCGTGGCTCACCCACGAGAACGTCCGCCCCAAGTCGGTGGTGCGTGACCTCTTCGAACGGGCGATGACCTTCCGGGAGTTCGTCAACCACTACGGCCTGAAGGGCGCCGAGGGCGTGGTGCTTCGCTACCTGACCGACGCCTACAAGGGGTTGGCGCAGAACGTCCCGGAGGATGCCAAGACCGAGGAGCTCTACGACATCATCGAATGGCTCGGGGCTCTGGTGCGCCAGGTGGACTCCAGCCTCATCGATGAGTGGGACCGCCTCCAGAATCCCGATCCCGACGCGCTACTCGAAACCGACGTCCGCCCCGAAGCACACGACATCACGCGCCACGAGCGGGCGTTCACCGTGATGGTGCGCAACGAGCTGTTCCGCTGGGTTCAACTCCTGGCTCGGGAGGACTACACAACCCTGAGCGATGTTGCCGTCGGCGAGCTCTCCGATGCGCGTGAGCTCGAGGTGGCCTTTGCTCCCTACTGGGACGACTTCACGTCCGTGTCCGTGGATCCGACCGCCCGCTCCGGCGAGTGGTTCGTGTCGGGCGACCGCGAGTCCGATACCTGGCCGGTCGAGCAGATCGTGGTCGACCCAGAAGGGTTCGGCGAATGGCGTCTTCGGGGCCACGTCGACCTCGCCGAGTCGCGTGAGCTCGGCGAGGCCGTGGTCAGGCTCCAGGCCATCGTTCGGCTCTGAGCAGGCTCAGCCGAAACGCCCGACGTTGAGATCCACACCCCCATCGATGCCCTCGACGTCTGCGAAGTAGCTCAGCTGCCACACCAGCCACTCATTCTCGGATGGTCGGCGGAGAATGCGCCGATGCCACACGGGTCGGTCGAACATCGGGGTGATGCGGTACGCCTCGTCGAAGTCGCCCTGCACGTACAGCAACACCTCCAACCCGGTCTTCTCCTCGACGAGGCCGACCCAGGTTCGGACCTCCCGTTGCACCCACTCGACCGGGGGCCGTTCGGAGCAGTTGCCGGGGAACTCGAGATCCAACGCAGGAGCGAGGTCGGACTCCAGGCGGGGCAGCTGGCTCAAGAAGTTGGCCGCTTGGTCCTCCCCGCTTCGACACAGGGTGAAGAAGTGATACGCGCCGACGTCGATGCCCGCCTGACGCGCGCCGCGCCAGTTCTCGACGAAACGAGCGTCGACGAGATCGCCGCCCTCGGTTGCCTTGATGAACGCGAACTCGATGTCGTCGCGGGCGACGTCCTCCCAGTCGATGTGCCCCTGATGGGTGGACACGTCGACTCCATAGGACTCTCCCGCCTGCAGACCGGGTCGGTACTGCGGCAACCAGTAGCGCCAGGCCAGCAGGGCAACGGCGGCGGCGATCCAGATCGCGGCGAGCGGCACCCAGTACCGGCGACGACGCCACCACGGCCGAAGCGGGGACGCGGTCGTGCGGCCAACTTCGGCCCGTTGACCCGACGGCCTCTGCACCGCCGCAGCCTGCCACCGACTCGCCGAAGATGGACGTCGCCCCCCGGCTCAACCCCGTTCTGCCAGCTCACAAGGACACTGGAGTCACCCTGTGAGCTGGCAGAAGGGGATCAGGTCGGGGTGAGGCGCTCGCGAAGGGCGGACCAGGCCGCCGTGCCCTCGTCGCTCGCCATCCACGAGATGAAGTCGGGCCGCCCCCGCTCGCGGAACATCGGCGTCGCGAAGGTCTCGGCCCACCATTCGACTGGCCGCAGCGTCCACGCCATGTCCTCGTCCCACTCGTTCCACCGACGCGCGTGCTCTTCCGACCGGAAGAGGTTCATGCCACCTCACCGGAAGGGTCGGTTGGCGGCGTCACCCCCCACGGGGCTTCGGGTGTAGCCCACCATCGACTCCGGCGAAACCGACAGGATCTCGTCATCACGCATCACCACCCGAAGCGCGTCGTCTCCCAGAAGGCAGGGCGCATCGACGGTGACCGTTCGGCCCGGGAACAGCCAGCGGCAGGCCAGCGCCTCGAAACCGCACTGGGCGAACCACTTCTGTTCGCCGTCGACGCTGATGCGGTATTGCGTGGGCTGGTTGTTGAATGGCGGGAACGACGCGATGTAGTCGGTGCCGGGGTGGAACCACGCGGGTGTTCGGTCGACTACGGCACGCATGCGGTCCAGGCACTCGCCAGGAGACACACCGAGGCGGGGCGCCAATTCCGCGAAATGCGGAGCAACACCAGTGGCGACGGTCTCGTCCATCACTGCGGCGTAGAGCTCGTCGAGCTGTTCGAGGGTGGGTTCGGCCATGTCCCCAGTCTCGCCGATCTCGGAGGGTCAGAGGAGCGCGATGTACACCGCGACCGCCACGATCAGAACGGCGACCGTCCACCCGGCGATCTGGGCCGATCGCGGGCCGGGAAACCCATCGTCCGCATCGTCGGTCACGATGGCGAGCGGTAGTTGGGTGCCTCTTTGGTGATGATGATGTCGTGGGGGTGGCTCTCGCGGAGCGCAGCGCCGGTGATCTTCACGAAGCGGGTGCGGGTCCGCATGTCGGCGATCGTCGGAGCACCGCAGTAGCCCATCGCCTGTCGCAGACCGCCGGTGAGCTGATGGACAACGTTGGAGAGCGGGCCCTTGTAGGCCACCCGACCTTCGATGCCCTCAGGCACGAGGGAGGCTTCGTCGCGGAGATCCTGGAAGTAGCGGTCCTTGGAGAACGAACGGCCCTTCATGGCGCCGATCGACCCCATCCCTCGATACTCCTTGAAGCGCTCGCCCTGGTAGAGAACGACCTCGCCTGGCGACTCGTCGACGCCCGCGAGAAGGCTGCCCACCATGGCGCAGTCAGCTCCGGCGGCGATGGCCTTGGCCAGATCGCCCGAGAACTGCATGCCGCCGTCGGCGATCACGGGAACATCGTGTGCTGCAGCGGCGGCCGCACAGTCGTAGACCGCCGTGATCTGGGGGACCCCGACGCCCGCGACGACACGCGTCGTGCAGATCGAGCCAGGACCGATACCGACCTTGACGGCGTCGGCCCCCGCATCGATCAGGGCCTTCGTGGCGTCGCCGGTCGCCACGTTGCCGGCGATCACCTCGACGCCGTGGTTGGCCTTCACCTTCGACACCGTGTCGACCACGTCTCGGGAGTGACCGTGTGCAGTGTCGACCACGACGACGTCGACGTCGCGCTCGACGAGTGCGGCGACCCGTTCCTCGACATCGCCACCGACTCCAACCGCGGCGGCGACGAGCAACCTGCCCTTGTCGTCCTTGGCGGAGTCGGGGTACTGGATCCGCTTCTCGATGTCCTTCACCGTGATGAGACCCGCCAGGCGACCGTCACCATCGACGATCGGAAGCTTCTCTATGCGGTACTTGCCCAGAACGACCTGGGCCTCCTCCAAGGTGGTCCCGACGGGAGCGGTCACGAGACGGTCCTGGGTCATCACCTGGTCGATCGGGCGATCGAAGTCGGTCTCGAAACGCAGGTCACGGTTGGTGAGAATGCCCACGAGGATGCCGGCGTCGTCGGTGATGGGGACACCGCTGATCTTGAAACGCGCCATCAGCGTCTCGGCGTCCGACAGCAACGCGTGCGGTGGAAGTGTGACCGGATCCACGATCATCCCGGACTCGGATCGCTTGACCTTGTCGACCTCCGCCGCCTGATCCTCGATAGAGAGGTTGCGATGGACGACGCCGATGCCTCCGTGGCGGGCCATGGCGATCGCGAGCCGCGCTTCGGTGACCGTGTCCATGGCTGCGGACGCCAATGGGATCGTGAGGCGAATCGATCGCGTCAGTCGGCAGCTCGTGTCGACCTCATCGGGCAGAACGTCGGACTGCGCCGGGATCAGCAGAACGTCGTCGAAGGTCAGCCCTTCGAGTGCGAACTTCTCGTCCTCAGAGGGGAAGGGGACAGGCGAGGGGGCCATCTCGGAACTGTAACGGCTCCCGACCAGCGGGCGGCCCACATCGCTGCAACCCGCATACTTGCTGGGCAACAGCGTCGGCGGCTCAGTCGATGTCGTGGCCGAGGACTGGCTCATCACCTGGATCGGTGACCCAGAAGCGCTCGATCTCGTCGATCGTGAAGTCGGCCGTGTAGGTCCCGGTGCCCTCGATGTCACCGTCGAAACGGCCGAGCCAGTGCCGCTCGAGATCGCCCTCTGTACGAACCCACACGTCGTAGGTGAGGTCGCTCAAACCGCTGACGCGGACGTCGAACACGGTCGTGTCTCCAACCTGCTCGAACTTCAATTCGGCGGTGAGCGCTTCTCCGCCCTGCGACGCGAGTTCGAACTCGACGAACCCGTCGTCGCGCGGCCAGAGCGAAGCCGCGAGGACCACCACGAGTAGCACGGCTGCTGCGACCGCCGGTGTCCAGCGGCCCACCCACATCGGCGACAACCGACGGGCCGCGACGGCCGGCCGGGGTCCGATCTCGGCATGGATTCGATCCGCGAGATCGGGCGGCGGCTCGGTGGCCGTGAGCTCCGCCGGATCGACGAGATCGAGCCACTCGGCCACCTCCCGGAGCTCCTGTCCGCTCGAACGCAGCTCGGCGGGCAGCTCATCGGCCCAAGACGCGCTGTCGACGTGGTCGAGAAGGATGTCGATCTCGTCCGGCGTCACGACGACCACCTCCCGAAGAGCTCGTCCTGCACGACGATGTCGCGCAGTTGGCGGATTCCGTTGAAGACGCGGCTCTTCACCGTACCGACCGGAACTCCGAGGTCGGCGGCGACGTCGGTGTAGGTGCATCCCAAGAGGTGGACGGCGACCACAGCTTCTCGGTGCTCGACGGACAGCCGACGCAGCGAGCTCTCGACCAACCAACGATCGGCGAGACGATCGATCTCGTCCACTGCGACGGCGAGGTCGTCTCCATGTCGTCGATCGTCGTGCTGGCGTTCGCCGGCCAGCGCGGGCCGAACGCTTCTGGCGCGATGGGCGTCGATGGAGGCGTTGCGGGCGATCTGGAACAGCCAGGTTCGAAGCGAGGCCAGACGACCGTCGAACTGCCGGCGCGCTCGCCAGGCACGGACGAACACGTCCTGGGTGATCTCCTCTGCCAACCCCGCATCGTCGGTGACCCGCCGGCAGAACCCGTAGATCTCCGAGCCGTGTGCTCCGTAGGCCTGATCGAGCCACAGGCGACCGTCGTCGTCCGCGTCGGGTGGGGTCCTGCGCACCCTTCGAGTATTGCCGGACACTTCCAGGGGCGGCGAACTCATCGACACCTGGACGGACCATGGGACAGCGACCCAGGCGATGGCACGCGCCCCCCGGTAGCGTCGTTGGGACCGAGGCCCGCCGGTACCTCACGAAGGAGAACCGTGGCCGACTTCTTCCAGAACGGATCGATCGCCACGCTCCACCGCTTGGCAGACCGACCCACCGAGGAGCTCGAGGCCGAGCTGCGGAGCTGGTCGGTTCAGCGGCCGATGGCGCTGGTGATCCCGTGTCTCTTCTCCGAACTCGCGGGTGACGCTCTCGGTTCGATCGTCGATGAGATCTCGGGGATCGACTACCTCGACGAAGTGATCATCGGCATCGATCGGGCCGATGAGGCCCAGTTCGCGGAGGCCCGTGCCTTTTTCTCCAGGCTTCCCCAGAGGACACGCCTGTTGTGGAACGACGGCCCCACGCTGGGCAACATCCACTTCCGGCTCGAACAAGAGCTCCTGGCACCCGAGCAGCCCGGAAAGGGCCGCAACGTCTGGTACTGCCTCGGCTACTTCCTCGCGTCGGGGCGATGCCAAGCCGTGGCGCTCCACGACGCCGACATCCTCACCTACGACCGAGCGATGGTGGCCCGGCTGCTCTATCCGATCATGCACCCGACGTTCGGCTACTCGTTCTCGAAGGGCTACTACTACCGAGCAGACGACAACCGTCTCAATGGCCGGGTCGCCCGGCTGCTCGTCACACCGCTCACCCGGGCGCTTCGATCGACGATCGGCGACGACGACTATCTGCAGTACCTCGACAGCTTCCGTTATCCGCTCGCCGGCGAATTCGCCATGGAAGCCGACCTCGTCCGAAGCATCCGCATCCCGAGCGACTGGGGCCTCGAGATCGGTGTCTTGTCCGAAGTGTTCCGGATCTATCGCCAACGACGCGTCTGCCAGGTCGATCTCGCGGACAGGTACGACCACAAACACCAAGACCTCTCTCCCGACGACGCCACCACCGGCTTGCACAAGATGAGCCGCGACATCGCCAAGGCCGTATTCCGCAAGCTGGCGATCGACGGCGCGGTCTTCACCCCCGAGGTCTTCCGAACGGTGAAGGCGGCCTACTACCGCTCGGCCCTCGACCTGGTCGACCATTACCAGAACGACGCGGCACTCAACGGCTTCGACTTCGACCGCCACGCGGAGGAGACGGCCGTGGAGGTCTTCAGCCAGGCGATCATGGAGGCCGGAGCGGCGTTCCTGGCCAACCCGATGGAGACGCCGTTCATCGCCAACTGGTCACGGGTGGAGAGCGCGCTCCCCAAGGCGCTCGACCAGCTCTACGACGCTGTGGAGTCCGACAACCAGACGCTCTGAAGCGGCTCGAGAGCCACGCCGGTCGACTCGAATCGCTGCCCGGACACGAGGTCGGTCGGCTCAGCGATGTGATGGTGGGACAGGTCGATCACCGCGGGGTCCGGGCGGAGGTTGGTGACGCAGGTGACGCCACGGCCGTCGACGCCGCGGGTGACCCCGAACAGTCCGACGCCGAGCGCCAAGCCAGCCTGAGGGCTCGCGGGGTGGAAGGCAGGGTGAGCGGCGCGGATACGGCGAAGCCTGACGAGCTCGGTCAGCATGGCGGCTCGCTCACCACCGTCGGCTGCGAGCAGCCGACCCAGCTCGTCACGGGCGAACTTTCGCCGGTTGATCGCCCGGTTGTGACCGCGGCGGGCCACACCGTCGTGGTCGTTGGGGGTGCCGAACAGGCTGTGGACATAGAACGCCGGGACGCCAGAGAGCGACAGCATGATCGCGTGGGCGGCGAGGCACTGTGCCGCGCCGCCGAGGAGGTCGTACAGAGAGACGTTCAACTCGTAGGGCCGCGGTCCGTCGGGGCGTGCGTACTCCGAGTGCAGGCCGCCGGCCAGGTGAGCGCGCTCGACCAGTCCGGCGACCTGGCTCTCGGTGAGGATGCCCTCAGCGGGCCTCAGGCCGATGCCGTCGTGACTGGCGAGAAAGTTGAGCGTTGTCGTTCCCGCGGGCAGCCCACCCGTAGAACCCACCCACTCGGTGAGAGGACCCGTGTCTCCGGTGAGCACGGCATGGAGCAGGAGCGGCGGGAGGCTGAAGTTGTAGATCAGGTGGGCTTCGTCCCCGTCTCCGAGGTAGCTGACGTTTTCCTCATGAGGGACGTTGGTCTCGGTGAGGACCACTGCGGCGGGCTCACGCGCCGACAGCAGGGTCACGATGAGCTTCACGATCTCGTGCGTCTGGGCCAAGTGCACGCAGGGTGAGCCGATCTCCTTCCATACGTACGCGACTGCGTCGAGCCGCAGCCACCTCACGCCCGCCACCAGCAGCTGATCGATCACCTTCAGCGTGTCGAGCAGCACATCGGGATTGGTGAAGTCGAGGTCGGGCTGGTCGGGTCCGAAGGTGCACCACACGTGCCGCCGCCCCGCGGGTGTGTCCACGGCCCGGAGGAGGTCGTGGGTGCGGGGCCTCAC
>Ga0114932_10005271_pt1 | contig 11560 bp, 16 predicted proteins | sample 2SBtaG_2_FD_87286 | JGI IMG/M metagenome (GOLD analysis project Ga0114932, IMG submission 87286) | Deep subsurface microbial communities from Kolumbo volcano to uncover new lineages of life (NeLLi) - 2SBTROV12_ACTIVE470 metaG | ecosystem: Environmental > Aquatic > Marine > Volcanic ... | reverse complement strand
TTTAATGATGAGTTTACAAGAGCACAATTTGTAAATATTGTTTCTCCTTTCTTGAGAGAGGTACAAGGACGGCGTGGTATTACAGACTTTAAAGTAGTTTGTGATAGTTCTAATAATACTGGACAAGTTATTGATACAAATAATTTTGTTGGTGATATCTATATCAAACCAGCAAGGTCAATTAACTTTATTCAGTTGAACTTTATTGCCGCACGAACTGATGTATCTTTTACAGAAATTGGTGGATAAGTATTATAAATATATACAAACATAAAGGAGTAATAAAAAATGTCAAGTATCTCAAATTTTAAAAATAATTTTCAAGGTGGTGTGAGACCGAATCAATTTCGTGTCAATATTACCGCACCATTTTTCGGTGGAACGGATCTTGAATTTTTAGGTAAGGCTACTAGCATTCCATCTTCTGTTATCGGACCTATGGATGTTAATTATCGTGGTCGAATCTTAAAAGTCCCGGGTGATCGAACTTATGAGGATTGGACAGTAACAATTTTGAACGATCCTAATTGGCAGAATAGATCATTCTTTGAAAGATGGATGGATGGTATTCAAGATCATACTTTTCCAGTTAGAAATGTAAGTGCAACAAGTGTATATGGTACAGGTACGGTACGTCAACTAGGCCGTGATGGTAGAACGATTGCGACCTATGTTGTTGAAGATATATTTCCTACTAACCTGGCTGCCCTTGAATTAGACATGGGTACTAATGATACACCGCAAGAGTTTGCTGTAACATTTGCAATTAATAATTGGAGAAGTTCTTCAAGTAATGCAATTAATCCTAGTGGTTCTGGTCTTAATGTTGACTTTAATGTTAATGCTAGTATTGGTGGAGTAAATATTAGTTTAGGAACTTAATTTTTGATAAGGGGGAGTTTTCTCCCCCTTAATTTTCATAATGAATAAAGGATAAAAATATGGCTTTCGACTTATTTGGTTTTACAGTTTCAAAGAAAACTACACAAAAAACATTTGTAACACCAGAGAATGATGATGGTGCTATCACTTATGTTGAAGGTGGTGGTTTTGTAGGAACATATTTAAATACAGATATTGATGCAAAGGATGAAAATATCCTTATACAAAAATATCGTGAGATGTCTATGACTCAAGAAGTCGATCTTGCAATCACAGATGTTGTTAATGAAGCAGTTTTGAATGAAGGTGGAAATGTTGGTAACACTACAGTATCATTAACATTAGATACTTTACAACAAAGTGCAAATATCAAGAAAAAAATTATTGATGAATTTAAAACAATAATTAAACTTTTGGATTTTAATAAAGATGGTTATGATACATTTAGAAAATGGTACATTGATGGTAAGATATATCATCACATTATAATTGATCCAGAAAAACCAAAAGAAGGAATCAAAGGTTTAATACCAGTTGATGCACTTGATATTAAAAAAGTAAGAGAAATAAAAAGAACAAAAGATCCTGTTACGAATGTAGAATACACGGATGATATAGAAGAATATTTTTTATATAAACCAGACCAAGCATCAGGGCAGTTATTTCCACATGGTAAACATACGGAAGAAATAAAAGTTTCACCAGATTCTATTTCTTATGTTCATTCTGGAATGATTGATACAGAAAAACAAGTAGTAATTGGTTATCTTTATAAAGCAATCAAACCTTATAATCAGTTGAGGATGATTGAAGATTCACTTGTTATATATCGTTTAGCAAGAGCACCCGAAAGACGAATATTTTATATTGATGTTGGTAATTTACCAAAATTAAAAGCAGAACAATATTTGCGTTCTGTTATGGACAAATATAAACAAAAAGTTGTATACAATGCAACTACTGGTGAAGTTGAAGATCAAAAGAAACAAATGTCGATGTTGGAAGATTTTTGGTTGCCAAGACGGGAAGGTGGAAGAGGTACAGAAATTTCCACGTTACCGGGTGGTCAAGCATTGGGCGAAATCGAAGATATAGAATATTTTAGAAAGAAACTTTATCAGTCTCTTAACATTCCTATTTCAAGAATTGAAGGAACTGAACAAACTGCATTTAATCTTGGTAGAACCTCTGAAATTAATAGAGATGAAATTAAATTTGCAAAATTCATTACCAGATTAAGACAAAGATTTTCTGCATTATTTACAGACATATTAAGAATACAACTTCTACTTAAAGGCATTATTAAAGAGGAAGATTGGTTTGACATTAAAGACACTATAGAATATGTTTGGACTCAAGATTCGCATTATGTAGAATTAAAAGATAATGAAATTTTAAGAGAACGTCTAGAAGTTCTTTCACAATTAGACGAATACATTGGAAAATATTTCTCTAATGAATGGGTTAGAAAAAATCTTCTACGACAAACAGATGAAGAAATTAAACAACTTGATAAAGAAATTAAAAGGGAAACGGGTGAAGATCCTGATGACGCAGAAATTAATCCTGATCTCTTAGACTTCCAAGGACCTTAATTATGAATTCTAGTTTTTTAAAAAATTATAAAAATAAAATTGCACCATCAAATGATGTAAAAAAAATTGATGAGGCAATTGAATATGCTTTTAAATTAACTGACAAACATGGTATTGAAAGAATTAATAAATCAATTTTAGAAGCCTCTATCATGTACAAGATTGATGAAGATGTATTGAGAGAAAGAATAAATGATGACTCTTTTATATTAAACGAAAGGAATAACAATGAGTGATGAATTGAAGGCTAATATTATACAAAATGTTTTAGATAGAAAATTTTCTCGGGCAAATGTTGAGTTTGCTAATTTGATGAAAGATAAAGCATACGCAGCAATTGATGATTTTAAAAACGCATTTAAATATGTTGCAATTGCACAAAAAGAACCAGTAAAAGTTGAAACACAACCTGCAAAAAAAGAAACAACAAAAAAGGAAAAGTAAGTGGATAAAGTAGACGAATGGTATAAAGGTAATGGTACAAGACGCAGATGTACTGGTGGTGATAAAAGAAAACTTTATCTTAAAAAAATATTAGCAAAAACAAATGTTGAAGAAGAGGACGAGGATTCAAAGGAAGTTGAAAATGAAGCATTGTCTTTAAAGGCACGAGCCAAACGTAAACAGTTGATGAAGGCAAAAGGAAAGATCATAGCTAGAAAACGTAAAATTGCTATGAAGAAAAAGGCAAGTCCAGAGAAACTTAAAAAACGTGCTCAAAAAACTGCAAGAGATATGATCGCTAAAAAACTTTTAGGTGGTAAATCTAAATCAGATTTAAATTTTGGTGGTAGAGCATCATTGGAAAAAAAGTTAGATAAGAAAAAAGGTGTAATTAAAAAAATAGCAAAGAAAATTTTACCTAAGATTAAAAAGAAAGAAGCAGAAAGAATGAAAAAGTTAAAAGGAGATGACTAGATGAAATTAATAACAGAACATTCAAACGAAATTGAATATATTGTTGAAGGGAAAAACAAAGAACAATACATCAAAGGAATTTTCATGCAATCTGAGATTAAAAATCAGAATGGCAGAGTCTATCCTTTTTCGGTTCTCAAAAAACAAGTAAGAGCATTTAATGAGAGATTTGTAAAACAAGATAGAGCATTAGGAGAACTTGGACACCCGATGGGTCCAACTGTTAATCTTGATCGTGTTTCTCATATCATTACAGAATTGTACGAAGATGGAAAAAATTTCATCGGAAAAGCAAAAGTTATTGATACACCAAATGGAAAGATTGTAAAAAATCTTCTTGAGTCTGGTGTTCGTTTAGGTGTTAGTTCAAGAGGTCTTGGTTCAATAAAAACAAATAAGGCTGGTGTAAATGAAGTGCAAGATGATTTCGTTTTATCCACGGTTGATATTGTTGCTGATCCTAGTGCTCCTGACGCATTTGTTAATGGTATCATGGAGGGGAAAGAGTTTAGTTTAACGGGAGAAATTGAATATGACATTAAAAATGAAATAAAAAATACCGTAAAATCAAGATTAGAACAAAAGAAGATTGAGTTGTTTAAGGAATTTCTTGGAAATCTCTAATCTTATAAATACTATAGTACATTTAAATATATTTAAAGGAGTAGTATAATGGCTAATAAAAAAGCTGAAGAAAATGGACAAGTTGAAGAAGAAGCTGAAATGATGGAAGATGCGAAAATTGAAAAAGAAATTGAAGAAGGATCTAAGAAAAAAGCCGTAAAAGAAATGGAAAAAGACCATGACCATGAAGATGAAGAAGAAATGGAATCTAAAAAATCTGTAAAGGAAATGGGCGATAAAGACCATGACCATGAAGATGAAGAAGAAGAAATGGAATCTAAAAAATCTAAAAAAGAATCTAAGAAATCTAAGAAGGAAGAAGGATATGATGATGATGAAGAGGATGAAATGGAATCTAAGAAGGAAGAAATCGAAGTTAATGTTGACGAAGATGTTGCAGCATTGATTGATGGTGAAGAACTTTCTGAAGAATTCAAAACAAAAGCAGCAACGATTTTTGAAGCAGCTGTAAAATCCAAGATTGCTAAGATTCGTAAACAAATCCGGGAAGAAAATAAGAAAGAGCAAGACGAAAGAATTGCATCCATGCAGGAAGAAATGACTGATAATATGGATAAGTATCTCAGTTATGCAACAAAAGAATGGATGGAAGAAAATAAACTTTCAGTTGAAACTGGTGTACGCAACGAAGTTACAGAAAGTTTCATCAAAGGTTTAAAGAAATTGTTTGAAGAACATTATATTGATGTTCCAGAAGAAAAAGAAGATGTATTTGAAAGTCTAGTGGTCGAAGTTGCAGAACTCGAAGAAAAACTAGACGCACAAACCGAGAAGCACATGGATACCGTGAAAGAATTAAATAAATATAAGGCTACTCATATTTTTAAGACCGTTTCGGAAGGAATGGTTGATACTGATATTGAAAAATTTGCTGAACTAACAGAAGATGTTGATTACGATACTGATGAACAGTATGCAGAAAAACTCAATGTTATCAAAAATAGTTATTTCAAATCAGATAAGAAAGACGAAGTTGTAGATAATAAGAAAACTGCTGGCACTAACAATCCTGTTGTAGATGGAGCAAGTGATACTCGAATGGATAGTGTTATGAGTGCAATTTCACATTTATCTAAAAAGAAATAATGGGACAAGTGAGATATAACTTAAATTAAAAACTCAACAAGGAGTAGTAAAATGTATTTATCCGAAACTATTTCTGAGAAGTGGCAGCCCGTAATGGAGCATAAAGACCTTCCAGAAATTAAAGACGCATATCGCAGAGATGTTACCTTGCGTTTGTTGGAAAACCAAGAAAAGTTCTTGGCAGAAGCTGCACCAACAAACTCTACTGGTGGTAATGTCGATAACTGGGATCCTATTCTGATCTCTTTGGTTAGACGTTCTATGCCTCAAATGATCGCTTATGACGTTTGTGGTGTTCAACCAATGACTGGCCCAACGGGTTTGATTTTCGCAATGAAATCCCATTACACAAATCAATCTGGTGGTGAAGCATTTGGTGCTGCTGGAACTGGTGCAGACGAATCAGATACGGACTTTGCAGGACGTAACGCTGCTGGTAATGTTGGTTCTACTAATGCTCATGTAACGACTGACGGAACGAACAATCCGTTTGCTGGTACATGGACATATGGAACTGGTATGACAACTGCCCAGGCTGAAGCACTTGGCGATGCTAGTGGTAACGCATTCGCAGAGATGGCATTTACGATTGAAAAAACTTCCGTAACTGCAAAATCCCGTGCTTTGAAAGCAGAGTACTCAACTGAATTAGCCCAAGACTTGAAAGCTATTCATGGTCTTGATGCTGAAACAGAATTGGCAAATATTTTGTCAACTGAAATTCTTCAGGAAATTAACCGGGAAGTTATTCGTACTATCTACACCGTTGCTAAAGATGGTGCTCAGACTGATACTACGACTGCTGGTACTTTTGATCTTGATACTGACTCTAACGGACGTTGGTCTGTTGAGAAGTTCAAAGGTTTGATGTATCAAATTGAACGTGATCGTAACGAAATCGGTCATTCAACTCGCCGGGGTAAAGGTAACTTTATGATTTGTTCTGCTGACGTTGCTTCTGCTATGTCAATGGCAGGTATGTTAGAATCTGGTCATGCGTTGAACGTAGATGATACTATGTCAACATATGCTGGAATGATGAACGGAATGAAAGTTTACGTTGATCCATACTATGCAACTGCAGCTGGTCATTTCTATGTACTTGGTTATAAGGGTGCAAGTCCTTATGATGCTGGTATTTTCTATTGTCCATACGTTCCACTACAAATGGTTCGTGCTATGGGTGAAAACACCTTCCAACCGAAAATCGGTTTCAAGACTCGCTACGGCATGGTTAAGAATCCTTTTGTTGGTACTGGTGGAGAAACCATGACAGCAGATCAAAACCAATATTACAGAAAAGTAAAAGTAGCAAACTTGATGTAATTTTAGTTTTACTAAATCGAGGGATGGGGAATTTTCCCTGTCCCTCTTTTTTTTTGGAGATGACTATGTACGAATATAAATCAAAAGTTGTAAAGGTTGTTGATGGTGATACAATAGATGTTGACATCGACCTTGGATTTGATGTTGTTCTTTCAAAACAAAGAATTCGATTGTATGGTATTGATACTCCTGAATGTCGTACAAGAGATGAAAATGAAAAATTTTATGGAAAACTTTCAGCAGATTTTCTCAAAAAATATTGCCGCAAAGGTTCATATATAATTCTAAGAACCCATTTAGATAAAAAGGGAAAATTTGGTAGAATACTTGGTGAAATTATAGTTGATGATGTCAACATAAATCAACTAATGGTTAAAGAAAACATGGCAGTCGAGTATCACGGGCAATCCAAAACTATGATAGAAAAAGAACATCTTTCCAATAGGTCAATCCTAGTTAGAAAGGGACATCATTATTTAAATCCAAAAGGGTAACTTTTTCCTTGACAGGCTGCTTTTTCTATGTTACTATTTCTATGTGGGTAGGTTGATATTATAAATACATATATAATAATAATTAGAGAGTTATAAGATGGCATTAACACCAAATGAATTAAATCAATTAAATGTTGTAAGCTTTCAAACGAATTTTAATAGATTACCAAATGTAAATTTCTTTTGTCAAAGCGTCAACATTCCTTCAATGTCTTTAGGAACATTTCTGCAAACTACTACATTTATGGATCAACCTGTTGAGGGTGATACATTAACATTGGAACAGCTTAATATAGGTTTTTATGTTAATGAAGATTTGTCGAATTACTTAGAGATATATAATTGGATGATCGCTCTTGGTTTTCCAGATAATTATTCCCAGTTTTCCTTGAAGAAAAATGTTAATGATGCTGGAGACAGTACGACATTATTAAGATCCGATATGAATGTTATATTGAATACTAATAAATCCAATCCAAATTTTTCCGTTACATTTAAAGACGCATTTCCAGTAGCTCTGGGTGCAATTAATCTAGACGTACAAAATACTACTTTAGAACCAATTGCAGTAGAGGCTTCTTTTGCTTATGCTGGATCATTCACCATAGAAAAAACAAATTAATTTTATGTGGCCAGAGTTCCAGTTCGATATTAAGCAACAAGGGGAAATCAACGATCCTAACAGTATATTTGGGTTTGGATTGTTCCTTACATTCCGTTGGTATTTTTGATATACTTAACGTATGAAAATTGATGAAATAAAAATAATGATTGACAAGGATGCAAGATTTCTTAGAGAAGAATCTAATATTGATATTGCATCATTATCTGTACCAGAATTGTGTGCGAAATATCATCAACTTATATATGATGAAACAATGTCTTTAAATTATTTCAGAACCGAATACAAAATTATAAAAAAGAATAGATGGTTATATTATACAGGGAAGGCCGATCCTGAAGTATATGAGAAACATCCATTCAATTTAAATATATTAAAAGCAGACATTGATAAATTTCTTGATGCTGATGATGAGTTAAATGTTATCTCATTAAAAGTGAAGGCACAAGAAGAAAAAATAAATCTATTAACAGAGCAAGTAAAATCCATTATGAATTTATCTTTCAATGTTAATAATGTTATAAAATGGAAAAAGTTTTTAAGTGGTGAGTTAGGATGATTGCTGTAGGAAAATTAAATGAAACTTTTTTACAAGTGTCTTGCGAAAGGCATATCGCATATGAATTGAATGAATACTTTTCATTTAAAGTACCCAACTTTCAATTTCATCCAAAATTCAGAGCAAAAATATGGGATGGAAAGATACGTTTATTCAATATACAAACTGGTCAAATGTATCTTGGTTTATTTCCATATTTAAAAGAATGGGCAACCAAGCATTCTTATGAATTGCAAAGTGATATAATAGAAGCTAGAAAAATTCATGGAATGGATTTGGAAGGCATAAAAACATTTTTTGATTCTTTAAACCTTCAATCAAAAAATAATCCCATTATCCCCAGAGATTACCAAATCGAATCATTTTTACATTGTGCAAAATCTGAACGTGCGTTGTTGTTATCACCAACCTCATCAGGAAAAAGTTTAGTTATATATTCATTAATTAGATGGTATCAGCAATTCATCCATGATGATAAGATATTAATATTGGTGCCAACTACGAATCTTGTAACACAAATGTACAATGACTTCAAAGACTATTCATCTAAACAATCAGAGTGGAATGTAGAAGAACAATGCCATGTTATATATTCTGGAAAAGAAAAAGAATCTGATAAACAGATATATATAAGTACTTGGCAATCATTATACAAATTAGGCAAACCATATTTTCAGAATTTTGGAATGGTAATTGGTGATGAGGCTCACTTATGTAATGCACAAAGTCTTAAAAACATTCTAGAAAAGATGGTTAATTGTCGATATCGTTTTGGAACTACGGGAACAATTACTGATTCCAAGACTAATAAATTAGTACTAGAAGGACTATTTGGTAAAACATATCAGGCAATAACCTCTAAAGAATTAATGGAAGATAAACACATATCTGATTTAAAAATTGAGTGTTTATTGTTAAAATATAATGATGAAGAAAGTAAGGCATTAAAGAAAGCAACATATAGAGAGGAAATAGATTTTATAGTTTCCAATAAGAAAAGAAATGAGTTTATTGCAGACCTGGCATTAGCAAGAAAAGGTAATATTTTAATTTTGTTTAATTATGTAGAGAAACATGGTAAAGTTTTAGAAAAGATAATTAAACATAAATTGCAATTAAATATTGCTTTAGCAAACCAAGAAGATAGAAATGTCTTTTTTATTGCAGGTGAAACTTCTGTTGAAGATAGAGAGAACATAAGACAGATGGCAGAAGTTGAAAATTCTATCATAGTTGCATCATCGGGTGTTTTATCTACTGGTGTTAATATTAAAAATTTACAATCATTAATATTTGCACACCCATATAAAGGTAAGATAAGAAATCTTCAATCTATTGGTAGAGTTTTACGATTGGATGATAAAGACAACAAGGCTATCTTGTTTGATTTAGTCGATGATTTATCATGGAAGAAGCATCAAAATTATGGTATTAAGCATTGGAAGGAAAGAGTTAAAACTTATACAAACGAACAGTTTGATTATAACTTTAGAGAAATAACTTTATAGAAGGACAAGTAGATGGGAAAAACATATAGAAACAATATTAAGAATAAGTTTGAAAAGAAAAAATTTAATAATCTTAAAAAGAAACAAAAACAAAATTTTGTAGAGGGTGAAGAAGATGAATCAATACAAGAAGAACTCGAAGAATTGCAAAAGGTGCGAGAAAAAAACGAAACATGAAAACAAGTCTGAAGGTTTTGCAGGAACGATTTATTATGAAGATTGGGTTTGTGTTGAGTGTGGATGTTATAATTTAATTCCAAAAAAAGGTGAGCCAAAATTTGTAACAGAATATTGTATTAACGCATAGAGGACAAGACAATGTATTATGACGAAGATGGAAATCATGGTGGAGTAGATATTAAGATCAAGATGGTGAACAAGAGTGATAACCCATTACCAACATACGCAAAGACAGGAGATGCTGGTATGGATATTTGTGCAAGTGAGGATGTGTGGATAAAACCTTTTAACAAAGCACTTATTCCTACTGGACTGTATGTTGAAATTCCATATGGTTATGAAATACAAATAAGGTCTAGGTCTGGTCTTGCATGGAATCATGGTATTAATGTTATGAATTCGCCTGGCACTATTGATTCGGGTTATCGTGGTGAGATTAAAGTGATTTTAAACAATCACCACTTTCAACGATATGATGTTCAAAAAGGTGAACGTATAGCACAAATGGTTATCGCACCAGTAACGGTTGCGAAGTTTATTGAAGTACCTTCTCTTTCGGATTCAGAACGTGGTGAGGGTGGATTTGGGAGTACAGGAAAATGACAGAGAAAAAAGATAAGTCAAAACATTATGTTGACAATGATAAATTTTTTACAGAGATGAAAAAATGGAAGCAGAGAGTTATTGATAATCGTGAAGTTGAAGAAGATGATCCCCCTACTACTGAATACATGGGTGAGTGTTTTCTAAAAATTTGTGAACATCTTGTCATGCGTCCTAATTTTATAAATTATACATTCCGAGATGATTTGATTTCTGACGGTATTGAGAATTGTTTGTTATATGCTCACAATTTCAATCCAGAAAAATCGAAGAATCCTTTTTCATATTTTACACAAATTATTCATCATGCTTACGTTAGGAGAATTGTTAAAGAAAGAAAATTGATGCACATTAAATATCTTCTTGTAGAAAGAGAAGGTATATTAAATGAAATAAATGCCGATGGTGAGGATAATAAGAAAATGACAAAAGAATGGGTTGATTATTTACGAACCCATGAAAAATATGCTGTGAATCCGAGTAAAAAGAAGAAAAATAAGTCTAATTTGGAATTATGTTTTAAATAACATTTTTCCTTGCATTTTCATAAAACTTGTAGTATAATGTTTTCTTTGGAGACTTTAATGGAATACCATGTCATGTCGTTTGAAGAATGTCCGAAATGCAAAGCGTATGAAGATAATCATAGATTTAGAAATTGTGGGTTTTCGATAGATCAAAAATTAGATGGTACAGTAATACAAAATTTTGAATGTACAAGATGTAATCATACATGGGAGAAAATACATAATGCAAATAGTCCTAATAACGGATCAACATTTCGGAGGGAAACAGGACAGTCTGAACTTTTTAAATCACATAAAGAAATTTTATGAGGAACAATTCTTTCCTTACTTAGAAGAAAATAACATTCATACAGTCATTGATTTAGGAGATACATTTGATAGAAGAAAGTTTGTAAATTTTAACATCTTAAATGAAGTAAGACAATTTTATTTTGATGTGTTTGAAGAACGTGGTATTAAATTACATTCTATTGTAGGGAATCATTCTACCTATTATAGAAATACTAATAGTGTAAATAGTTCTGATTTGCTTTACGGTCATTATAAGAATGTAGAAACATATCCATCACCCCAAACAATATCTATTGATGGTACACTTATTGATTTAATTCCTTG